>ENA-UEQE01000856-UEQE01000856.1-human-gut-metagenome-genome-assembly--contig:-NODE-856-length-26412-cov-5.333017_pt1 | contig 26412 bp, 13 predicted proteins | sample MGYA00242934_ERZ507935 | MGnify/ENA primary metagenome ERZ507935 (study PRJEB26167, sample SAMN06115423) | human gut metagenome | host: Homo sapiens | place: China:Anhui | collected 2015-03-30 | study... | reverse complement strand
ATGATTTTAGCTTCAAGGAGAATGGCGTGACGAGGCATTTTGACTTCGTTTATATAACGATACAAGGTCATCCGGGCGAGGACGGACGTTTACAAGGATATTTCGATATGATCGGTATGCCTTACTCGTCTTGCGGGATGCTGGTGAGCGCTTTGACATTCAATAAATACGTATGCAATCATTACTTGAAAGACTTTGGTGTAAAAATTGCCGCATCCATTCATTTATTCAAGGACGAAGAAGTCGTGACTCGTTTGGGTTTGCCTATTTTCGTGAAACCAAACGATGGGGGTAGTAGTTTCGGCGTGACGAAGGTGAAAGAGCTCTCCGCTATCCAGCCCGCTATCGCTAAGGCGTTTGGGGAAGGACGTGAGGTGATTCTCGAGAGCTTTATCGATGGAACGGAAGTGACATGCGGTTGCTATAAGGTGGAGGGTAAAGAGGTTGTATTTCCTTTGACCGAGGTGGTTACGGATAACGAATTCTTCGATTTCGACGCAAAGTATAACGGGCAGGTGGACGAGATCACTCCGGCCCGTATCTCCGCCGAGTTGACGGAGTTGATACAGCGCAAGACATCAAGGATCTACGATATATTGGGCGCCAAAGGACTGATTCGTGTGGATTATATTATTCCGGCAGACGGGGAGCCTGTCTTACTGGAAATAAACACGACACCGGGAATGACGGCTACCAGCTTTATCCCACAGCAAGTATGTGCGGCGGGATTGGATATAAAGGATGTCATGACAGACATTATTGAAGACGAACTCAAAAACAGAAAAACAAAATGAATAGATATGGATACAGAAACAGTTTCCCCTAATTTCGACGACATCCGTCCGCTGAACAACAGTGAGGTGAAGGACGCGATTGAAAAATTGGTCGCCAATGAGGATTTCGAGCGGGCTTTACGTTACATAAAGCCGAATTTGAATTGGGAGGAATTCTCAGTTGCCATGCGTGCTTGCAAGACGAAGGAGGAGTTTAAATCTACTCTGGCCTATGACGCTGTAATGACGGTGGCGAAAAATACTACTTTCTCGCTTACTATCTCAGGGCGTAGCCGTCTGCCGAAAGATAAGGCGGCCTGTACGTTTATCTCGAATCATAGGGATATCGTATTGGATGCCTCCTTCTTGAACGTCATGTTATATGATGTGGGGTATGGTATGACGCAGGTCGCTATCGGCGACAATCTTTTAATCCGTCCGTGGATCGAGACGTTGGTGCGCTTGAATAACAGCTTTATCGTGAAGCGTGGCGTTTCTGTTCGTCAGATGTTGGAGGTCAGCAAGACGCTTTCCGCCTATATCCATCATGCGATCAAGAATGTGAACGAGTCTGTATGGATCGCCCAGCGTGAGGGACGTGCTAAGGACTCGGACGATCGTACGCAGGGTAGCGTATTGAAGATGTTGAGTATCGGCGGCGATAAGGATAATCTGTTGTTGAATTTGATGGACTTGAATATCGTACCGGTCGCTATCTCCTACGAGTTTGATCCTTGCGATTTCTTGAAGGCGAAAGAATTCCAGATGAAGCGGGATGATCCGGATTACGTGAAATGTCAGCGGGATGATTTGTTGAGCATGGAAACGGGTATCCTGAATAATAAGGGTCGTGTCCACTTCACGATCACTTCCCCGATCAATGATTCCTTGGCTAAACTGGACAAGGATATGGAGAAGAATGAGCTGGTAAGCGCTATCGCGTCCGTTATTGACCGGGAGATCTATAAGAACTATCGTTTCTATCCGTGCAATTACGTGGCGTATGACTTACTGAACTGCACTCGTCGTTTCCAAGAACATTATGGTCCGAAGGATAAGAAGCAATTCGAGGAATACTTGCAAGGACAATTGGATAAGATCGTCCTTCCGAACAAGGATGAGGCGTTCTTACGTAAGAAGATCTTAGAGATGTACTCCAATCCGCTGAAAAATTATCTGACAACTTTATAAGCGGCCTTTATCGGCTATGCGTAGCGGTTCGTACTTGATCCGCCCTTGATCCCCTCTTTCCGGCGAGCATGCCACCTTCGGGTGGCAGCCGCCGGAAAGGAGGGATTATCTTTTTTGCAGGAATTCGTCCAAGGATTCCTCTTTCAGCAATCCAAGTTTCTTGCGGATACGGCTGCGTCCGGAGTTGACGCTGGGACGGGAGATGCCCAAGGCCAACGAGATCTCGTCCGTGCTCTGCTTCAGGTAGATCAGCATGCAGAGCAGTTCGTCGGATTTGGTCAGTTCCGGGAAGTCCTTACGCAAGCCGGGCAGGAAGCGAGGGTACAGGGCGGCGAAGGATTGGCGGAACCGCAACTCGTCCTCGCCGCTCAGCAAGGAGGGGTTGAGCTTCTGGCGTACGCTGTCGATCACCTCGTTATGGGCGGCTTGCTCCAGCTCGGCGCTCAGTCGCTCATTGCGGCGGTTCAGTTCTTGTTGGGTAGCGAGGAGATTATCCAGTCGTTGACGCTGGATCTCCCGCTCACGTTGGTGAAGCCGGCGACGTTGGAGTGCGTAGACAATGATCCCGGTCAGCAGGCAAATGGCTAGGATCAGGATGACGCGCGTATAAACGAGCGAACGTTCCTTCAAGGCCACTTCGGCGGATAAGGCCCGATTCTCCTGCTCCTTCCGTCCGGTCTCGTAGCGTACGTTGGCACCAATGGCGTACCGCTGTTTCTCCGCCAGTTGCAACGAGTCGTGTATCTCCTTGTATTCCGGGTAGATCTCGGCCATCTTGTCTCCCTTCTTTTGTTGGGCGTAAAGGTTGAGCAAATGCCGTCCGGTCCAATCCATCATATCGTTCGCCTCGTATTTCTTGTAGAGAGCGTAGGCCTCTTCCATCAGGGGGAAGCCTTTTTCCGGCTTTCCGTCGCGTACGAGGCAGGCCCCCAGCATGAATTTGAAAAGATCTTGATACCCCGCGGAGATCGCTTCTTCCTCTTCTATCAATTCCTTGTACCCTTCGAGGGCGGCAGGGATAGAGTCGGGCACATATTCGTAGTAATAATTGTAAAGTATGTTTTTGGCGGCGAGGACATAGGCGTTCTCTTTCAGCTCCTCCCCTCTCTTTAAGGCCTGCCGTGCGTAATATAAGGTAGAGTCGTGCTGTTCCAGCTCCCAGAATATCCCGGCTTTCATCCGGTAGAGGTCGCTGATGGTAAAACTATCCAACTGGAGGGAGTAGTCGATGGAGCGTGAGATGGCCTCCATAGCCTTGTCGTACAATCCGAGGTCGCTATAGGTGGAGGAGAGGTCGGCGAAGGTGTAGACGAAACCCCGGTTGAGCTTCTCGGGGTGGGCTACGCACCAGTCCATGGCTTCCTGTATGACTTCCACCTCTTTTTCCCGCATTCCCTTGCGGCGGTAATAATGGCCGAGGGTAGAGAGCAGGTCGGCCGGATCGTCGGCGGCATCGGGGTGGAGGCGATAGACGGCGAGGGCCCTTTCTTGCACACGGATCGCATCCGAAGGGTCGCGGCGGAATTTATAGAGCGTGTTGGCTACCGCTTGGGTGATACGGATCTCTAGCCACGGGTCGTCGGAAGGGGGAAGAGCGGCGAGGCTGTCGGCGAGGCGCAAGGCCTCCTCCCGGTTGTCGCGGTCGTTGAGCTGCCGGAGTATCTCCTTGGTATCGGGCGGAAGCTGCCGGGAGAGGGAGCCGTCCGCGGGAGGCGTGTCGTGCCGGCAAGCGAGGGTGGCTAGCGAGAGGAGGGTGGCTAGCAGGAAATGCGTGATGTCTCTCATCTGCGTAGGATTTTATGGTTTATCGCGAATATACGCCGTTTTTCATGGAAAATAGCGTGTCCCGGGGTATAAATCGATTGAATCATCTATTGGTTTTTTATCCGTCCGAAGGCCCGGCGGCGTACCTTTGACTTGTCCGTACCACCGGTGCCCCGAGCGGCGTGTCAATTAAATTGATGATCGCATTTCGTGCGGATAAGGCCGTTGTTGAGGACTTGTTGAGCGGATTGCTCAAAAAAGAATTCGTTGTATAAGGATAGGAATGGTTTCCTTTGAGAAACAAAAACGAAGTAGTAATGGAAGGGTCATACTTACGGATTTTGATGATGTGCGGGATGCTGGCGCTCCTCCTCTGCGGGGGCTGCTGGGTGTTCGCATGGAAGCATCTGCGCCGGCGGATCGACGAGCGGTTCGACGTACTGTCGGAACACTTGGAGCGTCACGCCGCCGAGTGCCCGATACGGAAGGAGCACCTGCTGGCCTCGTGCCTTCCCGCCGATCCGGAGCGAAAAGGGAACGGATCGTTCCACCGATCGTTCCGGGCATCGTATCCGGGTTTCCTGCCGACGCTTAGGGAGCGGGTGCCGGGGATCACGCCGGCGGAGGAAACGCTTTGCATGCTGATCAAGATGAACCTGAGCAACCGGGAGATCGCCGACAAGATGTCTATCTCCATCGGAAGCTTGCACACCACCCGCTACCGGCTGAAACAGAAGATGCCGCCGGAGGCCGCCAAGGGCATGGACGAATGGGTACGGGCGATCGAATAGGGTCATGGGGAGGCGAACTCCCTACATTATAATATAGAGTATACACCTTTATCTAAGAAGAATCAGTATGAGAAGAGAATCTTTATTTTTCGGTATTTTGACGCTGGTGGTGTCGGCCTTCCTCACGGGATGTTCCGACGACGACACGGAAGTGTACGTCCCCCAGCGTGTGGCGGAGTTCAACCTCTCCGACGAGTCGGACGGCAACCGGCTGTTCATCATCCATCCGTGGGAGGGCGAGATCGCCATCCCGGTGCACGATGATCGTATCCGCGACTTCGAGTTCAGCGGCAAGTATTTCGATTGGGAGATGAGGCAGGGGGCCGAGAGCCGCTTCCTCGTGCTCAACCTCAAGAAGGAGGTGGAGCGTAAGCCTTTCCTCGAGAAGATCGCCCTGCGGGGGATCGCCAGCAAGTCGGGGGAGGCGGCGACGGACACGCTCTTCCTCGTGTCGCAACCCAAGCTGGAAAGCTCAGCGTCGGATAACGCCCCGAGCTATATGCACAACGTGGGCAAGACGGTGAACACGGCGGGCGATATCTTCGCCGCCCCTAGCGAGCCTTTCCTAGATTTCGACCTGATGTACGGCACGGAGGCTTTCGTGAAGACCCCCCACGCCGAGTCGTGGGGACGGGAACGCTCCGGCGTGGACTACGAGGAGATGGTGGACAACATGTGGCAGGAGCTCGGCATCTCGGTGAGCAGCCTCGGCTTCACGAACCAAGGCGCTCCTACGCCTACGAGGTCGAAACTCTTCTCCGGCTCCTTCGACCAGCGGTTCCAGCATAACCAGACCTCGTCCAACCGCTTCGAGTATCACGTGGACGTGCATGTCAAGCCGATGGTGGAGCTGCATATGGCCACCGCCATCTATACCTCCGCCAGCAATCCCGACGTCTTCCTGCCGTTCCTCACCACGACCGCCTCGCGCTTGCTGAACGAAACCAATAGCGACCTCTACAAGCGATACGGCAACACGCAGAAGGGCATCTACGATCTATACGACACCTACGGCACCCACGTGCTGGTGGGCGGTGTCTTCGGCGGGAGCTATACCTATATCTACAGCCGGAAGGAGAACCTCTATTACGACGAGACGGTGTTCGCCGCCGAGGCGGAGCTTTCCGCCAAGTCGTCGTCGCCGGCGGGAGAGAACGAGAACTGGCTCCAGACCTACTATCGCGTGATGGGTACCCACGGCGGCAAGATCGGCGCCGGGGGCGGCTATACGAAGTCGGAGCTGAACGAGCATATGTCCGAGGAGAGCATCATGATCATCACCGGCGGCAACGCCTCCGTGGACTTCGAGAGCTGGGACAAGTCCATCGCCGACGAGAACAGCAACCTCCACCTCGTAAGCTACGGCCCGAGGGGCGATACCACCCGTTGCTTCCTGGTCCCCCTGTATTACCTGACGAAGAACTACGCGCGGCAAGACGCGCTGAAGAAATATCTGGACTCCTACGTGGAGGCGCGTTCGAAGCTGGCCAAGAAACCGCAGCTGATCCTGGCCGACTTCATGATGCGTACCGGGAAGGACAATCACGGGGATCCCGCCGGACAACGCGTCTTCACCGGGCCGGACGGCAAGGAGCGCATCTACAGCCCGCTGGTGCTGAATACCAAGGGACCGAACGACTCGCGGATCGGCAAGATGCTCGATACCTCGGCCCACGAGTACCTCGACGTGGGGGATAACGCCGACCAGCTCTGGTGGGTAGCCCTCGACTTCAAGGACGAGTGCCGCCCCATCTACCACATGCGCTTCATGAAGGAGGACGACGCCCGCAAGCACGGCTTCGAACCGCGGGGGCAGGATGCCGAATCGGGAATGATGTGGGACGCGATCGATAACCATTACGTTTGCTTGAAGTTCTCGCCCGACGACAGCCATAAGGAACCGGTCACCGGCGTGGGCATCGCCCGCAAGGGGAAGAGCGATGACCTATACTACGTGATCGCCACCTCGCCCGGTACCGACATGACGCTTCCTTACTCCATCGACGAGCAATTCCCGGCCTATTGGGGAAGCAAGGAGTATAAATTGAAGAGCGAGAACCCGCCGTACCGCTTCGGGGTGGACCAAGAGAACGACTTGAACGAGGGAGACAGTTGGTTCGGCCGCAACAAAGCCACCAACCATGAGCAATGGATCTTCCCGGTCTACACCACCAAGCCGTTGGATTGGCCGATCCGGTTTACGAAAGCGACGGACTAGCGAAATACCTCGGAAACGATCCCTACGACCGTAGCCATCCCTCCCGAGGCCTCCGGAACGATCCCCACGACCGTAACGGCCCTTTCCGGGGCCTCGGGAGCGATTTCGACGCCCGTAGGCGTTATTCGATAGATAAATTGATGATTATCAAAGGTATTATCCTGTATTTGTAGGAAACCTTACGTCTGAGAACAAGAGGAAAGTATTAACGAAAAAACAACAAACAGTATGAGTTTAGCGAAACAAATCGGATCGGTAGCGAAGACCGCGTTGACCAACGCCGGCCACATGAGTATGAACAACGAGATCTACGCCCGTATCTTGGATACGACCGTGGCCGCCCTCCATCTGGAGGCCCTCGCTCCGGGTTACAAGGAATGCATCGACCGGGAGGCAGAGTGCGTGAACCGCGTCACCAAGAGCGCCTCCACCGCCCATCTGGAGGCGAAAGACAAGGAGCGCAACAAGACCCTCCGCCTCGAGCCTACCGAGGCCATCAACGCCTTCATCGACACCGTGAACCAGATCTTCCGCAAGTATAAGAACCTCATCGCCGCCAAGGGAGGTCCCACCAGCCCCTCCAAGCCCGACGACAAGCCTTATCCCACGCCCGACCCTACGCCCGAACCCGAGAACCCCGGCGGCGATAGCGAGAGCCCGGATGAGATCTGATCCCAATGAATTATCGAACACTTAAAAACGAATCCATCATGAATAAAACGTATCTTTCTAGAAAGATATCCGTGCGGCTCTCCCTCCGGGCCGCCGCACGGATGATCTGTTGTATCCTGACGCTGGCCCTCTGGGGGCCGGCACGTGCGGGAGCGCAAGCGCAGTCACAGCCGCTAAGCGTGAATACGATTAGCGGTAAACTAGCCCTCACCTATAAACTGAAAAACGGCAGTCAGACCGATTACGCTTGGTTTTACAAGATCGGGACTAATGGCACCGACACCGAGTTCTCCGGTACGCTGACGGGCACGAACGCAAACTGGCAGCAGGGCGCGATCAATATCAAAAGCGAGAAAGCGATAGCCGACGCGAATAATCTTGACAGCTACCCGATCCTAAAATTGGATGGGCTAAACCTGACCTCCACTACTGCCGACGGCTCATTATTTTATCTGGAGGGCAGTAAACCGTTCTGTATCCAAGCGACAGGCAACTCTGCCAGTAACCTGAAAGCGAAAAAGGATGTGATTAATAACTACCAAGGATGCATCCTGCTTCTGGATGGTGGCACCGCCGGATTGAATATCGCCGCGGAAGGAACTGGATCATATGGAATATATCTGTACTCTACTAGTTCTGCTATAAATACCACCATCAAAGGCAAGATAACTGTCACGGCGGAAGCTGTTGCTGTGTTTCTAGACAATTGGGGTGCTTTCTCGGCTACCGAAGACGCGAAAGTAACGGTTTCTTCGGAAGATAAAGATGGAGACGCAATTTATGGAAGCTCTAGAGTGAAATCCCCCTTCCTCCAATGGCAGTTCGCCACCGCCCCAACGAGTGGCCAGACGCTCGAGGTGAAAGACGCCAGCGGCCAATCGTTCGATCCCGTTATCCAATTCACCACCGACGGTAAAAAGAAGGGTTTCGCCATCAACGTCACAAAGAACACCGGCTACACCCTTTGGCTGGGCAACGAACAACTGATGGATTCGAAAGGAACAACCGTCTTTACGGCAACGGAAGATAAATTAGTCTCCTTCTCAGGCATGACGACTCTCCCCGCCGACTGGCCCGAGTACGCCAAATTAGCCAATGTCGGCCCGACTGGCACCGATGTCGCCGTCTCCGGCACTACCTACACCGTCAAGACCGCCTGCGGCCTCGCGTGGATCGCTTGGGTGACGAATAACGGGAAGACAATCGCCGATGCCGATAAAACCTATTCCGCTTCCTATCCCGCCTCCGAGGGCTTCAAGGACTGTACGGTTACGCTTGCGGACGATATCTCGCTGGCGAAACCTGCCCAAGGCGTGGCGAGCGGCTTCGAGGCTAATTGGATACCGATAGGGACTTATAAAGGCTTCGATGCACGTTACTACTTTCAAGGCACCTTCGATGGTGGCGGCCATACGATTACCGGAATGACGATCTCCTCGGCCTCGTTTTACTATATCGGCCTTTTCGGTTATCTGTATGGAGCGACCGTGCGGAATCTGACGATGGCAGGATCTGACAATATTAATTTGACAACTATTGCTAATGCTCAAGACACCGCTTACTATCTTGGCTGCGTGGCAGGTTATGTAAAGAATGGAAAAATCATCAATTGCCATAATCAATGCAAGGTTAGTTTTTCTGTGACCGGCAATTCTGGGTCTCTCGGTGGAATTGCCGGTTACTCTGAAGGTTCGGTGATTAGCGCTTGTTCAAACAGGGGAGCTGTCACTATGACCGGAAAGATGGGTCGTGGTGGTGGAATCGTAGCGACTAATAATGGCTCTTCTATCGTTTCCTGCTTCAATACGGAGGATATCCGTGTTACTGCTACCGGTTCTGGTTCTAGCGATGCCGCGTATGCGGGCGGTATCGGAGCCTATAGTAGCGGTAATTGTAGCGTATCGCACTGCTATTCGACAGGGTGGATAATCGCTAAATCTTCCGCTGCTAATGCTTATTCCGGCGGCATTGCCGGACTATCTGAGAAAACGACGATTGAATCTTGTTTTGCCACAGGCGCTGTTTCTGCAGGATCAAACAGCGACAGCCGGATAGCTGCCGCAGGTGGTATTGTGGGGCAAGCTTTTGCTGGAAACATTAATATAACGATAAAGAATTGCCTCGCCTTAACTACCGCCGGCGTGAAAGCCTTAGGAAATACGTCGGATAAACAGGCCGGTCGGATTCTCGGATCTGATTCACCTACTAATAAAGTTACCCTTCTCGACAACTACGCCAGCACCATGATCCAACTGACGATAGGAGATAATACGCCAGCCGTCCCTACCGATAACATAGGTAGCGATAAGGCAAACGGTGCCGACACTTACCTCGATGATGTCGCCGCCGAGATCGCCGCTTGGGCAGGCCCCGAAAATACACAAGCCTTCACCGCCATCGGTACCGCCGAGAACGGCCTGCTCCCGCAACTGAAAGCTATTGCCGGCTATGGCGCTGACGGTCTGCCTACAGCTTACGCGAGTACTATTATCCCCGGCCAGTCCGGCTTGTCGTCTGCCTCCTATCTGAGGTCCTTGTTGTCACTGCCCTTGTCTTCTAGCGATACGATGACCTTCATGCTCTTCTACTCCAACAACAAATGGAGTTATAAAAAGGGAGCCGGAACGGAGACCCGTTTCAACGGCAAAATATCGTCACCCCCAGGCCCTTCCGCCAACAAGCTCATCGTCGCCACCGCTACCGGCAACCCGACGCTGACGTTGAATTACGTAACGATACGCCCGACCGACGGTGCTGCCTTGACCGTCAACGAAGGTTGCGATCTGACAATTGCGCAGACCGGTTCGATCCTCGGCTCGTCCGGTGCCTCTACCTTGATCAATAAAGGCACCTTGAGGCTGTCGGGCAGCAGCTTCCGCATTGAAAACAGCAGCTCGTCCGATATGCATTACTGCCTCGATAACTCTGGCACCTTCAGCGTGCTTGATCCGGTAAATGGCTATACCACTTTCCATTGTGCCCACACCGCTATCCATAACACCGGTACCCTTACCAATGCTTGGATGGAATGTCTGTTCACGGATGAGGCGGGAGATGCTGGCGCTACGATAAGGTTTCTGCCTCGCTCATCCCAGCCCATCGAAGTAAAACGCTACAACAAGACCTTAGCCACTACCGTTACGGCGGGCGAGGAGTATAAGCTCTGGGAGATGAAAGCTAGTACGTTTATCCCGCAGAAAGGCTTCGATAGCGAAGGCACGGCAATCGATCGCTTCCCTGCTCCCGAGGCGGATGGTAGGGTAACGACCTTTACGGAGGTGAGTGATTGGAAAGAGGTCGAGATCTCCGGCAATCAGAATCTCTCCGAGGCCGGCCTGTCACAGAGTGTCATCGTTAAATCCGATGGCGTGCTTACCGTCGATAGCGAGAATGCGTCCGTCTTTGAGTTGACATTGGAGGAGGGTGCGCAGGTCGTGACAACGAATGCGCTGAAGGTGTCCAAGACTTTCAAAACCAACCGTTCGCTGAATAACAAATGGACGACCTTCGGTAGCCCTATCGAATTGACAGCCTCTGCGGAATATGGTAGTGGGCTAATCCTTTATGCCGCCACCGGCTACACCGCTAAGGAGGCCGTTGCCCAAGGTTGGGAAGAGGTCTCTGTCCTTTACGGGAAAAGGGTCGATCTCACCGCCGGTAGCCCCTATCTGTTGGCCGCCGACGCAGCCTTGACTCGGGTAACCTTTAGCCAAACAGCCTCCGACGCGCCGATCGAGATACCGGCTACGGCTACGGTCGCTTCCGGCGATGCCCTCGAGAACGGCGTGTTCCTCTTCCGGACGAACCCGAATCTCGCCAACCTTACGCTCCGTGGTATCTACGTGCTCAATGCCGAGGGTACCCGCTTCGACCTTCAGGAGGCGGATTATGTGCTGAAGCCTTTCGAGGCATACATCACCGCCAATGCCGTCACCCGCTCGCTGGTTCGTAGCGTGGGTGTGTGCGATGGCTCCGTGGTGACCGCCAACGAGATCGCTACCGCTACCGCCGCTGTCCGTATCTGGGCCGCCGACGGTGCGCTGCATGTCTATTCCGGGGAGGCCGCCGCGCTTACCGTGGTACGCTCCGACGGACGTACCGTCTACGCCGCCTCTATCGCCCCCGGCGATACCCGCTTGGCTTTGCCTTCCGGTATTTACATGGTTCGAATCAATAACATCACTTATAAAATAGCGCTTTGATATGAAACAATATACTAGTTTATGGCTCGTATGCCTGCTGGCGGTCTTCTCGATGACCGCCCGGGCGCAGGAAGGGATCGAGACGAAGGCCCGTCCCGACTACCCCGCTCTTCCTTTCATGTTGACTTTCGAGGCTCCCGCGGAAGGATCTGCCTCCTTATCGATCTCGGCGGACGGTGAGACCCTCACATCCCCTACGACCTTGCATTCCGGCACCGAGGTGACGATTACCGTCACCCCCGCCGACGGCTACCGAATGGCTTCCGGTTACCCGAAGGTTTACCGCACGGGTACGCCCTCCGAAACGGTACCGGCTACGTTTAAGCCCGATGCCAGTAGCGGTATCGCCTACCTCTACACCTTCACCATGCCGGACTTCCCGGTCACGGTAGAGGTGGAGTACGAGAAGATCCAGTCCACCGTCACCTTCGCCAACCCGGCGAACGGTACGCTTACCTTGAGTACCGCCGATGCTCCGGGTAGTTCGATTGTTTCCGGCGGCGAGGTCGCCTCCGGTACGAAGGTGACGATTGCCGCCACCCCCAACAAAGGCTACCAAATGGTGTTCGGCTCCTTGAAGGTATCCGGGAAGGTCGGGGATAAAACCAATACTGTTCCGTTGCAGAAAGAGAAAGATGGTACGACCTACTTCTTGATGCCGGCCTATACGGTGGAGGCTGAGGTGAAATTTGAGCCTATCCTCGTGGCTCTGTCCTCGGAAGCCCGTTTGAGTTCCCTATCGTATAAGGAAGGAAGTGGGGAGGTTACCCCGCTTCCCGGTTTTCTTGCCTCTACGATGAAATATGAGGTGCTGCTCCCAAATTCCACCCAGAAATCGGCTACCCTCACCTTATCCGGCCAGCTGGTCGATGCGAAGGCTGAGCTGCTCGTGAATGGATCGCCTGTTTCCGTAGAACCGACAGGATCGTTCACGGCTACCGTATCGCTCGAGAGTGGATCGGCCAAGGCTACCTTGGTCGTTACCGCCGAGGATGGACAGACCAAGCGTACGTATGAGGTAAACTTCACGGTACTTCCCGAGTCGGAATATTACGTCAAGATCCTGCAGCCGGAAGGCGGTACGATCTCCGTTTCTTATACAAAAGAGGGTAAGGAAGTGAGCGTGAAATCCGGCGATGCCGTACCCGTTGGTACTGAGTTGAGCTTGGCACATACGGCCTTGCCAAAGTACGAATTCGTGAGTTACAAAGTGAATGATGACCCGCTAGCATCTGGGAATATTACCGTCTCCGGTACCGACGACTTGACGATAACCGCTGCCTTTACGCAGGAATCTTCCGTGACTCCGGAAGAGATCGCTACGATCGGTACGCCGGCCGTTCCCAAGGAAAAGGAAGGGCAGGAGGGAACGAATGTTCCAACGGATGATAACCCGATCGTGATCATCCCCGATGCCGTATCCCTGCCATCGGATACGGAACTCTCCAGCCTCCGCTTGGTGAAGGAAGATATAGAAGACCCAGCGAAAAAGGCTGAGATTGAAGAGAAAGCGAAAGCTGCCGCCCAAGATGCGGGTATCGCTCCTGATGCCCCGAAGATCGTGATGGAAGTGACCTTGGTTAAGGTGACGACCACGATTTCCGCTACCGACGCATCCACCACTACCGCCGTAACTCCCGTGCAGCCCTCCGATATCGTGACGGTACGTATCCCGTATCCGGAAGGCGTAAATAAAACCCAACATGATATCGTGATTATCCACCTCCGCTCGGACGGCGTGGTAGACGTGTATTCCGAGGGTAATAACAATTTGACATTAGAGGATGATTATATGGAGATCTCCGTTGCCAGCTTCAGCCCGTTCGTGGTAAGCTATACGCCCAAATCTGGGCCGGTGGATCCCGATTATCCTGACACACCCGACACCCCGGATACCCCGGATGTCCCGACATCGAATGCCTCGGTAGAGGGAGGCATAGCGGTTTGGACCTCTGCCAACGCCCTCCATATCCGTGCGGATCGTCCGGCTGAGGCATGGGTTGTCGGCCTGTCGGGTGCTAGTCGTGCCCGGTTTGCGGTCGTTCCCGGCGAGACAAGACACGCTCTTCCCGCGGGAGTCTATCTTGTCCGGATAGCCGACCAGACCTATAAGGTACGGATACGGAACTAAGCGTTGTTTGTTTGACGTGAGAGGGATGCCCTTGTTTCTCCTTGGGGAGAGCGGGGCATCCCTTCTTTTTTGTGGATATGTTTCTTAACATACATACCCGTAATCAATTGGTTAGCCGCAAATGCTTATCTTTGAGCTATCCCGATGTAAACGCTTACAATATGCTAGTCATTTAAACTCAATTATAGTATGAAACCGGAAGATTACATTACCAGAGAGGAGAAGTATGGTGCCCACAACTACCATCCTCTGCCGGTCGTTCTCAGAAGAGGCGAAGGCGTGTTCGTGTGGGACGTGGAAGGAAAACGTTATTTTGATTTCTTGTCTGGCTATTCTGCCTTGAGCCAAGGACATTGCCATCCTAAGATCGTGAAGGCCCTGATGGAGCAGGCGGAGAAGCTTACGCTCGTATCCCGTGCTTTTCATGCGGATATACTGGGTGAGTACATGGAATTTACCTGTAAGTTTTTCGGATATGATAAGCTCTTGCCGATGAATACGGGGGCCGAGGCGGTAGAGACGGCTTTGAAGCTTTGCCGCCGTTGGGGATACCGTCGGAAAGGGGTCGCTCCGGAGCGTGCGAAGATCGTGGTTTGTAGCGAGAATTTCCACGGACGTACGATCACGATTATCTCCATGAGCACCGATCCTAGTTCCTACGCCGATTTCGGCCCTTATACGCCCGGATTTATAAAGATACCCTATAATAAGGTGGATGCCTTGGCCGAGGCCTTGAAAGATCCCGATGTAGTAGGCTTCTTGGTGGAACCGATCCAAGGTGAGGCCGGGGTCGTGGTGCCCGGCGATGGTTATCTGCGGGCTTGCTATGATCTTTGCCATCAGCATAATGTGTTGTTTATCGCGGATGAGATACAGACAGGTATCGGTCGTACCGGTAAGTTATTGGCTTGTGATTACGAGGGGATTCGTCCGGACATCTTGATCTTGGGAAAGGCGTTGTCCGGTGGGGTCAGTCCGGTCTCGGCGGTATTGGCGGACGATGAGATCATGCTTACGATCGCTCCGGGAGAGCACGGTTCTACGTATGGTGGAAATCCGTTGGCGGCGAAAGTCGCTATCGCCGCCTTGGAGGTGGTACGTGACGAGCATTTGTCGGAGAATGCGTTTAAGATGGGTGAGCTGTTCCGTGGTGAGATGGAGCGGATTAATAATCCTATGATAAAGAAAGTACGGGGTAAGGGCTTGTTGAACGCTGTCGTGACGGAACCTAAAGATGGGAAGACGGCATGGGACATCTGTTTGGCGTTGAAGGAAAACGGCTTGATAGCCAAGCCTACCCACGATCATATCATCCGCTTCACGCCTCCTTTGGTGATTACTGAGGAGCAAATGATGGAAGCGATTGGCATTATACGAGATACGTTCGCTAAATTCTAGTGTATGAAGATAAATGTAATAGGTGTTCCCTTGAATCTGGGATGTGACCGGGCTGGCGTAGAGCGTGCCCCGAACCACCTTCGGGAACGGGGATTGATGGGGGTGATCCGGAAGAACGGGCATAAAGCCTTTGACTTGGGTAATTTGTATGTACCCCCTGTTAGCGAGGCGGATAAGTTCGTACGGGGTAACAGCATGAAATATCTGGATGCGATCGTGGAGGTGAATACGAATCTGGCGGAGTTGGTTTATGATACATTGCGTGGAGGAGCGTTCCCCTTGGTGATTGGCGGGGATCATTCGCTGGGTTTAGGTAGCGCCTCGGGCGTGGGTAAATGTTATGATGATTTCGGTATTATCTGGCTGGACGCTCATGGGGATATCAATACCAGCGAGACTTCTCCCAGTGGTAATATCCACGGGATGCCTCTGAGTGCGTTGATGGGGATGGGAAGCGAGGAACTGGTGAATATCTACGCTCCCGGGAATAAGGTGAATCCGCAGAACGTATTCTTGGTCGGGACCCGCAGTCTGGATGAGGGCGAGTGGGATTTGATCGAGCGGGAGAAGCTGAGTGTCTATACGATGGAGACGATCCATCTGAAAGGCATCGGCTTCGTAGCTGAGGACATCAAGCGGAAATTGAAGGAACGGAAGATCCGCAACGTGCATTTCAGCATAGACGTGGATAGCATAGACCCCCGTTTCGCTCCGGGCACGGGAACTCGTGTGTGTGAGGGACTGATGCCGGATGAGTTTAATAACTTCGTGGATCATATGTTGTCTACGAATCTGGTTAAGTCGATGGATTTGGTAGAGCTGAATCCGGAGCTGGACGTGAACGAGCAGACCACAAACCTTTGTCTGCAGATCATCGATTATATTACCGCCCGTCTATAAGGAATCTAAATTCCATGGTTTATGATAAGAGTGTGAAAAGGAAGTCCCCTTGTTCCGGTTAAGACCGGATACGAGGGGACTTGAAAATACGATATGTCTATTGGTTTATTTCATTCTTCGGATATTGGCGTAATTGAAGCTATCGCTCAAGAAATCGTCCTCGCTGAATTTATAGCCTTGCGGTCCCCAGTTGCCCATAGCGAGCATGGCGATCATCTTCATCGGGTTGAAACCGCTCATATCGCCGCCGGCGGCCGCTAGAGGAACGGACTCCATCAACTTGCGCATGGAATGTGGATAATTCTCGTTGATCACCATGTTGCGGTATAAGGCAAGGATTCCATCTCCTTGCTCCTTACGGTTCCAAGTCAGTATATATGTACCGTCGTTGGCTTCCGCCTTCGCTTGGAGATCGGGCAGTTTGGCGGAGTTGGCGTCCGCTATGATAAAGGTTACGAAACCTTCCTTGTCCACTTTAGGCATTTCTTTGTCGTAAATAGAGGCATACGAGTAGGTCTCGGCTGACCCAAGGCATATGGACCAGTATCGTACATCGGCGGTGGCGTATTCGCTTACGCTTTTAGGAGCCGTAGGAGGGATGAAACGGAAAGTTGCTACCTCCCCTTCGTTCAGTTTGATGCGGGCGAATAGGTATTCTGCCGGGCTGTTCGGGTACATTAGGCTCAGCGGGGCACGCATGAACGGGAGTTGCGGCAGGTCGGCGGAGAAATCCATCGGCGGCAAGTTCAACGATTCGTGGATGTTGCAGACCTCACGCTTCGGGAAATCTACTTCCTCACCTGTAGTCACATCGAAAGCTTGGATAGCAGGCATGTCCACGCCGCCATACTCATCGCCGCTATATTGTTTCGCCAAGTAAAGACGCATGAAAATGGAGACCATATTGACATCTTCCGGAAACTCGCATATGTTCTTCATCGAGGCACGTGCGCTGGCGGGGGTGTTAGCGGGAATGATGTAAATCGTATAGCCATTTGCTCCGTAGTCGTCTGTTTCCTTTACATAGGGGTTGATGGAGCTGTCATCGGGTTGGATATTTACGTCTTCAATGCTGGATACGTCTATTTGGGTCTCGTCGTTATAAACCGTGAAATTGAAGAAGCGTGACTTCGGGAACTTTCCAGTCAGACGAAGGCCGATGTTTGGATTATCTTTGTAAGAATAGGTGTATTCCCAATAATCGGCATAGATATCAGGAAAGGCCAGTAGGGTTTGATTGTCGCCCCGGAGCGTCTTGCCCCATTGTTCCTTGGGTTCCGGGTTGTTGATTTGAGGGGTATTCTCATCATCGTCGTCGCAAGCGGTGAACATACCCATAGTAAGGGCTACCAACATTAAGTAAAAAATCTTCTTCATGATTCTGTTCGTTAATTAATCTGTTTGTTATTAAAATGAGAGCGCAAAAGTATCTCATTTCCAATTAGGGTTGACCTATTGAAAATGAAATACCTTGGATAAGACCACAGAATCCTAGGAATGGAACAGCTAGAAGGGGTATCCGATAGCGAAGTGGTAACCCATGCCGTCCTTGAATTTCGGGATATTGTAATAGCCTTTCTTTCCGGTATCGTAAGGGAGGTGCAGACCGATACCCACGTCGAAACGGATGACGATAAAGGTGAGGTCGTAACGCAGGCCGAAGCCGGTTCCCAAGGCTAGATCCTTGAGGAAGCTACCCCATTTCAGTTGTCCGCCGGGACGATCCGGATCGTTTCGGATCAACCAGATGTTGCCGCTGTCGAGGAAGGTAGCCCCATGCAGGTCGCCAAGGATCGGGAAGCGGTATTCGAGGTTGGCCTCGAATTTAAGATCACCCGTACGGTCGATGTAAGCGTATTTATTGTTGTCGCTGTTCTGGTAGTAACGTCCGGGACCGATGCTGCGGATCGTAAAAGCACGGATGCTATTCGCTCCGCCGATGTAGAATTGCTCGTTATAAGGGGAGGTACGGGCGTTGCCGTAGCTATAAATAGCGCCGGCCATTAATCGGCCTACGAGATATTGCTTATGCCCGAGGGCGTAATTATAACGTATCTCGGCGGTTCCCTTGATGAATTGGGCGAAGGGGTTGCCGAGTAATTCCTTATCCTCTTTATTGAATTTCTTCCCGGCTAACGCATAAATCCCATCCAAGACAAGACCCGCTTGGGTAACGGATGCCTGCCACCAAAGATGGTTCCGGCGACTGGTAATCGGGGAATCATCATAGGTATAGGTATAGTTCATGGCCGGGATGAATTGATTTTGCAAACTCTTCTTTAGGGCCTTGTTCACGTTGGTAATGCTGTCGAACTCATGCGTGGTATGCTGGAGCAAGTTGAACGTCAGCTTGAAAGGGGTGATGGAATGATGAGACGTGGCGGTAGGCTGGAACTCATACGAGGCGTCACCACCGAATGCCAGCAACTTGAAGAAACGGGCCCGGTTCATCTGGTCCGCATAGAGGCGGAAGGTGGTGCTGGCCGGGAAATTCATGTCCCGTTTGCTGAATGTAGGGAACAATACCCGTGGGAAAGTCAGCGTGGTAGTCAAGCCTAACTCATAACTGTTGATCTTGGAGTTGCTACCATCCAGCTTGTTTCCGGTCTGCCATTCGTAAGAGCCGCGGAGTTTCACGCCGAAGGTCTCGCCCCCTCCGAAGACATTCCGTTTGGTCACGCTGAAAATGGCGCCCGGACCCACTTGGTCGTTGCTCTTGGCGGTAACGTTCAACTCGAGCTCGCCGTCCAATGGAAGATCGTAGACCGTATTGATCCGCAGATCCAGCGTATCTTGGCGGCGCATGGTATCACGGGGGGAATATTGCAACTCGGCATAACGGAAGATACCCAAGCGGGACAGGGCCGTTTGCGTCCGTTCCTGCGCCCGCTGGTTATAAAGTTCCCCCGGCTTGAAATATAAACGGTTGTAAATGACCGAGGGGCGAACCCTTAGCTTGCCCTCATAATGGATCGTAAGGTCCTTATAGCGGATCGAGTCCGTGGGAGTCTCATTCTGGTAGCCGTTTAGCCAGACGGATATATCCCCGAGTTTCCAAGGGCGGAGGGCCGAGGGAGGCAGGCTTTCCTTCGGGGCCACCCGTAAGGCCACTTTCCCGGGGTTCAACAAGGTATCCGCTTGATAGGTGATGAAATCGGGACGGAAATAGTAATATCCGTTGTTACGGAGCAAGGACGAGATGCGTTCCCGCTCGGCTTGCAATTGGACGACATTGAAATTCTCTCCTTTGTGGAGGATACGATCGCCGATCGTGGCATCGATCAATGAGTCGGCACGGTGACGGATATGGACGTATTGGATGCTGTCCAGCGTATACGGATCGTTCATGGTGACACTGTATTCCAGCTTCGCCTTCCGGGGATTCTTGGGATCGGGTATGACCTCGAAAGAAGTCTCTCCGTTGAAATAACCGTACTCGTTCAATAGGTTCCGGGCTACCTTGACGCGGACATCCGGGTTCACGGTGGTGATCAGCACCGGTTTCGACGCCAGCTTGTTGAAGATCCACTTGCCGACCTTCCCTTTCTTGTTCACGAAAGCGTTGTAGACCCACAGGCCGAAGGGGAAGGGCACCCGGATCGAGGAGCTTCCCAGCAAGGCGTTGTTGGGGGGATAGGCTAGGGCGGCCTCGACCTCTTCCAAGGCGGCTTCGCCGGGTTTGGTCTTATCCTCGTTCTTCACCTCTATTTTCTTGATACCGGTATATAGGACCGCTCCCTCGGGAAGGTTCTTCGTGGTGGAGCAAGAGGAGAGAAGAAGTACGGATAGGAGGATGCTCCCGGTGGCGACGTGCCATCCCCCGCTCGGGTTAGACGCTCTCCCTCGCCCGAGGGAGACATCCTCCCCTGCCCGAGGGAGACACTCTCCCCTGCCCGAGGGAGACATCCTCCCCCGCCCGAGGGAGTCGTCCCGCCTAAAATATATTAAAATGCTTTTCATTCCTTTTCATCATTTATGGGTTTCACTTTCGTTTTCTTGAAGTTGAATAACTCCCTGAGGTGCATCATTTTCTTGCGGAGCACGATACCGGCCCCGGTCTCCGTGATCTCGCCTTCCAGCAGGCTCTCGTAGTTCTTGTCGTGGAAGAGCTTGACGTAGCGGGAGCCGCTGCTGTCCAGCCGGTATTCGACGGATACGTTGTCGATGAACGGCTGCGCCTGCCCGTTGTTAATGTTCTCGCCGGTAGAGATACGGCCGCCTAGAACCACACGGATACGGTCATTATAGAATCGCTTGGCGAAGCGGAAGGAGTAGTCGGTACGGGTACCGCCTCCGGCGTCGCCATTATCGTCGTATGTCTCCATGCCGAAACTGATATCCACGGACTTCAAGGCGCTTCCGGCGATGTTGTTGATCTCGCTTTGCAAGAAGCTGGTCAAGGCGTCTCCCATATTCATGTTCACTTTGCCGCTACCACCGCCACCGCCGAGGTACATACCGGTCACGAGCATGCTGACAGCCAGCTTCGCCCGTTCCTCCGGACCTTTCGAGGTTAGTTCCTCTTGCATCGCCATGTCTTCCGGGGCGGTGAGGGTAAATTGCAACCCTAGGTTCTCCAGTTGTTGGGTCAGTTCGATGCCTACGTCGAAATTCACCAAGCGGGGCGATGATTGCCCGGTTAGGGTGACGGACGTACGGACTCGCTCGGTAGCCGTAAGGTTCAAGGTCGGGTCCATGGGGTTGCCCGTCCATTGCACGTAGCTACCCTCCTGTACGTTGAACTCCTTCAGCGGGATGACCGGGATGGAGTACTTGATGGTTCCGCCCGTCAGCGTGTAGCGTCCGTTCAAGAACATATCGCCTTGCGGGGTATACTGGAAGGAAAGGTCGCCGCCACCCTCCAAATTGATATGGTTGGACTGGTCGGGACTTAAATCCACGTTCGCTTGTACGGCGGGATCGATGTGGATCGTCATCAACATGTCCATGCCTCCCATCGGCAACGGGGGTTTACGAGGCATGCGCCGGCGTAAGGTATCCGTGAAAGAGGTGAAGGTTACCATGTCCGACATACGGTCTTGCACGGTCAACGGGGAGTCTTTCAGCACGTAGGTGATATTCGTCCCGCCCAATAACTGCAAGTCCCCTCGCATGGTCAAGGCATCCAACGGCCCGCGTACGGTAGAATTCAGGTTGACGAACAGCTTTCCGTAGACAAGGCTTTCCTCGTTTTTCTTAACGTTCAGCAGTTGCAAGTTATTCGCCGTTAGTTTAAGATTGGCGGTCATGCGGGATAAATCGTTGAAATCCACTTCTCCGTTGATGATAAACGGATTCTTGTTGTATGCGTAAATACCATATTGGTTGAACAAGATTCGGTTGTTCTTTATCTCTATCTTCTTATCGTCGAAACGGAAGGTAGAACCTGCGGCGCCTACATAAACGGAAGCGGTATCGAGAATCAGATATCCCTCGGCCATGGGTTTATCGCTTTGTCCGCTGATAGCGAGTGTACCATCGAGGTCTCCGCCCATTTTCGCCATATCATCCGGGATGAACGGGTTGGCGATATCCAAGGGGAAGTGCATGAACTCGATATTACCGCTGATATGGTCGGTCTCGCCCATCTGGTATAAGGCGGTAATGGCACTCACCTCTTTCCGGTCCCGGAAAAGGTGCATATCCACTTGATGGTTCCCCTGCTCTAAAGGTAGATAGACTGCGTTGAACATGAGTTCGCCGACCCACTCGTTCTCATAATACAGATCATCAATGTTCATATCCGCCACGACCATGAAGGCCGAGTCGGAAGGAGCGTACTGGAAATCGGCGTTCAATATACCTTTCATCGGCGGGATATAACTGAATGCGTTGGAGATAACCCCAAGGTCGATCTGGTTCAACTCGGCGTGGACTTCCTCCATCTCGTCACTTTCCGCTTGGGAGTGTATCCAGAGGGCGGCGTTATTATCTCCGCTGAGTCGTAGGTTCGCCTCGATATCCTTCATGCTGCGTACCACGACGTAATTATCCGGATTCAGCTTGAAAGGGCGGAACGCTATGATCGGGTCATCGGGGAAGAGATGGAACTTGACCCCGTTCTGTATCTTATCGGCCCGGATTCCGAGCAACAAGCCGGTCTCGCCTTTCCCGTCCTTGAAATAAAGGCGGGCGTCGCCGAAGCCATAACGTATTTGCCCGTCCAGCCCGGCGCTGAAAGGTTGTTGCTGCCTGTATTTATTCTTGATCACTTGGGCGCTATAGAGTAATCCGAGCGAATCTTGGTGCATCTCCGCCCGGATGGTATCGATCTGCATCGTATCCCGTGCCAGATCGTAAATGGAGGCATCCATGCGTATACCCGTTTCCGGTGAGGTATAGGCGTTCATGGCGATGCTCTTGAAATCTACGTAATAGGTTTGGAGATAGTTGTAGATCGGATTGTCCTGTCCTGCCCGTACCTCGAGGTACATATCGGGGAGGAGCGGGCGAAGGATCTCCAGATTGACTGTCGAGTCCCGTTCCAATTGGAGGGTGATATCGTTCGATACCTTAGTCAACTTATCCGTGATGTGGTGTATGCAATCAGTACCCGTGAGGATGATCCCTAAATCCCCGGCGTGGAAAGACACACGGGTGGTATCGATATCCGTCCGGGCATGCAAGGTCAGCGTTTTCGGCTTGAAACTTTGTTTCGGGGTGACGACCTCCCAGTTTCCTAACGTAACGTCGATCGTGTTATCTTCATCCAGATTACTTTCTGCCTCGGCGAAGAGCTGGAAAGAGGTGGCGAAGGGATTTGCCATTAAGTGCATACCCTGTAAATCCATGTTCTCTACATCCGCTATCAACATCGCTTTCACCTCGTGCTTGTAGAGGGTCGCGTTTAAGGAGACATCCATTTTCGCCAACGGGTATTTGCTAAGCAAGTCCACTTTCAGTAAGTTCTTTTCCAGAGAGCCATCGATGGATACGTCTGATACCGATGAGGCGCCATAGCGTATATCCGATATCTTACCGTCCAGTTTGGCCCATGTACGTTCAGAGAAAGGATCTGTGCCCCGGCCTTCTGCTTTAACAGAGGCGGTCAGCCAAAATAGAGAGTCTTTAGGCATGAAATGAGTAGGTTCCAGACTGTCTATCCGTAAATTAGCCTCATAAGCCAGTTTTACCGGATTATAGCGGGCGGTCAGACCTACTTTGCCTTTATCTTGGGTAAGAACAAGCTCGGTGCGGTATTCTTGATTTGCGACTGTAGCTTCCCCCTTCAACTGAATTCCTGCCGGAATGGCAAATTGATCCCGTTGGGAGGCGGGAAGCATCGCCAGCAAAAAATCCAGATTACCGGATCGAGCCTTTAACTGAATCTCACCGGTTCGCCGGATGCTATCCGTCACGGACTCCATACTACCCGTGACGTTCATCTGAAACGCTCCCGGCAGCATGATATCGCCTTGTATGATACGTATACTGGAGAGGTTGCCTTCTACGCCAGCCGTAATAGCGAGAGGCTTGTCCGGGTAGGCTTTCTTGAAATCCTCCGGAAGAGAACCTGCCGCTATCAATAAATCCTCTTTCCCCAACGAGGCGTTTAACAGGGCTTTCATGCTACCTTGCGGATGGTCCTCGAGGGAGCTCCAAGGGATAGTCGCTGTCAATCTCACTTCGGATTTTGGTGTCTGGAGAAGTAGGTCCGGTACGTCTATCTGTTCATGGTCACTCCGGACATTTCCTGCCAATGCCGAAACCTTGAGGCCGGAACGTTCTTCCACGAAGAATTCCTTGATGTGGGCGTTTATTTCTTTTCCTTGATATAAGATGGAATCGATAGAAGTGTTCAGGTTCGTTAAACTAATATGGGAGAAATCGAGTCCTTGCTCGGGTGCCGCGTAATTCCCGTCATAAGCGAATGTAGAATTCGTTATGTCAAAGTTTCTCGCCTTATATTGTTCCGCTCCAAGATCTACGAGGCCGTTATTTAGCCCGGCTTTATTAACGAAAGCCGTAAGGCGTAAGGAATCCGAGGGCATTTGTAGGGCGAAGACTACCCGGTCCAAACTGATTTTATCCAGCTTGAGTACCCAGTTCAGAGGTGTGGAAGTCGTGTCTTCTTTCGAGGTTGAATCATTTAATAGAAGGGTAATGGCGGTATCGGATAAATCTACGGTATTAAATGTAGCTTTCTCCTCGGACAGGTCTATACGATCGGCGTGCAGGTAAAGCTTTCCCAAGGATCCTTTGATTTCCATACCTTCAATCATAGTCCCGGTGTTAACCTTTACGTTCCGGAGGTCGATCGCCTCTACCAATACTTGCTTCCGCAAAAGAGGAAGGGCACGAACCCGTACCGTCAAGCTCTGTAAACTCAACAAGGTATCGGCGGGAGGATTTACGACCTCGACACCCTTAACCGTAAGGTCTAACGGGAAAGATAGCCTAATCTGCTCGATCCCGATTTGCATACCAGTCGCTTTTCCCGCATATTCGGTCGCTTTCCGTACCGCGAAGTTTTGGAAAGGAGGTATATATAGTAATATAGAGAGTAACAATACCAATGCGATCGGTATTAGGCATATCACTCCTATCCGTTTAATCCATACTCTCATATTGATACGTTTCTCTTTTTCTTATTTGTTTATTTGCCTGTTTTTATGACGATCGCTCCGTTTGCGCCTCTTACCCCGTATTCACCGGCGTCTTTCAATACTCTTAATTCCGAGACATCTTCGACGGGAATCGTGTTTAGAACAGATAGGTCCATCGGTATACCGTCTACCACTACTAGCGGGTCACTAGGACTGTTTAGGGAAACGCTCGCACGGATACGTACGGAACCATCGGCGAATGTTATGCCACTCATCCTTTGTAGCAAGCAAAAGAGATCCCGGCTTCCGGTTTTCTGTATCTCTTCTTTATTCATAACGCTTGAGCTTACTATTTTGTTTCGTTCCCTTTCCATAATTTCTTTCAGGGCCTCATCCGGTTCAAAACTACGCTTTGCGTTGAATGTGCTATTCTCTAAAGTAATGGTTATATAATTGTATCCGTTGACCGGGACTTTGACTACATTTCTTGTTTTCTTAATAGTGACGAACAAGGTATCATTCAGGTTAGCCCCCGGGATGGTGAATACGCCATGTTTGTTCGTTTTCACGGTGATCGGATTCTGACTGCCTAGCGTGACCGGATAGCGTTTGATTATTTTATCGCTGATGTCACGCAATACACCGACTAAAGTATCATTCTGTGCCAAAAGTATTTGACTGCTGAATGATAAGATGATGATTGAAAGATAATGTATTGTTTTCATAGCTCAATCTTTTTAGCTGAACATAACACAAAGATAATATAATATTTCTTAAAGGCAGAGTTTTAGGGCAAATTCGTAATAGGTATTATTTTTACGTTTCTATGTGGTCTCATTTGTCACTAAAATGAGATTACTATAAATGGAAATCATTACATTTGCCAAAATAAAATGAACGGTATGGAATTAGATTTAGCCTATTTGTGTAAGGAGGTTCGAGAAATAGCTCGTGCTTCTGCGACATTCTTAAAAGAAGAACGCCGAAAGTTTGACTGGAACTTAGTGGAGGAAAAAAGTGCTCATAACTATGTATCTTATGTGGATAAAGAATCGGAACGACAGATCATAGAGGCTTTGTCTACTTTGCTACCCGAGGCTGGTTTTATCGCGGAGGAAGGCTCTGGAAGTTTGACCGATGAGGAATATTGTTGGGTAATTGATCCATTGGACGGTACTTCAAACTATATTCATGATATCGCACCTTATTGCGTGAGTATCGCTTTAAGAAATCGGAAGGAGTTATTGTTAGGAGTAGTCTATGAGGTGTGTAGGGACGAGTGTTTTTATGCAGTGAAAGGTGGTAAGGCTTACTTGGATGGGAATGAGATACATGTATCGGATGTCTCAGTACTGGATAACGCTTTCATTGCGTTGGGTTTCCCTTATAACTCTGATGCTTATCGTCCGGTAGCCGCTCATTTGGTTGATAGGTTGTATGGTTTTGCGGGAGGTACCCGTTTGATGGGATCTGCCGCCGCTGAACTGTGTTATGTGGCAGCAGGACGTTTTGATGCCCGTATAGAGGCCTTTTTAGGCCCTTGGGACGTAGCTGCTGGTGCCTTGATTTTATTGCAGGCCGGAGGAAAAATATCGGATTTCAATGGAGGAGAGAACTGGGCTTCGGGTGAACAGGTAGTTGCCAGCAATGGCAAGGTTCACTCTCTTGTGTTGTCTTTGTTGCCCTAATACTAGAGTAATCCTGCGTATTCTAGTGCTTCTGTGTGTATTTAAAAGGTAAAAGAGTTTAAACTTACTTCTTATTTGCGGGGTGTTTGATCCGTTTTGATTTTCAAAACAGATGGAGGAATGCAAATACCCGTAAAT
>ENA-UEQE01000852-UEQE01000852.1-human-gut-metagenome-genome-assembly--contig:-NODE-852-length-26454-cov-12.147894_pt1 | contig 26454 bp, 28 predicted proteins | sample MGYA00242934_ERZ507935 | MGnify/ENA primary metagenome ERZ507935 (study PRJEB26167, sample SAMN06115423) | human gut metagenome | host: Homo sapiens | place: China:Anhui | collected 2015-03-30... | reverse complement strand
TACAACGAATTTTTCAAAAATGGAATCATCGTAATTATACAGGCCTAGAATTGACAGCCACGCCTTCATTCATAACACCTCCCCCATTCTCTAAAGGATTTACACGCCAATCAACAGAAATTAAATCCGTTTGAAACATATTATTAGCTTTCTCGCATTGTTTTTTTAATGTTTTTAGCCACATATCACAGCGTGTAAAGGTTTCCACATTATTCGCGTTAACCTCATCGACAATTTGCCTTTCCTTCTTTTCGGTGTTGGCATTTGGTAAACCAATGTCTTGCGCAAATTGATTTTCTATTTTCTGAAGGTCTACCAGAATATCGCTTGCAATATAATTTTTGTTTAGGTCAGATTGAAAATACTGAAACAAAGGATCCCCTTGATTAGTTACGAGCTTATTGTCATAAAATACGGCGCTGTCTCCGCGGTTCACCATATCAAGCATTTTTTTGAAACTTTCCGCAGTGCTTTTGTTTCTAGCGGCGAATGCATAGGTAAGCTTACTATTAAACATATTTAAAGAAAGTGCCTCACTGGTAATAGCCATCAATTCAGCATAATAATTGACTAAATCCATAATTCCGCCATAATCAGGCTGCATATAAATTAAAGTGCATTGCTTATCAATAATCAGCTTCCTAGAGCCTTTTAAAAGCGGATTAGCCACCACACAAAACAAGGGCTGATAAAATACATTATAGCCGCCCAGTGTGCAGCCATTCGCAATTACCCCGAATTTATCAGTATTGAAAATAGTAAAGCTGCCCCAACAATACAGGCAGTATAAAAGGTAATTTTCGGCCCAAAATTCGGGGAACTTCCATTTAAAGGTACTCATAGCCTTTTGAAGTAAATAGCGCCTAAAATAGCCCGTTAAAGCCACGTTCTGGCTATGTACGGTTGACGGTGAAATCTCACTATTGTAAACGTTGATATGATTATAATCATAAGGCGCGCCCTGTCTATATATGTCATTCATAGAAAAACCCTCCTTCTATATAATTTTTAATAGTTTCTAGTTCGTTGTCGGTGCATGGTATTTCAATGTCAGCATGATAGCCAATAATAAAACCGGGTATGCTTGATATAGTACGCGTTGCATATACAGGTGCCCCCAAATCCGGGATTGATGTTGATGTAATATGCCGAAAAATACTAATCACACTACAGGCTTTTGGTTCATCAATAATACCAGCGCCTCCAATACTGCTAGAATGTGGAGTTAATCGATTGCTAATATTATATGAGGCTGATATTGCAGATAATCCGAAGCCCGCCACATTTCCCGTTAATAAGTTAGAAACCATCGGGATCATTTGAGACGCTAAATACATAGAATCAAGGTTCATTTGTCTAACTCCAGATAATGGAATTTGTATGCCTATATTACAAGATTCACGATAATAATAACCCGCCTTTGACGATATGGTAACAATTCCACGCCCTGTAATTCCGTCAATCTTAACCGTTAAGGTGTTGGTGCCTTGTCTAACGAATTCAGATGGTAAATCTATAATTCCTATTCTAGGTACATTTATAGCATAACTGCTAAAAGGTTCATAATTCAAATAGGTTCTAGGTGTTGATTGTGGATGATTTGGAACTGTAAAATTTACAGATCTTATAATAGAAGTATCCACTAAGTAGCCCAACGATTTAGCGTCCCAATATCCTATTTTAGTTGGTGTTTCTAGTATTATACCAGGGTCCAAAGGCAACCATATTACTGATGTTATATATTCTAATGGATTAAATCTAGTTTTCCAACTTTCGTCAAATTGTGACCAGCCAGATGATACGGTTCTTAAAAACTCATCGGAGAATATAAAATCCATAAAACTTTTAAACATGTTGAAATCAGCACTATAATAAGCAGGCAATCCTGAAGTACTCACTAAGCCTATAATAAATAATCCATTTTGTAGTGGCATGCCTATATCAGATAATGTCCATAAATCATTCGTAGTAGTAATATCTGTTGTAATTTGATTAGTTATCGGATAATAAGGATCTTTTATATTGTGGTCAGCTCCAGATGTTGCTCGCAAAACGTAAATATTTTGTTGTCCTATTTGAGTCTTCCAGCTTGCCAGAGCGTCAATGGAAAACGAAGCAACCCAGCGCCCCGATTCCCATGTCCAGTTAGAAATAAAATAATAGCGCTGAGTACGCCAAATAAAAGCGTAGTTATAGGCGTATGGTTCAGAATCAAGAATTAACTCAATATTAGGGTTTAGCATATCTGCAGGGCTTAAAAAGTTAATATCAACTAGAGTTCCCTCTCCATTTCCCGGGCGTTTAGTACTATTTTGTTTTTTAGAATAGGTATAAAGATAACATTCCAACGTTCACACCTCCTAAAAAAAGCCCCGACTAAACGGAGCTTTTTTATTAGTCCAGTAGAAGCACTATGCCATTTTCCGTAAAATCATTATAATAGCATTCGTCCCAATGCCACCATAGATTAGTATAACGGCCTGCGACGTTATGCGGCGTAGCGCCCATAGCTTGATTTTTAGGAACAAATCCCATTGCTTCCTCATCAAAAATAACGCCCAGAACTTTATTAATTTGTTGTTCTTCACCAGTGACAAGTGTGCCATCCGCTGCCTTTGTATATACAGGCGTCACATCAATGCTATCAGGCGAATCTATAGCCTGCCAGAAGTTAACCCCTTCATAGTCAACCATTTTCATGCTATCGCGCTGGAACAAATCAGACAACACCATCGTGCGCGCCTGGCTCATGAAATCGTTGAACAGGTAAACCTTTTGTTTTTCTTTAGGCGTGTGGCGCTTAACTTCATTATCTTTAATGTTAACATGCCATAGCTGAGTGCGCTCCGTCAGACGATTACTGAAAACCTCAATCCTGGCATATAGCCAGCGCACAAACGCGATAAAGTTGTCAGATTTATAAATATCATTCACTGTTAATTGTTGACCGGTTAACGTATTATATTCTGTGAGCAGATGAACAACACATGAAGGATTAGCAACATTAACACCACCGATAAAGTTCGCAATAGTAGCCCTTGCTACGTTTTCATGCACCTGTTCAATCTGGCTGTTAATGTTAACCATAACACCATTGAAGAATTGTGCCCACTCTTCAGGATTTCTTAAAGCCATGTCAAGTTGATTGTCGTAAAAGGTTTTATGCTTGGCATATGTGTTAAAACCATAGAAATTAGTTTGAACTACGCGCGGCTTATTGACGGTGTACATGTCAATAGATTGCCCCTGCTGTAATTCAAAGGCGGGCGAATCCTCAAAATCATCATCAAGGTAATTTACTTTACGTGTATGATTGCCGAACCGTTCCGGACTTGCTCTAAGTCCTGCAAATTTAGCATTATACGGTCTAATGCTAAAAATTGTACGGGTCAATACCTGTGACATCGCGGTCAATAACTTATCATATCCAGTGAGCAAAGCTGTTGTTGCCGCTGAAACAAATGACGAGGTGTCTGTAACCTTCAAATTCGTTTGACCTGTTGCCTGATGTACAATTTCATTAAAAACAGTTGCCGCCTGGTTTACTGTTAGCTGATTAACACTCATTCGTTATCACTCCTCATATATTCGTTAATTGTAAAGCTGTTACGCTTTACTAGGTGGGTTGATGATTGCGGCGGTTATAATATCATCAACGCTCTGCTCTTTAGGATAATCACCGCCGACGGTTTGAATATTATTTGCATGAATTGCGCTAGTTAAAGATTTTAGCGTTGCGTTAATTTGGTCAAGCGCCTTTGATTCAATAGCTGAGTTATCGACAGCAGGCGCAGCAGGCGCAGCAGGCGCAGCAGGCGCAGCAGGCGCAGCAGGCGCAGCAGGCGCGCTCTGCCCTTCGTTATGCTCTGCGGCAACAAGTTGTAAAATCTGGTCAGCTTTGAATCCCGCTTTACACAGTTCAACAATATCATTTACTTTCATCTTTAGAACCTCCCTTTATTTTGTTTATAATGCTTTCCAGAAAATCCTTAATATTAGGATTTAATGCGCTGAGATTTTCAATAATGCTAGTTATTTCCATAAATGCAAGGTATGCTGCCGCTATAATGGTTATTGGAATATTAATTGTAATATTTAAATAAGGTAAACACACCTCAACAATATAGCACAATACAACGGATAGGAAAATGCCAATTTTCCGCAGGCCTCCCTTGCGCATTTCACTTGATGAATACGAGTTGTTATAAAAGGCTTTTACTAATCCTGTTACAATATCTAAGATAATAAATACTATAACAACAAGAAGAGGAATGAAGCTTGCACAAGTCATTACTTCACCCCCTTTCTTTGTTATGGCCCTAAACAATCAAGTTCCTAGTGTGCGGTGAACTGTACCGGCGCGCCCTTCCGAGGCCTGCACATTGGCCGGTTTGTTAGGTGTACCATAAGTATATAATACTTCCAATATAACTATTTGTCAATCAAAATATTTTTGAAATGCGATTTCACAGGCTTCATCTTCCAACTCATCAAAAGCCTCATACTGCTCGTACATTGCCATAAATTCGTCATCAGTACGCTCACGTTCCAAATCTTTACGATGGACATCATATATCTTTTTGGCGGCATACACCAATTTGCTTAAATCGCCCACTCCCCACAAACGCATTACTTTGGCAAACGGATTGGCAAAGATATAGCCACCATATCCGTTTTGTACCAATTGGCAGAAGCCACCTTCCATGAGTTCGTCGCGGAATATCTGATACGCCAGCAACGAATGCTGTTCTCCGGTAAGCAACGGCATCGTATCGGCAGTAAGTTCGCCGCCTATCACTCTTTTATATGCATCTGTAAATACTTGGATGAAAGCATCCATTCCCTCGCCCGCAGCTTGTTGCAAAGCCGCATCAGTAACTTCTACCATAATAGTATGTATATTGAATTAACGCTGCAAAGTTAATACAAAAACTGCAAAGTCTACTTTACATTCCACAGAGTTACAACTTATTATTACCTATTTTTAATAAAAAAGTCAAATTGAACGGTTGGCAGAAAGCAAGAAAACGACTACCTTTGTGACCGTTTAATAAAACATAGAACTACGTTTTTTAAATTATAACTTAAAAAAGAGCTAATTATGACTTATTCACACGAAGTGGAACACATGTGTGTTGTAAAGAAAGGTCCTAACCACGGACCGGCTCCCATACCCGAAGAAGGCAAATGGGTAAAATCAAAAGAAATAGTTGATATTTCAGGTCTGACACATGGTGTAGGTTGGTGTGCTCCTCAGCAAGGTGCTTGTAAACTGACTTTGAACGTTAAAGAAGGTGTCATCCAAGAAGCATTGGTTGAAACAATCGGCTGCTCCGGTATGACTCACTCGGCTGCTATGGCTGCTGAAATCCTTCCGGGCAAGACAATCCTCGAAGCATTGAACACCGACCTCGTTTGCGACGCTATCAATACAGCAATGCGCGAACTCTTCCTGCAAATCGTTTACGGTCGTACTCAGTCTGCTTTCTCTGAAGGCGGTTTGATTATCGGTGCCGGTCTGGAAGACTTAGGTAAGGGATTGCGCAGCCAGGTAGGTACTCTATACGGTACTTTGGCAAAAGGTCCCCGTTACCTGGAAATGGCAGAAGGTTATATCAAGACTATTGCTCTTGACAAAAACGATGAAATCTGCGGATACGAATTCGTTCACATGGGTAAATTCATGGATGAAATCAAGAAAGGTACTGATGCCAACGAAGCTTTGAAGAAAGTAACCGGTACTTACGGACGCTTCACTGCAGAACAGGGAGCTGTTAAACACATTGATCCACGTCACGAATAATATAAGGAGGAAAGAAACTATGATTAGAGAAGTAAAATTTGAAAGTCAAGACCGTCGTATCAAAGGTATCATCGAAGCCTTGAACGCCAACGGCATCAAAGACATAGAGGAAGCTAACGCCATCTGCGAAGCTGCCGGACTCGATCCTTATAAGACGTGTGAAGAGACTCAGCCTATCTGCTTTGAGAACGCAAAATGGGCTTATGTTGTAGGTTGTGCCATCGCTATCAAGAAAGGCTGCAAGAACGCTGCAGATGCTGCCGAAGCAATCGGTATCGGTTTGCAGGCATTTTGTATTCCGGGTTCTGTAGCCGACGACCGCAAGGTAGGTATCGGTCACGGTAATCTGGCTGCCATGTTGCTCCGCGAAGAGACTAAGTGTTTTGCTTTCTTGGCAGGTCACGAATCATTCGCTGCTGCAGAAGGTGCAATCAAAATCGCAGCTAAAGCTGACAAAGTACGTAAAGAACCTTTGCGTTGTATCCTGAACGGTTTGGGCAAGGATGCTGCACAAATCATCTCCCGTATCAACGGCTTTACATATGTTCAGACTCAATTCGACTACTATACAGGTGAACTGAAAGTTGTTCGTGAAATCGCATACAGCGATGGTCCTCGTGCCAAAGTAAAATGCTACGGTGCTGACGATGTTCGCGAAGGTGTGGCTATCATGTGGAAAGAAGGCGTAGACGTATCCATCACAGGTAACTCTACCAACCCGACCCGTTTCCAGCACCCTGTTGCAGGTACTTACAAGAAAGAACGCGTTCTTGCAGGTAAGCCCTATTTCTCAGTAGCATCCGGTGGCGGTACAGGTCGTACGCTTCACCCGGATAACATGGCTGCCGGTCCTGCTTCTTACGGCATGACGGACACTATGGGTCGTATGCACTCAGACGCTCAATTCGCTGGTTCTTCATCAGTTCCTGCTCACGTGGAAATGATGGGCTTCCTGGGTATCGGTAACAACCCGATGGTAGGATGTACAGTGGCTTGTGCTGTAGACGTTGCTACTGCTTTGAGCAAGTAATTTAAGTTACTTAATACAGATAAACTCCTGTAATCCTTGTGGTTGCAGGAGTTTTTTATTTGTGGTAACTTGACTTAGATAACAGATTGAAGCACCTTGCATCACTCATTATTTGGAGTGAATGAATGGTGAATCAGTAAGGAGATAACAAGATAAATCCTGCTTTATTTAAGTCCAAACAACTCATGTAAAGAGTAGCCAATTACCCCTCAAATCAAGCCATAAACAGGTTACTTTTGCAGCCGATTTGCAGCCGAATTTGCCACTCTTAAAAAACGGCTGCAAGAATTGGCATAATCAACTATAGTACAATGCGATACACTCCATATAACATTTAATTTAAAATGGAGAAACATTGTACAATGGTTTACTTTTCATTAAGAGAAAGTAAGCAAAACAAGAAAGGTCTATCACCTATTGAGGTTTCAATCACCACTAACGGAAAGAGAATCTACTTTAGTACAGGTAAACACGTACCTGCTGCTGACTGGAACAAAGAGAAGCAAGCTGTAAAAGGCAAGAGTGAAGAAGCGCAGCTAATCAACGGTTATCTGATTCAACTACGGAATAAGATATATCAAAAAGAAATTGAGCTACTCCAAAAGGGTTATCTTATCACTGCTGAACTATTAAAAGAAGCTATCACAGATAAGGTGGAAGCTCTGAACGAGAAGACTTTATTGGATGTTCTGAACGAACATAATACAGAGCGCAAAGCAATGGTAGGTAAAACTGTTGCCCCTGCCACTTATTGGGTGTTTGAATATACAGGCAGATTATTCAAAGAGTTTATTCAGAAGAAATATGAGCGTAAGGACTTATATTTAAGAGAGATAAACTTGGGCTTCATTCAAGGATTCCATGCTTTCCTTTTAGGAGAGAAGAAGATGGGACAAAACTCCTGCACCAAACATTTAAAGTTCTTAAAGAAGTTGCTAAATTTAGCTGTCGTCAACTCTTATATATCCTACAATCCTGTAAATGCTTATAAAGTAGAACGCGAACCCGTAGAAGTAGATTTCTTGGATGAAGAAGAATTGAGGAAGATTATCAACTTTGATACTCCCCTACCAAGATTGGAACGAGCTAAAGATATGTTTCTCTTTGGGTGCTTCACAGGGCTTAGCTACATTGACATTAAGACCTTGACACCAGAACACTTTGAGAAAGATAACACTGGCAGAATATGGATTAAGAAACGTAGGGTTAAGACAGGGGTTCTATCACGCATTCCCCTACTCCCCATCGCCAAACTGATATTGGATAAGTACAAAGGTGGAGAGAAATTACTCCCTATTCAAGACCCTGCGGACATCAACAAATATCTAAAGGATATAGCTATACTTTGTGGAATTAATAAACGAATTTGCTTCCATACAGCAAGACATTACGAATTGTCTTTCTCACTGAAATTGAATATTTTGCAAAGATTCGTTTCTTGATGGGTAACGATTTAGAAACGAGCGAAGTTCTCTATTTTGTCTTATTCTGCATAATCCTCAAGAACGCTTATCTTGACTACAAAGGTAATATAATATTTTATATAATACTACTTTAGTTTTAATAATTCCGTATATGCAATACCGTCTGTTAGTTTATGATACTGCTTCAATGTTTTTTCTAATCCTGATGCAAACTCTTTCTGAATATATGACGGTACAAGAAGTTCATTGAATTTATCTATCATCAGTTGGACACATTGTGCAGGATTATCTGCAATAACTGCTTGGTTATAGATAGTGTTATAATTGTATTTTTTGCTTTATATAAATTTGTTGCTCACGTATTCTTTGAGCTACCTTAAAGAAAGTGTCAATCTTTTCAAACGCTTCTTGAGATATATGTCCAACAATACTATGGGCGTATTTGTTCCATTGATTCTCTTCGAATATTATTGTAGAATAGTGCATGGGTACTTCTTGAATAAATCCATTTATAAGCCCTTCCGAAAAAATGTATTCTATATTTTTTTCTATATCTTTTATTTGAAGTATTAAAATTGATACAGCATTCCTCAATTCTGTTTGTTTATGAACATGAAATTGCCATAAAGCAATACCGACAGTTGTACCAATAGTAACAATCAATACAATTGTTTGAAATAGGTTGGAGTCCCAAAAAGAAGTATTCATATTTATAATTTTTGCAAAGATAGCCAAATCCGACGAATTAGCGGCTATGGTTGCTGAAATTTATACTTCAATCCATATTCTTCCAGTTTGTTGTACAGCGTTGTACGTCCTATTCCGAGCAGTTCGGCGGCAACCTTGCGGTTACCGTTCGCCTGCTTCAACGCACGTAAGACACGCTCCTTGTCTTCCGCATCGTTGCGCAGGGCGAAGCTGACAGGTGAGTTAGGTTTTGGATAGGCAAGTTCCAGATGCTCTTTCGTGACAAGACCCGTCTGTGCCTGCAACACCGCTCCCATGATTTTCTGCCGAAGCTCACGGACATTGCCCGGCCACGGATGGGTCAGCAATGTCTTGCGGGCTTCCCCGTCAAAGCCGATGACATCGCATTCCAGTTCCCGGTTCGCTATTTCACGGAAGAACTCAGCCAGCGGCATGATGTCCTCCTGACAGTCGCGCAACGGCGGAACGGTTATCTCGAAGTCGTGCAGGCGGTACAGCAAGTCCTGCCGGAAACGCTTTTCATGGACCGCCTTCTCCAGATCTTCGTTGGTGGCGGCGATGATGCGGACATTGAAACTGCGGTCTGACTTGTCGCCAACGGGACGGAACCGCCGTTCCTGTATGGCACGCAGAAGCATCTGCTGGGTTTCCGGTGCGAGGTTGCCCACCTCGTCCAAGAACAGCGTGCCGCCTTCCGCCTCATGGAAATAACCTTTCTTGGCACTGTCTGCACCCGTGAACGCCCCTCTGACGTGTCCGAAGAAAGCCGACGGCGCAAGTTCTTTGGTGAGCGAACCGCAGTCCACAGCCACAAACGGCTTTCCTGCCCGCTTGCCCTTGTCGTGCAGCAGATGGGCGATATGCTCCTTGCCCGTGCCGTTCTCCCCGAATATCAGCACGCTCATGTCGGTGGGGGCTACCAGCCTTATCCGTTTCATGATGGTTTGGAACGCCGAGCCGTCACGCGAGAACAGGGGCATACGGCTTCGTCCGGTGTGCCGTTCCTTCAATATGTTCCGTAGCAAAGGGACGAGCTTGTCTTCCACAAGCTGCTTGGGTATGTAGTCCAGCGAGCCGAGTTTCATGCTTTCAACCGCCGTATGCACTTCGGCATAGTCGGTCATGATGACAAATGGCTGCATCCTGCCCTCCTTGCGCATCCAGCGCAAAAGGTCGATACCGTTGCCGTCGGGCAGGCACAGGTCGGAAACCACGATGTCCCCGTCTGCGGCCTGTTGCAGATATTTCTTCGCGGTCGAGAGGTGGAAAGCCTGCACGGTGTGGAATCCCTCGCGTGCCAGCAGGTTGCAGACAAACTCGCAATACACGATGTTGTCCTCCACCACGATGGTTTTTGTCTTATCCATTTTCGTATTTTCTCCTTTCTTCTTTTGCCAGCCGGATTATCTCCGAACCCTTATCCAGTACAGCTTTTACAGCATTGCCAATTGTTTTATCGTCAGGCGTGCAATCGCAATGAAGCAGTTTATAAAGCTCCCTTAACGGTTGGTCGGCACGGAGTATCTCCCATGAACTTCGCAGGTGGTGTGTCAGGGCGTCCAGTTCCTGAAGGTCTTTCCGCTGTTCCGCATCCCTGACCGACTGCATTTCCTTTCCGGTTTCCGTTATCAGTTTCTCCAGCATGACGGCTTCATTGCCGTAGGACAGCAGGGAGGTGAAATCCGGCTTTTCATTCCGGTTGCCTTTCATGGCGCATTTGTCTGAAACCTCCATAAGTTCCGATATGGAGAACGGTTTGAGCAGGCATCCGGCGAATCCACGTTCCATAAGTTCCTCCTTGCTGCAACTGCCCGAAGCGGTTGTCACGACTACCGGGATAGTCTTTGAATTGCCAACGTTGGAGGTACGTAGCAGCTCCAACAGCTCAAAGCCGTTGATTTCCGGCATGTTCAGATCCGTCAGAAGCAGGCTGTATTCCTTTTTTCGTATCAGTTCCATCAGTTCCGCAGCATCGGTGCAGGTTTCGCAGTGTACGCCTTCCTGTGCATACATTTCTTTAAGCATCAAGAGAAGTACCTCGTCATTGTCGATGGCAATCACATCATGGAATGTACGGTCATGATGAATCCTTGTTTGATTTATCTGTTCCGGCAGTTCTTCGGCTGTCTGCATGGGTATTTCCACTGTGAAACTGCTGCCTTTGCCTTTCTCGCTCTCCAGCCGTATCGTGCCGCCGAGCATTGACACTATACGCTGAACGATGGAAAGTCCCAGTCCGAAGCCGTCTTTTGTGGCGGCGTTTGACAGACGCTCAAACGCATCGAATACCCGTTGCTGTTCCTCTTCGGTCATTCCTGTGCCCGTATCTTTGACGATAAGTTTCAGGACACCGTTATCGTAGTCTGTTGTCAGAGAAACGCCACCGTTCTCCGTGAACTTGATGGCATTTGACAGCAGGTTGTTGCCGATTTGCAGGATACGTTCCTTATCGGTCAGGACAACCGTATCCGTTTGATTGGTTATGGTAAGAGCCAGCCCCTTGTTCATGGCGATGGGTGTAAACTCCGTTTCAAGAATGTGCGTGATTGCCGAAATCCGGCAAGGAGAGAAATTCGGCTGCTCCTTGCCGTTGTCCAGCCGGAAAAAATTCAGCAGGGTGTTCAGCATTTCACGCATGCGGTCAGAAGATTCCTGAATGTTTCGGATATACGTCCCGGTTTTATCCGTATTGCAGTCTTTCCGCATCAGTCCGGCATAACCCGTTATTGCCGTCAGTGGAGAGCGTAATTCATGGGTGATGGTATGAACGGCTTTTTTACGAGAGGCAATCAGTGCCTCGTTTTGTTTGATAGACTGTATCTGCTGTTCTATTAAATCCGCAGTTTCTCGTTTGTACCGTTTGATACGGGTGATATTTCGGTGGATGATTATGTAAGAGATTACCAATAACAACACAACGAATCCTGTCAAGCCACCTATCTGAATAAACGATTGTTCCCGCATGGCTGTTATCTCAGCTTCCCGTTTCTGTATGTCTGCTTGCACCTTCTCATCCATTTGAACTACCAGTCCTTGCAGTTGTCTGTTGAGTTCCGCATTTCGTGTAGCAAGACTATCGGCGTGTTCCGACAAACGGCGGCTTTGTGCCTGTTGTTCAGCTATCATATTCCGATTAAGGGAACGGAGCATCGTAGTAGTCGCAGTTGGTTTCGCTTCTTCCTTTTTGCCAAAGATGCCTAAGAAACCCTTGCGCTTGGATTTCTTGGGCTGTTCCTGCACACTCTTCTGCACAATTATAGGTACTTGACTGGTTATCTTATCGTTGATGGCTTGTTGCTGTTCAAGTATCTGAACGATTTGGCACATCTGCCGTTCCTTGTCTTCGAGAAAATGGCGTACACTGTCTATGCGTTCTACCGGATAGATAGCTTTGAACCGACAAAGCATACTGTCCATTGTCATACGCCGAGCATGGTAAAGTCCTAAATCTTCATCATCCCATTCCAATATCGTTTCACCTAATAAAGAAAACTCTATCAAATGAATATGAATATTGTTTACCTCTTTTCGAAATTCATCGATCTCTCGGTTTTTGGCTTCCAGTCCCTCCATGTCTCGCCATTCGCCAAGCCATGTGTACATGATGCCGCCTACCAGCAAAGCTATCAGTAGATAGCCTATGGAAGTCAGCATACGGAAGTGTCTTGTTTCAGCGTTATGTCGATTCATGCGTTATTGCCATTGATTATTGATAATACAGCCCGTAGGTCTTTATAGGCTTACGGGCTGTATGGTCTTCGAAGCTTTTTTGCTATACTATTTCAAATTATTTTTTTGATGTTATTCCCTTTGACAGTTCAAATTCTTTTTCTCAGATTATAACTCTTTTCTATTTGCAGGAAAGTATATTCTATGAGACATTCTTCACTCGTCAGATTGTCATCAATTTATGTAAGGAATATACAGTAACCTACTTCCGTATATTGCTTCATACAGAAGCAAGCGTTCTGGGACAGCGGTATATGTGAACTCCCGTTCGTTCAGATTTTGAAATATACCTAATTCCCTATTATATAGAATAAGATTTATCCCTGTATAAATTGATAAGTTTGCTACAAATGAATATTTGTCATTGCGTAGGCAGATAACAATATCACTTGATAGTGAGTTTTTATAATCTATTTTGATGTCAGAAGTCCAATGAGAAACGTCCTGATACGTGTAGCATAGAAAGAAAATAGACCAAACCTTCATAATATCGGAACTTGCCTGTCGGCGGTTTTACATCCCATAGGCGTTGAACATACTCACGAGCAAGTTCGCGATATTCGGGAATATTTGACTGGGCAAGGGTTATGGCTCCTACGGCATTGGCACCAGCCATGCCACAAGTGTATTGTCCGAAAGCCTTGGATCCATCAAGCGTGAAATGACCATGCTTGAAGCCATCGTTCTTAAAGAATGTAAGAAGACGGTACATCACTGCTTTCTGTCTGTGGCAATCCTTTCCGCACAGATAATAATCCATACCTACGTTTATGGGACAACGGATGGCATCGAACATATAAATGGAGGTATCATAAGCGGCATGACGCCAAGCATAAGCTCTGCCGTCAAACCGACTGTAGTCGGGATAGAGACCGGTAACCGGGTGGGCTGATGCGATTAGATGCTGGCGGCTTGCCGTAGCAGCCTTTTCCCAAAATGAGCGATTGGCAGATGCTGTACGTGCCCATTTGTCTAAAAAAGCTGGAAGCATATAAGAAGGGTCAGTAAAACTATGCCCCGCATGATCGGGAACGAAAGTTATAAGCCCATTGTCAAGGTCAAAAAGATTATAAACTCCACTCTCTCTACCGGCTTTGATCATGACTTTGGTCAATATTTTATTTGCTTCATCACGGTATCGAGGCTCGTTCCAGCGTTCTGAAGCAAGAAACAAAGCAGTAACATAATACAATTCTCCATCCGAAGCGTTGCTTCCACCAATCTTAGTACCGTCGGGCTTGCACTGCCAGCAGAAGTAGCCGTCCCATTTGGAATCGGGAGCAAATGCCATATTTCGTTTCGACCATTCCCAAAGTTTATCGAACTGTTCACGGTGATCCAGTTGTACACTAATCATCATGCCGTACGACATCCCTTCGGAGCGCACATCGTTGTTGCCAGTATCCAAAATAAAGGCTGTACTATTCGAGACCTCGTAATAAACAGATTTTTCATCATCGGCTTCATAACGGTTCAAATCTGACGGTGTAAAGAAATGCTTCCATACTTGCTGGAGCCGTTCATTAACCTCCTCCTCGTTCTTCCCCAGTAAAGAGACAAAGAGGTTTTCAGCATGCGTACCCCACGACACCATACTGAAAACCAAAGTTATAAGAATACCTTTCCAATTCATTATGAAATAAATTTGCGTATTGAATTATATACCGATTATCCCGGTCGCAATCGAATTTGCTCCGATTGTTCTCAAGAAAACTCAATTGGGGAATCATAATCTTTCCCCAGATTATATATCTTTTGTAGATGTTCGGTATTCAAAATTGCACCTTTCTCATTGACACTATTTACAAGATAATGGCCTCTGTTTTTCCATCCCCTATCTTGTGCAATGAGTTCAAAGGAACGCACTATGCCATCGAAAACATGAGGGTCTTCCAATTCTCCACACGAAAGAAGCATACATTCCTTAATAGGCACATCTTTTTTACCTATGATGAAAGAATAAAACTTGTCTATGGCTGCTTTTATCTGGGCAGGAAACGAGTACCAATAAAGAGGTGTGCAGAATACGATGACATCACTTTCTGCCATCAAAGATGCCAATTCATTGAAATCATCATTAAAAATACAGGCTTTATTCTCCTTGCTGAAACAATTATCGCAAGCTCTGCATCCTTGAATATGTTTATGCGCAGTATCGAACCGCATAACAATGTTGCCCGCTTCGGATGCTCCTTTCGCAAAAGCGTCCGCCATAAGGTCGCTGTTACCTCCCCGTCGTGGGCTGCCGGTTAAAATCAATATTCGCTTGTTCATATTATTTACTTTTATTTATTCACCCATACGGAAATCACCCACGTTGTCATGGCTGATAGTTATATCTTCGATGAGGCTTGTGCATCCTCCATGTTGCGGACACTGGCTACTGATGCCGAGATATATTTGATCGGGATATTCATTACGGTACAGACGCACCATATGCCACTCTTTTTTATCTAATGAATAGTAGCTGGCGATAGTCCGAGTATCGGAAGATATTTTCATATAGACCGATTTTGTGTCTATCTTATCATGGTTGTTGTCATCGGATGTACCTTGTGTTCGTACCGTCACGATGCGGTGGTTGCCATATTCATCCTGCTCAAAGGCAAGTTTCTGCCAAAGTGTATCGTTGACATACACAAAGAGGTCGGCGGCATTGTAAAGTCCCTCAATGGTGAATTCAGGAGTTACTTTGGCTGTCAACGTGAACGGTTTGGTATTGTCCGTTGGAATCAGCAATACGGGCAGTGTATTGTTGGACAGCTTACCTTCATTAGGATCACAGAAGAAATCAAGTCCTTCGGGGCAGCTGAATTTCAATCCTCCGTCTGTAAGTATAGTTACACATGTATCTGCGCCATTGATGGATTTGGTAAAAGTGACATCTCCCACTTTTATCTTACAGTCTGTGATTTGACTTGTTTCAACCTCTTTACCAGTCAAATCCGGTTCACTTACTTTGGTCTCATTGTGTTGCTGACATGCAGCTAAAGAGAGGCTTCCAACAAGAAATGCTCCATATAAAACGGTTCTTTTCATCTTTGAATCATTTATTATTCGTAATTTTGTGGCAAAATTAGGACTATTGGCGCAATCCCGCAATGGTGAAAATTAACCAATTCACTATGGAACAGGAACATCAACTAAAATCACTTCTGACTGAGCAGCAGTTTGAAGATACTGAAAATAAAGAATTTATGCTTGCTCAAGCAAGAGCGTGCGCAAATGGTTATGCTCTTGCAACAGAAGGTATAGCAGTTGTGTCAGATTTTCAAAACAACGAATGTCATATATATTCTGGCAGATTCGGTCAAACTATAATGGACTTCCCGGAATATATGGTTGACCATACATCCGCCTTTGAAAATACTGTTTTCAGCCACGCGAATGAAGAAGAGCTTATTCAACGTCATATACTCGAACTTCGTTTCTTTAACTTTATAAAAGAACTTCCCATAAATGAAAAGACAAATTTCTCGGCTTCGTGTATCATTAGTTTCTATCGGATGGGGAGTAATGAGACAATAAGAATATTACATACAACGAGATATTTCAGTTGTGGCAACGGTGGAAGTGTCATTCTCGGGCTGTGCACTTATTCTCCATACTTTGGTTCTCATAACAAACAAGACGGTATTATTGTAAATCTCGTGACAGGAGAAACCGTTAGACGAAACGTGTACGAAGCTTGCGATAGAAAAATTCTTAGCCGCCGCCAACTTGAAATTCTGTCGTTAATAGCCAAAGGAGTGCCAAGCAAACAGATTGCAGACAATCTAAATATCTCCGTTTATACCGTTAATCGCCATCGTCAGGATATTTTGGCAACATTAAAAGTTGCCAATACTGCGGCTGCAGTAGAAATTGCATTAAGAATGAATCTTATTTAATAAATAGTCTTGCTTTATGATTGGTTAAAAATCAGTGTTGCACCAGCTATTATTGGTTCGTAATTTTGTGGGCATATAAAAGTTAAAAGATGAATAAATCAGCTGGTAGATTAGAAATTGAAGCAGGCATAACGGTTCTACACAATGAATGTGAACGTATTTTTAGCTCTGTGCCAATTCATTTTGGCAAAGGCGTTTCTCTTGAACACGGAGCTTCTATTTATTGCACAGGAGTAGGTGATGACATCTATATCGGAGATTATAATATTATAGACGGAGAACTTGTTTTGTTTCCGGGAACAAGAATCGGCAATCATTGTGCTTTTGGCACTGGAACCATAATTGTCGCGGGTAGCTTTAGTGTTGGTAATGGTTGTGTCATGTCACATGGATGTACCATAACCCAAGATGTTCCTGATAATTCGTTGGTAGTAGGCCGTAGAGGATTGATATTCAACAAATAATAGTTAATTCCTATTGCTATTGATGCGAAAATTGGTTAGAAATCAGTATTGTGCACATCTTTTGTTCTATCTAACTTTGCAACCGCAAATAAATCACAAGGAAATTGCAATTTAATAATAATCAAATCAATATCATAATGAAAAAATTAGTATTTATCGCAATCATTGCAAGTCTTGCAATGGCTGGATGCACCCAGAAAGAACCAGAGAAAAAAGCGGGAAATTCTGACAAGAAAGCTACAACAGAAAACGTTGAACTCGCCACATGCGACATCAATGTAGGAGGAATTCGTTTTACAAAGTCGAAAAACGGCGGAGAGAATGGCATCACACTTCTTGGCGACACGCTCAAATTTGTGGCCGGTCCTCAAACTGATTATTTCCGTTCCCCGGATGGAAGCGTAGTCAATAACTCTGCGGTCATCTTCACAGAGGTTGACAACACCAAACCTTTCACTTTCACGGCTAAAGTGCAGCCTGAATTCACTGAAACCGGAACTTATTCGGCAGGGGTGATATATGCTTATGAAAACGACACACATTGTCAAAAACTATGTTTCGAGCAGGATGAGTATGGCGATCACCGAGTGGTGTCAGTTCGCACATTAGACACCTCTGATGACAATAACCATCAGGCAATCACGGCTCCATACGTTTATATGAGATTATCCTCCGATGGCACAACCCTTGGTAGCTATTTCTCAGAAGATGGTAAAATATGGCGTATGGCCCGACTCTATAAGAATGACTTTCCTGAAAAATTGCTTATAGGCATCAGTTCACAGAGTCCTAAGGATAATGAACACACCTGCCTATTCACCGAAGTATCTCTGACTGATAAACCTGTCGCTGACTTTAGAAAGGGTAATATAGCAGAATAATAAAACAATCTAATCATTTTCAAAGGCGCACACATATTCAAAATGTGCGCTTTTCTTATACTTTTAAACGATGAGTAAACATCCAATTATCGCAAATCGCACCGCTTTTCTCGTCATAGGTTGTCTTGAGGCTGCATGGGCACCTCTTGTACCGTATGTTAAACGTGCATTTAGTTTGGACGAAGCTTCCTTAGGACTTCTGATGCTTTGTACCGGGTTGGGTTCAATAATAGCACTTCCTTTATCAAGTTGGCTATGTGTGAGATTTGGCGCAAAACGAGTAGTTTATTTCTCCGGATTTTTAATGGCTTTTTCTCTATTGACGATAAGCCTATTGGCTAACTTCACCCTGACGGCTATAATGTTATTGGTATTCGGCGGTTGTACTATCACCATCGATGTTGCTGCTAATGTGAATGGTGTTGCAGTTGAAGGTCAGACAGGAAAACATCTGATGTCAGGATTTCATGGGGGTTATTCACTTGGTACGCTCATCGGTGCCGGTGTGATGAGTTCTCTTTTCGCATTCGGAATAATCCCTATGTGGTCGGTCGTAATATTTATGATATTGGTATTGGCTGCGATGATGGCCGGATGCCGTGACCTTCTATCCTCAAAGGTACTTAAAAGCAACGACCATCCGAAACAGGATGTGAATAAGAAATTTTATATTCCACCTATGGTGATAGTGGTCGGTTTGTTATGTTTTATCATGTATGCGTCGGAAGGTGCTGTAATGGGGTGGTCAGCAATTTTTGTTAGTCAAGAGCGTGGCATTGACATGTCCGTGGCCGGATTTTTCTATACCGCTTTTGCCATAGCAATGACTATTATGAGACTTTGCGGCGACAAGATCGTCGATCGATTTGGACGAAGGACTGTGATTAGCGGAGGGGCATTACTTATTTCCGCTGGTTTCCTGATTGTGGTATCAATTGATAGTGCGATCGCTTCTGTAGCTGGTTTTGCTATGGTCGGTTGTGGTGCGGCCAATGTAGTTCCTCAATTAGTATCTTTTGCGGCCCACATAAAAGGGATGGCTGTACACAACATCATTAGTTTTATTAATGCTCTTGGATATTCCGGCATACTTCTTGGTCCGGTTATAATCGGATTCATAGGAAAACGCTACGGTTTGCATGTGTCATTTATAGGTATTGCCGTGTTTGCTTTGATTGTTGCTATAATTTCATCTATAATATTAAGAAGCAAACAGATTACACTGCAAGTAGATTTGCAAAACGAAAGAGAAACTTGTTCGCTGTAATTCTGCAAAATAAGAAATCAGTGTGCAACGTATAAAAAAATTGCATTGCTTTTTTGTGTAACTACTCAGGTATCTAAATGTGCCCAAATGCTTGATTATCAACAGTAGCAAACTTGTTGATTTACTATATTTCGATGAAAATCGGGCATTACGCAAGATTGACCTCGTGCAATAGAGTTGATACTCAACGACTTTGCATAGCTGAGTAGTTACTTTTTTTGTTCTATTTTGTTAAATTTGTCTGTACCAACTTCTATCAGCCAATATCCAAAAGCGATAAGGATTATTTGTTATTGTGGGCAGTAACGAAAACAATGACGTTACTGCCCACAATAAAAGTTATATTTTTATCCCTTTCGGACGGTTATCATCCTTGATCTGAAAACCCGGTCGTCCGATGATGACATGGTCGGCAATGAAATTGCCTGACGGACTACGCTCATTCACCGGACTGCGTATCTGCGGGCGCTTAGTGTGGTATGGAATTATTCCTTCTGTTGTTCCCACTTGACATACATCTCCCTTGAAAGTTCCACAATCTCCCGGCTCAACTTCACAAGGTCGATGGTATGTTTCTCCAGCTTGTAGAGCAACGCCATCGCCTTCTTCTCCGAAAAATGGATGCGCAATTCCTTCACGACGTGGTTGTAATTGGTGCCTATGCCGCGGAACTGGGCATGAAAGTCGGACAGCTTGGTACAGTATTCCAACATTGCTTTGTCCACTTTATGTACCCTGAACTTCTGTCCGAAGAAATGCGCCTTCAGAAAGACGGCTTTCGCATACACCTGTGATTCCTCGTACATCGTCAGGAACCTGTTCCATTCCACATCATCGAAGCGCACCATCACGCAGTGTGTCTTCGGATTCAATTTGGGATTTCTCCCGTACTTGCTCTTCTTTTTCATTCTTCTTATTCTTTTAATTTTATGGCTTGTCCATTGTCTAATCTTTGATTAAGGAACCCCGAAATTATCCGACTGCGGAGGATAATTCTGCCCACGGCGGTGAAGGTGTTTTCAGTTACTTAGAATTATTCGGGTAACTGAAAACATATCTTGCTGTGTCTTTGAGGACACAAGAATCCTCCGCCTGTCGGATTGGTTTGTGAGTATAATAACTCATTTGGAATATCGGTCAAGCCGATGGAGTGTATCCACCGGCTTGACCGGTTCTACCGTAATCCGCTCAGAGTTTGCGCCACTGCTCGATATCCTCCCGGTAGGTTTCAAGATGCAGGCGGGCGAGATTCTCAACGAGTCCCGACGCACTCATGCCACGCCCGCCGAGACGGCGGACAATCCCATCCAGCCGGTCACGCACTTCACCGCTGACGAACACGGGTTTGCGGTCGGTTATCTTAGGAACTTGCAGGTAAGCGGTACGGTACTCGTCCAGCGACAGCCTGCGTTGTTTGCTGCTGACACGCTTCTGCGGCACTGCCACTTCTTCGGGCGTTCCGCCTGACGGTTCATCCACCGTAGCTGTTTCCGCTTTTTTCGTGACGGTCTTGCCGGGTTGTGCCAGCTGTCCCGAATCCAGACCGATGTTCTTGTAGAAGTCGTCCATAGACTTCTCACTACGGGATTCCCTGCGTCCCATTCTTTCCACGATTTCACGAGCCTGCTGCTCACTGATACTTGGTTCTCTTTTCATTGTCATAAAACAGATTGATTAAGTTATTACTGTGGTCTTGGTCTGTACCTCGACCGATTATCGCAAGTAAAGTAAGATATTTTAGTGCAGTCAGTCAATCGTTTGGAGCCGATTGGGCAATTTTGTGCGATTTTGCTTTATGGTGACAGAAACATCGGTGAGGACTTCACAGATTTGCCGGACGTGAATAGCCGGAAGAACAAAGGTGCAATTACAGTCAAGTTTGAATTAAGCCCTTGTTTTCAATCTTGACACATTCCTGATTTCCGGAATTAAGAATATACACCAAATCTGTGCCAACCTCTACCAACCTGTGCCACATGCTTCCACTTCCGGGAAATCCATTGCCGGATAACAGATTATGTATTCCTTTGCGGCAAAAGAAGGAATACATAACGAAAAGAAAGAGAGTATGGAAATTCCGGTCATAGGCTTACTCGCAGATAACCGACTGACGGCATACCGGACAATGATTACCGTATCGGCGCAACACGCTTCCACTTTCTGGAAATCCATTGCAAGGCAGTAGATTATATATTCCTTTGTGGCAAAAGAAATAGTAACAATAAAAGTATGTATATGGAAATCGTATCAATTGAAAGAAAGACCTTTGAGGCAATGGTCGCCAAGTTCGACCGTTTCGTCAGTCGCATGGATGCCATCTGTCGGCGGCACGGAGAGAAGAAGATGAGCGAGTGGATGGACAATCAGGACGTTTGCCGGATGCTCAACATCAGCCCACGCACATTGCAGACGCTTCGGGACAACGGGACGCTGGCTTACTCACAGATAAACCACAAGACCTACTACCGTCCCGAAGACGTACAGCGCATTGTTTCTGTTGTGGAGGACAGGCGCAAGGAAGCAAAGTTCAAGGGCAGGACGATTTAATCACCTGCATATAGTAAACAAAGTAATTACACTAAATCCAAAGTAACATGAATGAACTGATTAACAAGGACAGCGAGTGGATAATCCACTTCATAGGCAGTCTCGACCGTCTTTTGGACAACTTTGAGCATCTGACCGCCAATCACCGCCCGACACTGAACGGAGAGCGTTTCTTCACCGACAAGGAGGTGTCGGCACGGCTGAAAGTGAGCCGCCGGACACTTCAGGACTATCGAAACGAAGGGCGCATAGCCTATATCCAGTTAGGCGGTAAAATCCTCTACCGTGAATCCGACATCGAAAGGATGCTGAATGACGGCTACTGCTCCGCTTACCGATTGACGGCAACCTGATTTTCTTGAAGGAGCACAGTTTGCCGTCTGCTCTATGGTTGCATCAGCAACGGACTTTCGGCAAAAAGAGAAAGGAACGGCTTACAGACGAAGCATCAAAATTCCGCTTCGTCTGTAAGCCGTTCCTCTCTTCTTTCTTCTGATTTCCCGCCAGTCGCTTGTTTCTGTTGCCGGATGCTCTAAAAGCGTGTGGCAGGCAGTGGCAAGGTTTTCGGGTTGAATACGCTCCGCAGGAGGAAGATTCTGCCCGAAACGGCTCTGCCGCCCGACCTTGCCGCTGCCATCAAGCCATGCACTACCTTTGCATCCGTGCATCGGGAACGAGTGGCTGACGGAATGAACCTCAACTATACCATCGGTTGTCGCTTCTGCCACAGGAAACAAACAACGTAATCGGTGTTTCTTTCAGGGTTGAACTAATTTTACTGATTATAAACTGCCTGAACAAGACACTCTCTTTACTGCATATCCTGAATGCAACGGCTATAATCACTTCAATGTTATAGACATCGTAACTGATGCCATCCGATTGCTTGACATACTTCATCGTGTCAAATTTGTTCAGTTCCTTGTTCTTGTAAATGGTATGAATCGCCTTGCGGACATCGCATGAGAACATCCCGAACAGGTCGGCTATCTCGAATTGTGTCATCCATATAGGTGCTGTCGGCATAATGACTACACCCGTTTCACTGATTGTTATTATTCCTCTGTCCATAATGTACTGAATTGATACTGTTTACTTATTGTTGTCTGTCTTTTCGCCGATAGATTGTATTTTCCTGCGTTCCATCAGCTTGTCCATATCTCTGGAGATTTTATCATCGGTTATCCGTGCATACCCCTGTGTCGTCCGGATATTGGAATGTCCCATCATTTTAGCGATGCTCTCGATAGGTATATCCGATGAAATCAGGAACGTACCGAAGCTATGCCGACTTTGATGATAGGACAAGTTGTCTTCTTTCCCTATGATTACACCCAGCTCATGAATCTCAAACCACAGGGCATCCCGATTGGGAAGCGGGAACACGGGATGTTCATCGTCAGTCGTGTTATACAGCGACAATATCCGCTCCGCTATGGGATGCAGTGGAATGAACGCCTCTATCTCTGTCTTCTTGCGGTTGATGCGGATGTACCGCCTACCATCCGCATTCGTCCCGATATGATGTGGATGCAGGAGCATTATATCCACATACGCCAGTCCGGTCAGGGTCGAAAAGATGAAAGCCCGTCTTGCCAGTTCCATCCGCTTGTCATACATCGGGGTGGAAAGTATCTTCTTGAACTCCTCACGGCTGATATACCTGTGCCTTGCCTCCGGCTTGGTTTCATATTCCATTTCCTCACAAGGGTTCACGCGGATAATCTCCTTATCGACTGCCAGATACAGCAGGCGGTTCAACCAACGCAGGCAATGGTTGGTTTGGGAAGCCCCGAAATTCTTGCATCTCTTCAAAAACGCTTTGTAGGCTTTGCCGAAGTCTTCCGTGACTTCTTCAAGGCCTATGTCTTTCTTGCCCAAAGACATGAGATAATTTGTCAGGTACTTCTGGTAATACATTGAACTCCGATAGGAAGAAGTTGAGTCTATTTCCTCGGAATGTTTCTTCAAACGCTCCCTTTCCCATTCCCCCATTTGCAGGAGGGTCGTCGGATGGATGTTGTTCAAGGTGATATGGTTCTTCAGCATCTCCGCACTGACCACACCTTGCGATTTCAATATCTCATTATAGGCTTCTTCCATCAGGCGCAGGTATTCCCGTAAACGGTTGTTCTCCCTTGCGGACTTTATCTCGTTCTTCCTGCCGTTCCAGTCTTCCGGTCTGCAATAAATTCCGGGACTGATGACGGTCTGTTTGCCGTCAATGGTTATACGACACAATACGGCGGTCGTACCGTCAGCCTTTACCTTGCTGCGGTTGATGTAGGGTAATAATGAAAATGTACTTCGCATATTATTCTTTAAGTGTTAAAGAGTGAGTTTGAAATCTTCGGTCGCTTTAATGAACTTGTCCATGTCCTCAAATAGTTTTTTCGGGCTTACACGGGCATATACCTGAGTGGTGGAGATATCGGAGTGTCCCAACATCCTGCTGATGGTCTCTATCGGAACGCCTGCTTCAAGCGTTATCAACGAGGCAAAGCTATGGCGGGCCTGATGGTAGCACAAGTCATCCTTGATTCCTGACAATGCCGCCAACGCTTTCATGTGCCTTCTGAGATTTGACCAGCGAAGTAAAGGAAACAAGGTTTCCCTGTCCTCACTATGGTACTTATTGATAAGCGCAATAGCTTCGGGCAATAGTTTTACGCTGGCACGGAGTTCGTTCTTCTTTCTGCGGTATTTCAGCCACAAAGCCCCGTCCTTATCCGTATATAAATTGGTATGTGTAATTGAAACGACATCTGCATAAGAGACTCCGGTATAGCATCCGAAGAGAAACATATCCCTTGCCAGCATGTGGGATTTGCGGTAAGCAGGTATTTCCACATCCCGGATTTTCTCAAACGATTCACGGCTTAATGCCCGTGGTGTCGTTTCAGTCTTCTTCGGCAAGGTAAAATGCTGGAAATGGCTCCTGTCGGCATACCCCTTCTTATAAGCCAGACGGCATATCTTCTTCAGGATGGCAAGATGATGGCGGACGGTATCTATCGCATATCCCTTGTTTTCCATAGCGAATGCTTGATAGTCGTGGATGAACTGTTCCGTCAGTTGCCCGAATGACAGGTCCTTGACCTTGTACTGATGCTCGATGAACTCTCCGAGGGTCAGACGCATATAGTGATAGCCGGGATAAGTTCCTTTCGCGCGGTCTATGCCGATACGGGCTTTGAGGTCGTCACAGACAACATCCGTCATTTTCATGAGAGTCATCTGTGTTTCCATGCTGCCTTGAAAATGATTCTTCACATCGGTGGCTTCAAAATCCACTTTACGACTCACAAGGCTGTTGAAAGCGTTGTTCACCGCCAACAGCAGTTTTTCAATCCTGGCATTGGTTTCCACCGCTTCCTTGCTCTTGCCGTTCAGACGGCTTTCACGTGGATTCCACAGTTCGGGAGTGCAGGACAGCTTAGATCCGAACTGCGCCATCGTGCGGTTCACGGTTATGCGTCCCATGATGGGAGCCTTGCCCGACTTGTCCAGTCCGCTCTTTTTGAGGTAGAGCAGCACCTTGAATTTTTCTACTTTCATACGCTTATATTTTTTAGTGCAAAATTACTTGCCGTATAAGCGTTCCTTGATATGCAAAGCACTGTGTATAAGCGCAAATAAAACGGTGAGGGTTTCTTTTCATTGCCTGCCGTTACCTATTCCCGTTTCGGTAACTGCCCGGCTAACGGTTTGGTAACTGAACAACCTCAATATTCCGTTGCCGTTTGCATTTTCTCTACTTGGCAGAATGCTGAAATACCGTTCATTTCAAACGACTTACGTTTAATCTTTACCTCTCTGTGTTTCTTTGCATAGCCTATCACTTTTCACACAAGTAGGCATACATTTGCAAGTACAGTTACTTTAGCCAATAACATATCTCTGGAAGTTGTTTCTAAGATGTTAGGACATACCAATACACGAATGACTGCCCACTATGCAAAGCTAATAGACAAGTGCATAGGTGAGCAGATGGATAAACTCATGGATACGTTTACAGGAGATTCTGATTACTAAAGCATATCCTATCCACAAATTCCCCACTTGTAGCAATGCAGGTGGGGATTATTTTTTAACTTTGCCTTAAACTAATAATTATGGAGAAGCTAAAGGAAGATTACATAAGCATTGATACCCGTTTGGAATACATGGAAGCCATAGCCGTTAAATATGTTCCAGACGTAGATATAGACCCAGCCACAGGAGAAAGATACGTCTGCGGCACTACCGCCTTACCCCTATTCATAAGAAGATACAATCAGAATGAACTATATGGTAATTTCACATACGAAGATTATATAGCCAATGAGGACATACAGAATACATTGAAAGGTTTGGGAGTTGATATAGATAAGTTCTGGTTTCTACTTCTGTTCATCTTTGACTATACTTGTGGAACGTGCTTGGACGGAATGAAAGCTACAGGCATTGGAATAGAACAACTCATCAAATTCGCCAAAGCCATAGCTGACAACCATAAGGAGATTAACCAATTTGGAGTAATTTTTAAAAAGCCTATTACTGTCTCTGTAAAGATTGAAGGCAAGCATCAGATAGTAATTGATAATGCCAATGCCATAGGATATTTGGCTACTACCATTGCCAACAACTTAAAAGAGATAGAGGAACATCCTTGGATGCAAATCCAACAGGTCAGAATGAACACACCCACTGAAGAAAAGGAATCCATTCA
>ENA-UEQE01000847-UEQE01000847.1-human-gut-metagenome-genome-assembly--contig:-NODE-847-length-26542-cov-4.531608_pt1 | contig 26542 bp, 22 predicted proteins | sample MGYA00242934_ERZ507935 | MGnify/ENA primary metagenome ERZ507935 (study PRJEB26167, sample SAMN06115423) | human gut metagenome | host: Homo sapiens | place: China:Anhui | collected 2015-03-30 | study... | reverse complement strand
GGCCGCTTTTTATCATGCACACACCCAAAGCCTCCTCTTGCCGCGCCCCGCGCGGTAAGGGGAGGTGGCATTTGCGGAGCAAATGACGGAGGGGATTTGTTTTAAGTTTCAGAGTGCTCCAAAATATGACACGTTTGAATCCCTTCAGGCCCTTCGGTCCAGCTTCCCTTGTGCCCAAGGGAAGCCTTGGACTTAACGTTCCGCCAGCAGTGCCGCTGCCTTTCTGGCGACGATGATCTCCTCATCGGTGTGGACAGTGAAGACGTGGACGGGGGCATCTTCCATGGAGATATCCATTCCGGCAATCGCCATGCGGTTTTTGAAGCCGTCAAGGCGGACACCCAGGAATTCCAGCCCCTCCAGACTCAGCGCCCGCACAAGCGGGCTGTTGAGGCCGATGCCGCCTCCAAAGACAATGGCGTCCAGTCCGCCCATGACGGCGGCGTATGCGCCGATGTATTTTTTGATCGAATAGCAGTATGCGCGGATGGCCAACTCCGCGTCCTCATTTCCTGCCTCAGCCGCTGCCTGCACATCGCGCAGATCGCGCCCGACGCCGCCGGACATGCCGTAAAGGCCGCTTTTTGTCTGGAGCATCTGCTTGACCTCTTCCAGCGTCATGCCGCAGGATTCGACCAGATAGAAGATGATATAGGGGTCAATATCGCCGCAGCGATTGTTGTGCATCGTGCCGCATTGCAGCGTCAGGCCGAGCGAAGTATCGACTGATTTTCCGTTTTTGACGGCACAGATGCTTCCGCTGCCGCCTAAGTGACATACAACGAGCCGCAAATCCTCCCGTTCCATTCGCTCCTGCGTCCACTTGGTCAGATATTCAATGGATGCGCCGTGGAAGCCGTTGCGGCGGATGTCATATTTGCGCGAAACCTCAATCGGGATGGAATAATAGTACGCCTCCGGCGGCATAGTGCGGTGGAACGCTGTTTCAAACGCGCCGATGAGCGGCGTGGCGGGCAGCAACGTGCGGAACTGCCGGATGGCAGCCAGATACGGCGGGTTGTGCGCAGGCGCGATGGAACTGAATGCCTCCATTTTGGAAAGCACATCGTCCGTCAGGTACTGCACGCCGCTCACGCCCTTGGCCAGTACGACCTTGAAGCCTACGCAGTCCAGTGCGGCCAGATCGGGAAGAACGGTGTCGGTCAGCTGACTCAGCATGCGCGCAATGGCCTCGCGCTGCGTTGGGAAGGCGGCGCTTTCCTCGACAAGTGTACCGTTTTTATGCGTTTTGGCGTAAAAACGACCATCGCCCGCGCCGACGCGCTCAACTCCGCCGGAGGCCAGAACAAGTTCCTCCGGCATACGGAACAGCTGATATTTCAGGGACGTACTGCCGACGTTGCAGATTAGAATATTCATAGTTTGCTCCTTGTTTTTTCTATACTGTAGCAGATGGAGCGGAAATTATCAATACACCGGAGAAACCAGAATTCTATGCGGCAGTACAATATATGCACGATCTTGGTAGGGGCGGGGCTCTGCTCCGCCCGGCTGGATGCAGCTGTTCTACAGAAATCTTCGGCAAATTCGCATGCACCTGCATATTCGTTTGTAGGGGCCGATGCCCACATCGGCCCGTTGGGAAGTTGCGAATTCGCCTAGGATTTTCGTAAAATCAGTGCCTTCTGCGTGGGCCGATGTGGGCATCGGCCCCTACAGGGTGCTCTGCTGATCCGCAGCTTCCCCGTCCCCGGAGGCGAGGGTGTAGAGGCCGCTGAGATACGCCCATGTCGTCTGGTCAATCTCGCCGGTCTGCGGAAGCGCGGCCAGTCTTTGCAGCCATTTGACTGCCGCAACCGAGGGTGCGTCATGAACGCCGGTCACGGTAAGCGCGGGCACGTTAGCATAAAAGCGTGCAAGCGACTGGAGCATCGATTGGATGAGAAACAGATGCGAGTTCCGGCTGCCTGCGGCAAGCACACGGTTCGGCGTCCAGCGGACCGCGACCGGTGCGGCAGGCAGGACCGACGGACTCTGAACAGTATAGATTGCAACGAGTTTATTCCATGTTGTGTTGTCGGTTTCGCCGGTGACGGGCAGACCGTTCTGCCGCTGGAATTCACGGACGGCCTGCACGGTGTTTGGTCCGTAAATGCCGTCCGGCACGAGTTTCAACAACGTCTCGTCTGCGTGTGCGATGGTTCGGAGCATCGTCTGGAGGCTCCGGATGGGCTGGCCGACGTAATTGGACGGTGTATTCATACGCTGCGTACCTCCCTGTCCTGCATGCCGGATTTGAGCGTCATTCCCGGAAACTGCACAAAGCGCGTGGACTGTGCATGCTGCAGCAGAAACTGCATGCCTGCCAGATCAGATGCGCTCTGCGCGTCCGGCGTGCCGGTCGGAGTGCTTCCGGTCAGACGCTGGAAGACTGCGAGGCTCCGCTTCGTCTGCGCGTCCAGCTTTCCAGACCGCTTCGGCGCGTCCAACTCCGGAAAGGCTGCGGCAGCGGTGATTAACTGCTCCTGCAGATCGGCCTCTGTCACAGCCATCGGCGGGCGCGTGAAGGGGAAAAGCGCTTCGTTTCCGAAAACGGTTGTCTCAATGCCTGCAAACTGAGAATAGATGCTGTCCCAGGTCGCACGGTCAACTGTGCCTGTCTCCGGCAGATTGTAAGCGCGCTGGAATGTCGTGACGGCTTGTGTAGTCGTGTCGCCGAATACACCGCTGACCGGCGGCTCGTGCACGGCGGAATTGAATTGGGAAACAACGGACAGCATATATTGCAGATGCGTCACCTTTGCACCCTGCTCGCCGGGAAGAATCTGCTCAGGGTATTCCCACGAATAGCCGTAGAACGTCTGCCCAAGCGATTGCAGTTCGCCCAGCTTGAGAACTGCCGTATAGAGCATTACGATCGTGTACCATGTCGCGCGGCCCACAATGCTGTCAACCGTCAAAGAAAATATGGACTGGAACGAACGCACGGCGTTTTCCGTTGCTTCTCCGAATATGGCATCAACGGGAACTTTGGGAATGGCGGGATAGTTTTGTGAAATGCGGTTGAGCGCGACCTGCAGAAATGACACATTGACGCCGATATCGCCCCGCCGCACAGGACTGCCGGGGTAGGATTCCTGCAGATTCTGCACGGGCGCGTTCGTCACAAGTTCCACGTCCTCCCCGTAATATGTACGCAGAATATCGATAGAGTTTGCTCCGTCCTGCGCCAGATACTGTGAACCCCACTGACTCAGGCCCTGACAGGTGACCGTCACACCGTTGCAGAATTTTGCTGCCAACGGCTCGACAAAGCCCTGCTTCCGGAGATAATCCGTGAACAATTCGTCAACCAACTCGGAGATATTGTCATAGATGTTGCGGCCATTGATGAATTTCTGGTCGATTGCCGTTGAAGACGTAATATCGAATGGATATCCGCGGCTGCGGTAATATTCGGTGTAAATCCGGTTGAGGGCGAACGAGATGATTGCCAGCGCGTTTGCGCGCAGCGCGGCAGGCTCCCACGTCGGGTAGACTTCGCTGGACAGGACGTTTTTCACATAGTCGGAAAACGACACCGTTACGTTTTCAGCACTCGAATTCGGCGAGCCGAGATGGACAGTGATGCTTTCGGGGATATACGGGGCGATCGTCGCCAAGAAACTACCTCCTTTACAAGTCTTGCGCCTGCGATGGAATATCGAATTCCTGCGTCTGCGCGTAGTTGTCCGGCAGCGTCGGCGTCGGGATGAGTACAATCTGCTGCAGGGTCTGGATGCCAGGGAAGACCTGCGCGTTGTGAATGAATACGCGGTCATAGCCTGCATGTTCTCCGCGCAGATCGACAAGGGCGTAGGGCGTCTCGGCGGTCTGCCGCGTCTGACTGTCGGACGCCGGGGGTGTTGGGACGTCAAAGGGCTCGGTAAAGCCGTCGTAATTTGTCATGCGCACGGCCAGCAGTTCCTGCCTGCCGTCCGGCAACTCGCGTGTAATGGTGAGCGTCGAGCCCGGAATGGGGATCTGTGCGGCCGACGTCACGATCTGCGCGGTTACGGTTCCGTATTCCTGCATCATGCTGCCTCCTTTTTTGCTTTCAGCCGTTAGCATATGCGGCAAATACAGATTTTGTGCATGAATGCGGGCCATGCGGCGGATACTATGGATAAAAGAGTAAGGGAGCGGATCAGAATGAACATGTCTCCAAAGGAATACAACCGCTATGTGGCGCGGCTGGCTAAAAAATCGCCGCTGGGAAAGGATCTGCTGAACAGCTTTCTGATTGGCGGCCTCATCTGCGTGATTGGCCAGCTGATCCTGAACGGCTACACCGCGCTGGAACTGTCCGAGCAGGATGCGGCAGCGGCGACCTCGGTCAGTCTCGTGTTTTTAAGTGCCGTGCTGACGGGCCTGAGCGTCTATGACGATCTGGCAAAAATTGCGGGCGCCGGAACGCTCGTGCCAATCACTGGCTTCGCAAACGCGGTCGTCTCGCCTGCAATCGAGTTCAAAGCCGAGGGCTTCGTCACCGGCATGGCGGCCAAAATGTTCATCATTGCTGGTCCTGTCATTGTCTACGGCACGGTCGCCAGTGTTCTTTACGGCATCATTCTGGTGATTTTCGGTGGTTAGCTATCTCTTTGCGCGTAAAGCAGCCGGTTTCCCATCTGGCGGGAAACCGGCTGCTGTGTGTTATGCGGGCTTTGTGTGCAGTTGATCAGCCTGCGAGATAAGCGTTCATCTGTTCGTTGGCGGCGTCAACGAAGGTGTTGATTCCGGCAGCCTCGAGTTTAGAAAGGAACTCGGGCAGAACATCGTCGGGGTTGACTGCACCGCTCATGAGGTTGAAGGCGTACTCGGCCCAGACGTTGGCCAGAGCGGCTGCTTCCGTCTCGCAGACAGAGGAGTCGAAGATGAAGCCGCCGTAGGGGAGAGTTTCTGCCGCGTCATAGTACGCGGAGAAGCGCTGCCAGAAATCGGCGCCCTGGTCGCTGGTCGGCGGGAGGATACGCACATTGCCGACGCCGTTCGTCCACGGAGAATAGGTCGCACGGGCATCGTCGATGAAGGTGATGGTGCCGTCGTCGTTCTTGTTGTAGGTGAAGCCTTCCACACCGTAGTTGACATAGGTCATAACGACGGGGTCGGTGTTCAGTAGATTCAGGAACTGCAGGGCCTTATCCGGGTTCTTGGACGTGGCGGAGATGGCCATCATCGCGCCCTGACCGGAGGTGCAGTCCATGTAAGCGGCGGTCGCCGGGACCATGCGCACGTCAATGCCGCGGGCCTTGGAGAAGTCCAACTCACAGCCGAAGGCGTAGGACTGGGTGCAGAACAGGTAGTCGCCGGTGGACTGGCAGGCGGTGCGGTAGTCGTTTGCAGTGGCGACGGACTGGCAGCTCGGGGAGATGAAGCCCTTCTGCGCATAGTAATAGGTGCGGTCGGCGAACTTCTTGAATTCGTCGGTGGCAAACTTGTTGACGATGGTGCTGCCGATGTCCTTGGACGGATGCTCGGCGTCATAGTAGTAGGACAGGACGTTGCCGCCGTTGAGGTCGCCGGTCACGATGGAGGTGTGGGTCACAAGGCGTTCGAGAACGGCCGGCTCGATGAGCAGCGGATAGAAATCGCCGCCCTTGGCGTCCTTGGCCTTCTGGAGCATTTCTTCATATTCATCGGAGTAATAGTCAAGGCCTGCCGCGCAGACTGCATCGACATCGTAGCCGAGTTCAGCCAGCAGCGTGCCGTTGACGTCCCAGCAGTTCTGGGTTGCGGTGTCCTTCAGGCCGGGAACGGCGTAGATGCCCATGCCGTCAAGGCCGTTGGTGCGGGCGCATTCCCAGATGCCTTCGGGGATCGTGGCAAGCAGTTCAGGTGCGTCCTTCTCCAACATATCGTCGAGTTTGACCCAGTAGCCGTCGCGGGCGTACTTGTTGTACTCGTCGGCAGACCAGTTGCAGGTAAAGTAAATGTCAACATCGTCACCGCCAGCCAGAGCCGTGACGGTGCTGGTGTCGAAATCGCCCCAGGTGCCCCAGATCGGATCGAGCGTGACACCAATCTTCTCATTGAGGTACGGATTCAGTTCGGCCATGACCTTTTCGGAAGCTTCCGGGGTTACGTTGCTGCCGTGGAACCAGATCTTGATGGTGACAGACTCTGCCGTGTCAGTAGCGTCGGCAGGCGTCTGCTCGGCCGTTTCGGTGTTGGTTGTGTCAGCAGGGGCCGGGTCGTCAGTCTTTGCCGGGGCTTCCTTCGTCGCGCACGCGGCGAGGCCAAGCACCATGACGAGAGCCAGAAGAAGCGCAAGGACTTTTTTCATTTGATGATTCCTCCATTTTAAAATTTTTTCACTCTATACCAAAACAGCAATTACGCTGATTCAGCCCTTAACGGAGCCGATCGTCAGACCGGCAACAATGTAGCGCTGGAAGAAGGGATACGCGCAGGCGATGGGAACGACGATCATCACGACCAGCGCCATGCGCAGCGTCTGGTTCGGCGCCCGCTGGGCTTCCATGATGGCGGCGGTGCCCATTTGTCCGATCATGCGGTTGAGATATTCAACGTTGTTCTGCAGTTCCATCAGAAGCGCCTGCAGAGGCTGGAGCACTTTGTTCTGCCGGATATACAGGAGCGACTGGAACCAGTCGTTCCAATAAGCCAGCGCATTCAAAAGCGCGATAGTTGCAATGCCGGGCTTGGCAATGGGCAGGACAATGCGGAAGAGCGTCGAATATTCGCCGCTGCCGTCGATGGTGGCCGCTTCGATCAGTTCCAGCGGGACAGAACTTTTGAAAAAGGTCCGCATGACAATGATATTGAAGGGACTGACCAGCAGCGGAACGATGAGTGCGGCGTAATTCTCGCTCAGGCCGAGCACCTGCTTAGAGATGATATACGTCGGGACAAGACCGCCGCCGAAAAGCATGACGAAGAAGCTGAAGAAGTTGAAGAAATTGCGGTATTTGAAATCCGGACGGTAGAGCGCGTAGGAATACAGGACACAAATCAGGGTGCTCAAAACCGTACCGATGCCGGTAATGAGGACGCTGTTGAAGAATGAGCGCCAGATCTGCGGCAGCTTTTCAAACGCGTAGGCGTAGGTGTCCGTGCTCCACGCCATGGGCCAGAAGGAATAGCCGATGGTGCGGATGGATTCCTCCGAGGAGAAGGAAATGATCACGACGAAGATGAACGGGATGATGCAGCACAGGCTGAACAGGGCAAGGACAACGTTCATGACGGCCTCTGTGCCCGCGCTGACGGAATTGAGACGGTGATTTTTCTGTTTCATCAGGCTGCACCTCCTTAGAACAGGGTACTGTCGGAGTCGATCTTCTTGACGACGGCGTTTGCGCCGATGATGCAGATAAACCCGACGATGTTTTGAAGCAGACCTGCCGCCGTGCTCTGACCGATGTTGCCGGTGTTCATGAGGACACGGTAGATATAGGTGTCGATGACCTGCGTGACGGAGAACAGTGCGCCGTTCTGCATCGGGACATTCCAGAACAGGCCGAAGTCAGCGTTGAAGATTTTGCCAACGTTCAGAATGAACAGAATCGCAATCATCGTGCGCAGATTCGGGAGCGTTACATGCAGGATCTGCTGCCATTTGCTTGCGCCGTCGATGGCGGCGGCCTCGTATTGCGTCTGGTCGATGCCGGTGATGGCCGCGAGATACAGAACCGTGGAATAGCCGACGTTTTTCCAGAGGTTTGCGAACACGATGATATATGGCCACGGGCCGGGCGTTGTGTACCAGGAGACGGCGGTTTCGCCCGCTGCGCGCTGAGCCATGGGAATAAGGCCGTACTGCGCATCGATGAACGCGTTCAGGAAATAGCTGACGACGACCCACGACAGGAAATACGGGAAAAACATCAGCGTCTGATATGTCTTGGCGACGAATTTCTTGGAAAGTTCGCTCATCATGATGGCGAAGGCCACGGGAATGATCACGCCCAGAATGATGAACACGATGTTGTAGGCCAGTGTGTTGCGGATCATGACCCACGAATCGCCGGTGGTAAACAGGAACTTGAAATTGTCGAGGCCGACCCATTTGCTGTGGATGAGGTTATTGAGGAAGGTCGGGTCCTTGGGATAGATTTTGTAATTCTTGAACGCGAGGATGATGCCGCCCATCGGCAGATACCGCAGCAGCAGCAGCCAGATCGCGCCGGGGGCTACCATGGTCAGGAGCATCAGCGTCTTCTTCGCCTTGCTGAACCGTCCGCTGGCGCGCAGATCTGGCACACGCTTTGGTTTCCGGGTTTGCTGCATGAGAATGCCTCCTGTCTTGCTGATATGGAAAGCTGCACAAACCGGACGCAGCTCCTTCGTATTTTCTTATTCTATTCTACCAGTCGATTCGCATTTGGTCATTTACTTGGCTTGCCCTTTTTTGTATCTGCTTGTCAACTCCCGGCAAGCAGGCAGCAACAATATATGAAATTTGATATATCAATCTTTCTACATATTGCCGTTCCGGGATACGGATTGGCATTCTTGCTTTCGTATGCGATAGAATAGAAACATAAAAACGGCTATTGGGAGGTATGGATTTATGGAACTTCTGAACGGAAAAACCGCCGTCGTGACCGGCGGTACACGCGGGATCGGACTGGCAATCGTCCGGGTATTTCTACAGAACGGCGCGAAGGTCGCACTGTGCGGCAGCCGGATGGAGACAGCAGAAAAGGCTGTGACTGCGCTGAAAGCAGAAAACGCAGACTGGCCCGTGATCGGTCTTACGCCGGATCTGACCGACTTTTCTGCAGTACAGATTGCAATTCAGACGGCATGCGAGACATTCGGCGGCGTTGATATTCTGGTCAACAATGCCGGTATCTCGGCGCGGGAGCCGCTGGCCGCTTACAAGCCGGAGGATTTCAAGAAAATCATGGACCTGAACGTCACCGCCGTCTTCAACGGCTGCAAGGCTGTCGAACCGCTGATGCGCAAGGCCGGGCACGGCTGCATCATCAACACAAGCTCGATGGTCAGTCTGTACGGACAGCCCAGCGGCGTCGGATATCCGGCAAGCAAATTCGCCGTCAATGGCCTGACAAAGAGCCTTGCGAGGGAGCTCGGCCCGGCGGGGATCCGGGTCAATGCCGTCGCGCCGGGTGTGACCCGGACGGATATGGTCGCCGCGCTGCCGGAGGAGTTGGTCGCGCGCATTTCCGCCCCTATCCCGCTTCGGCGCATCGGAGAGCCGGAGGAGATCGCAAATGTGTTCCTTTTCCTTGCAAGCGACCTTGCAAGCTATGTGACCGGCGCGGTCATCAGCGTTGACGGCGCTGCGCAGACGTAAAAAATGCCCCAAGCCGCCGGTCCTTGCAGAGCCGGCGGCTTGGGGTTGGTGTATGGAGGATGATTGTTGGTTATTCGCCGCTGAGATTTTCCGTTACGAACAGATCAATCACGTTGTCGATGGTCTGCGCGTCGGCGCTCGCGTCGATGCCGGCAGAGAGCCAGTAGGCATACGGGCCGGTGAAGTATTTCTGCAGCGCATCAAGATCGCTGCCGTAGCGGAACTCAATATGATAGGTCGAAGCCATCGTGTCGTCGCGGAAGAGCAGATAGGTAAATTCGCCCGCATCGTCGGTGGACTGGTATACATCGCAGGCAAACGACGGGTCGATCTCCTGTCCGTTATAAACCATCGTTTCGCCGTCGCCGACCTTGTATTGGCCGAGATAGGTATAGGTGTGTGTCTGCGAAGAACCGTCCGTCAGCGTGATCGTAGCGGTATCACCGGAGAAGGTAAAGGTCTTTGCGCCGTTGATGTACCAGCAGTCAAAGCCGACAAGCTCCGGGGAGGTATAGGCATCAACAGCCTCCTGACCATAGATATCACGGCTGATGTAACTCTTGAGATACGAAGCAGCCTCTGCCGCACCGTCTTCGCCGACGATTGCGGCGCATTTTTCCGTCCAAACGCCGTCATAGTCGGCGCTGAGGATCACATCGAACAAATTGGCATAGGTCGTGCCGTTTTCACCGGCGATTTCCGGGAAGATACCAAAATCGGCTGTCTCGGCAGGCGCATCCGTGGTCTCGGCAGGCGCTTTTTGGCAGGCAGACAGGCAGAATACAAGAGCAAGCCCAAGAAGCAGGGCGATCAGGCGGGTCTTTGTTTGCATAGGGAATCTCCTTTTCGTTTCAATAACGGTTAAAGAACTCTAACCGAGTGCATCATAGCACAGAACCCCACCCTTGTCAAGCCCCGATTTGCAGACAAAATCATTGGCGCGAAGCACCTGAACGGCTGCGGCAGGCAGCGGCAATAGGCAGAAGACGAATGCGAATTCGTGGCGTTTGGTGGTCAATGGTACACATATCAATGTAGGAATTCTTCTTGAAAATCTGCGGCTGCCCCTCAGTCTTTTCTTTTGCTTCTCCAAAAGAAAAGACTGGGAAAAGAAAACGAGCCCGGGGGGATTTCGATTCCCCCCGGAGTCCCTTGAACCGACCAAGAAAACCGCCCCGGTTTTCTTGGATCTTTCCCGCGAAATTTGAAAAACTGCTCAAAATTTCTGGCATTTCTCGTAAAAGCTTCGTAGGGGTCGATGCCCACATCGACCCGGCAGATTGCACCGTTTTTACGGAAATCTATGGCGAATTCGTAACTGCCCAACGGGCCGATGTGGGCATCGGCCCCTACAGAACTCTGGCGAATCCGTACTGCCTTGCAACTTTTGAACGCAAAGCTGATTTGTCGCAGATATTCTAACGCAACTACCTACAAATTTGGAGCACCGTAACAGGCGGCATGCCCAGATTCCGGATATGCAAAAGCCCTTTGTCATGCGCTTCAATGAGCATGACAAGGGCCTGCTTTGGTGCAGTCATTTTTTACTTGCAGCGTAATGTGCCGGGTACCAGCGCTGGAACCAGGCCGTGAATGCGCCGAGGAGCATGGGCAGAACGGAATTGAGCGCGCCGGTCAGATACGAGACGGGTGTTTGCAGCAGATACCACGTCCAGATCGGCGTGAGCAGATACAAGACTGCCCAGCAGGCTGTCAGAATGCGGTTCGTGCGCATGAACAGCGGGTTCTGAAGCGCTGTCTCGCCGCCGTAGCCGTTCATGGAATAATATGCCGTCAGCGGCATGGGCAGAAACACCGTCACGCCCCACATCAGGCCGAACAGAAGATACGACGCAGGCAGCAGCGTCGTGAGCGGCAGCGCGTCCAGCAGCGTCAGCACACAGATCGTGCCGGCCGACAGGATCGAGCACGGCTCAAAAACCGTCATGCGGTATTTCAGAAACGCGAACGGCAGCAGCGCACAGACCGCAAGCCCGACGCAAGCGCCGATCTGCGCGTGGATAGACAGCGCGATCCAGATCGCCATCCACGGCAGCAGCATGAGCGTCATGTTCGTCTTCTTCCGGGGTTCGGCGGACGGCTGCGCCGGTGCGGCCCCCAAGCCGAAGATATCATCCCAGCGGAGCATGACCGAAAAATCGCCAGTCACGCGGTACTGGTGCTCCATCATGGCCTGCTTGCCGTCAAGTTCCCCGCTGCCGATCTTTTGCCAGACGGAAAGCGGCGTTTCAATGCGCGTCGTGCTGGGCAGAAAGTCCGATTGCAGCACGCGCTGGCCGTCCTTTCCGAGCACGATCTGGCAAGTCTCGCCGGTGTCCGTATAGAAAAATTCCAGAACACGATCCTTCCTGTCCCATGTCGATGGGTCATAGAGCGCGGCCATCTGCCGTGTAAAGGCCTGCGCCGGAGACAGCTTCCCAGCCTCCGGGGTCTTTTCCGCGGCAGTATCCTCCCGGCTGACGCCCCAGCTGGCGTCCGCCATCTGCTCAAATACCGCGCGCGGGAACAGTGGCTGACGCAGCGCGCAGGCTGTTTCGGCCGAGATTGCACCGCGCACAAATTCTGCGCCCGCCTGTTTGACCAGTTCAAGATAGGCGTCCGTGCGCTGCCGCAGTGCCGGGACGCGGAACAGTTCGCCCTGTCCGCAGTAAACGGATGTATAGCCGCCCGCACTACAGAGTCTGGAAAACTGCGCGTCCACCGCGTCATAATTGCCCTCGGCAGTATAAAAGCCGCAGGTTGAGATCACGACCTGCCGTTGGCCGGAGCGGTCGTACCGGCTCGGATGGCCGCCGGATTCGGTGTCGGTCATAAACGGCAGCGACATCGGCAGCTGCCGGTCGATGAGCAGCTTCAGTTGGCCGGGAATGCTGAAATAATAGAGCGGAAAACTCCAGATCAGCACGTCGGCGGCAAGAATTTTTTCAATCACACCGGCCATATCGTCCTGCAGAACACATTTGCCCGGCGTTTTGCTCCAGCAGGCGAAGCAGCCCCGGCACGGCAGCAGATGCAGCTTTCCGACCTCGATGGTCTCGGCCGCCACCGGCTGCGTCTGCCGCAGGCCGTCCAGAAACGCGCTTGTGAGCCGGTATGTATTGCTTTTGTCCCCCTTGGGACTTCCGTTCAGAACCAGAACTCTCATATCATTTCCTCCAGCCGTTTGATGCAGTTCTCGGCCCACGCGATGCACATCTGTGCATAGTCCCTGCCAAACTGTGCCGTAAACGCCCAATACACGGGCGCGCTGGCATCGGTCAGTTTGCCGTAATCCTCAATGCTCTGCGGTACGCTGTCCATGCTCCGCAGACACGCGCGGCAGCCGTCGGCATAGGCGCGCAGCATTGTGATTGCCTGCTGCGGAGGGAGATTTTCGGCGAAGAAGACCTTCATCAGAAATTCGCTCTTATAGCCGTCTGCTGACTGCCCCTGTTCTGACAGCCAGCGCAGCAACTCCACGCGTCCGGCGGGCAGAATGGAATAGACGTTCTTATTCGGTTTCCCGTTCTGGATGACCGTCTCATGCGCAACAAGCCCCGCATGCTCCAGCTTGCCCAGCGTCAAATAGATCTGGCTGGTCTGCGCGGGCCAGAAAAACTGTACGGAAGAATGAAATGCCTTTGCCAACTCATATCCGCTGCATGGACCGTAATTTAAAAACCCAAGGATGCCATGCTGTAAGCCCATTGTATCCCTCCTACATCATCTAATTATTTCATATTCCAATATTATAATATAAACATGTGCTTGTCAACTCCGATTTTCATTTCCGCTGTATATGCCAAAGTCTCCCCCTGCCATGGCAGCATGGCAGGGGGAGACTTTTATTGTTTTGCTAAAATTAGAAAGAGAAAAATCTGCGCCGCTAGCCTTCCAGCATCGCATCCATCACCGCGAAAAGCGCACGCTGCTGCGCGGGAGACAGGCGCAGCCATTTTTCCAGCATGCCGCGCTGCCCGGGCGTCAGGGCAAGCAGTGCCTCGCCGTCGGCAAAAAACTGCGAGAGCGTCAGCCCAAATGCGTCGCAGATCTTTTCCAGCGAGGAAAACGAGGGCGTCATGCCCTTCTGGTACCAGGATGAAATGGTAGACTGCGGCAGGCCGGAGCGCTCGGCAAGCTGATATTCCGTCCAGCCTCTGGCTTCCCGGTTTTTTCGGATCAGCCCCAGAACGTCTGTCACATGCTTCACCACCTACGACTTTTCGCTTATTATACTTTGAAAAATCGTTGCATTTTAATCATAAATATCGTATTATTTACTACGACATTACTTACCCATTTAAAGGAGGCAGCAAACCCGCATGGAGCACGAAACCAACAGACGCTTTGAGGCATGGCTGGATGACGAGCGCTGCGTCATATCCTTTCACAGCATTCCGGATGCCCGTTATTTTACTGCGCCGGAACCCATCTTCTGGCCTGCAATCCTCGAACTCGTCCTGAGCGGATACCGGATCCAGTAAATATTTAGGAAAAATTAAGAGATTTCAGGGAAAAGCTGTGGTATACTGGAAGAAAAATAAGGAGGAATGCAGGATGAAACGCTGTCTGATTTTCATGCTGCTGCTCTGTCTGCTGCTGACCGCCTGCCGGAAGCAGACGAAGCCGGAGCGGCAACCCGCTGCGGAGACAGCCGGCAGTCAAACGGAAACCGAATCCGATGTGCAAACACCGGAGCATACGCTGACGCTCGGTATGATCGACTTTGACTCGGAAAAGAGCGTGCTCCGCAGTATGATCCAGAACTATAATTTCTCCGGCGCACCGGTCAGGATCGAAATCCTCAACTACGCCGACGGCGCGGAAAGCCGCGCGGATGCCGTGACGCGCATGACGACGGAGCTGCTGGCCGGGAATGTGCCAGATCTGCTCGATTGCAGCGATCTGAGCGGCGCGCAGTACGCGGGCTACGCGAAAAACGGCATTCTGCTGCCGCTGGACGGGATGCCGGAAGCTGAACTCCTGTCAGGTATTCTGAAGCCGTGCTATGTGGACGGGACGCTCTATTCCGTCGTCGGGGCTTTCGCGCTCGACCCGCTGTTCGGCCCGGCGGAGAAACTCGGCGCGTCGCTGGAAACGTCGGTCGAGGACGTGCTGTGCGGCGCAGTTCCGGACGTCAGCTTTTTCTGGGGCGGTGAGGATCTGCTCAGCGTCTACTGCCGCCACGCGGCGGAGCAGTATCTGGACTATGATACACAGACCGCCTCCTTCGAGAGCGAGAAATTTTTGAATATTCTGACGGCCTGCGCGGCCATTTCTTCCGCGGCGCCTGCCCCGGACAGCATCATGCAGCAGCCGATGCACTCCGCCGCGATGTACCGGTCCATGCAGATTTCCTGGTACCAGCAGACCGGCGGCGCGTTCCGCGTGCTTGCCCTAGATTCGGACGGTGGAACGGCGTATCAGCCGATTTTGCAGCTTGGTGTCTGCGCCGGCTCCGCCATGCAGGAAGCGGCGGCGGAGGCGCTGCGGAACATGCTGCGGGAAGACTTTCAGCAGGCCATTGCAGACGCGTTCCCGGTCAACCGCGCCGCGCTGCGCGAGCTGATGCAGAAGGAGATCGAAGCGCAGAGGGCCGAACAGCAGACGGCCATCCGCGAGGAGGGCCGCGTTGAGGTCGGCGAGGCAGGCGATCTTGCGTTTCTGTTTGACGAAGCCGCCGCCGATGATCTGATGAACGTACTGGAGCACGCCGACTGCCGTTCCTGTGGCAATCAGGAAATTTTGAAGATCATCCTTGACGAAGCGGACGCCTATTTCAAAGGCCGGAAAACCGCACAGGAGGCTGCACAGGTCATGGACAGGCGTGCGGCGCTGTTTATTGCGGAAGCCGGATGATACAGCCGCTTTTTTGCTGTTGACAGCCGTAACCATTTGTGCTATACTATGATTACAGGCGTAAACAGCAAGATGAAAAAACGTGAGCTCGACGAGCTGTATGCGCTGCTGCGGAATATGGAGGAGAAAAAAGCGCCATGGCTGAATGGTTTGTTTCGTCCGCCGTGTTGGCGGCGCTGCTCATCGGAGCACACTATCTGCTGTACGGGAAAATCAGCGCAAGATTGCAGTACACACTCTGGCTGGTGCTGCTCGTGCGGCTGCTGCTGCCGCTTTCTGTCGGGAAAACCGCCCTCAGCGTGGCAAATCTTCTGCCGGAGGCTGAACCGACCGCTGTCATGCAGACGGAACCCGCCGCCGCGCCGCCCGCGCAGGCGGCCAGTACACCAGAACCGGCTGCGCCCGCAGCGCCGGTGCAGACGCCCGCACAGCAGGTGCCGCGCCCGGCATCCATGCCTGCGCAGGCGGAAACGGGCAGCGCAGAACCGGAAAAATCTGCGCAGAAGCCCGCCGTTTCCGTGTGGAAGATATTCATGCTTGTATGGGCCTCCGGCGCGGCTTTGCTGGGGCTGTGGTTCCTGTTCTGCAATCTCCGGTACGGTCGGCAGCTGCGGGCGGGCGTTTTGCGCGCGATTGCGCCGAAGGAGGGCCGTCCGACTGTCCGGCTGACGCGAACCGCGCTGTCGCCGTGCCTGTTCGGGCTTTTCCCGCCGGCGATCTATGTGACAATGGACTGTGCGCAGGACGAGCAGCTGCTGCACCACTGCGCGGAGCATGAGTATACGCATTATCTCCACCGCGACCACATCTGGGCCGTTCTGCGCGGCGTGTGCCTCGCGCTGCACTGGTTTGATCCGCTGGTGTGGTGGGCAGCGGCGCTTTCCCGCACCGACGCGGAGCTCTTCTGCGACGAGGATACCGTCCGCCGTCTCGGCGAGGACGCGCGTGCGGACTACGGCCGCTCGCTCATCCGTATGACGTGCCGCGAGCGGGTCGATCCCCTCAGCGCGGCGACAACAATGTCGGGGCGCGGCGGGCAGCTCAAAACGCGCATCATTTCCATCACAAAGCACCCGAAAACCGCAATTCCCGTTCTGATCCTCGTGCTTCTGCTCTGCGCCGCAGCAGTCGGCTGCACGATGACCGGCGCGAAGGATGCCGCTCCTGCACAGCAGACGCCGCAAAGAACGGATACCACGCCCGAGGAACTGGAAGCAACGGCAGATACACGCGAGGAGCCGGAAGCGGCAGTGGAATTCACCACCACACAGGACACGGTCACGCTCAGTGTCCCGGCACGATACGAAAACGAAATCACTGCGGACGATTCGTTTATGATCGAAGCGCCGGAGACCGGCGAGCATGACCTGGACGATGTGCTGTTCTCCTTCTACGACAAAAGTCAGGCATCAGAAGACCGCCTCGGCCTCGTCTGGGCGATCCGCGCGTTCCAGTTTGAAGACCCGGCGGAGCTGGTCAAGGACGGCGCAGACCGATGGGTCGAGGAAAATCTTATGGCGCTGAACACGCATCTGCTCGGCACACGCGGCAGCACGGCATATTATTTCTTCTGCCTGAGCCCGTCGGACAAGGCGGTACGGCAGTATGACAGTTCGGACACAGCGGCGGTCAGCTCGTATTACCAGCACGCAGCCGACGGCTTGGATATCTTAAAGGATTTTGTTGTCCGCAACGGCCTTGCGCCGGTGGAGGGCGCGGTCGACTGGGAGGCGTGGTATCAGGAATTCATTCTGCCGCGCATTGAGGCCGAAACGGACCCCGCCGCGGACGCGGCATGGTTCGCCGCGCGCGAGCCGGTGGAGCAGTGGCCCGAATTTACCGTGAACGGCACGTCGATCTATGATCTGACACTGGACGACATCCAAAATGTTTACGGCACATATGAACGCATTTACCACTGGATGATCCTCCAGACGGACTACTATGACATTGTGCAGTTCGCGGACGGCTCACAGGCCGCGGGCTGGATGCACAATGACGGCACGATCCATCGTCCGAACGCCGCATATCTGCGGCTGGATGCCGGGGTCGAGGTCTGCGGCATCCGCTTCGGCGAGGATTACCGCGAGGCGGCGAACCGTTTCCCGCGCGACAAAACGCCGGTATTCGAGCAGTTCGACGAACACACGGCGCGGCTGATGCTCGGCGGCGAGGTTCTATACATGGGCAAATACAGCTGCATTGCGTACACGGACGGCATTCCCACAATGCTTGTCGTGTGCGACGAGACAGTCATGACGTTCTACATTGAAAACGGCGTGATCGCCGCCGTCAGCTGGATGGCGCCGGAAGAGGCCATGTGGCTGCCCATCACGGAGCAGGAGGCGCAGCAGCGTATGACGATCGACCCGAGCCTTCTGACGGATGAGAACCTCCACAGCCTTCTGATCGGCCCGGAGATCGCGCTTGTCAACGACGGCTTTACATTTGATTCGCCAGAAGACCTGTCGTCCGAGCAGCTGTTTATGCTGTTTCTGTACTGGTCGGATTACACATACACGCGCGATAATTACAAGCAGGCCGACGGGAAGTATCACTTCACGGAGAGCTTTGTGAACAGCGTTTTGCGGTATCATTTCCGCGACGGCAGCTTCACGTTTGATATTACGCAGTGCGGAAACTACGACGCATCGGACGGCACGGCGGTCATTGAGAACGTGTCTGGCTTCGGCGGCGGCCCGGATCTGCGCATCGCGGACGTGCAGGTGCTGGGCGGCAGCACGGTACAGGTCACGGCAGATTTTTATAACGCCGACCCGTTTTTGGATGGCAGCGGCGGCGAACTCCGCTACGCGCGCAAGGTCTACACGCTGGACTTCTACTACGGCGGCGCGCTGTTCCAGTCGGCGCAGTTCGCAGCGCTGCCGGAGGACGATCTGTGTGCAGCTCTAAAACTGCACACCGGCGAGACGACGGACGATCTGGCGCAGCTGTTCTGGACGTATGACGGCCAGAACAGGAATCTGCTGGGCAGTCTGCCGAGCGGTAATTGGACAGAGCTGCCGCTGACCGAAGATGCGTGGGACGGACTTTCCCTGTTCGTCTACGAGCGCTGGGCGCGCGAAAACAATTGGCCGCTGACGATCAGCGAGACGGATTTCGACCATACGCTCGTCCGCTATTTCCCGCTGGGCCGGTACGGCTGGGAGGATCGCAGCTCGCACTATCTGACCTATCAGGATGGAACCTATACCCGCACCATCAACGACAACCACGGCGCGCGGTACTGTTATCTGAAACGCATCTCCTGCATGGCAGACGGAAGCTTCCAGCTGGTGTTCCGCTGTCTCGACGTGCCAGAGCTCACGGAGTACGCGGACGCGTCTGCGGACGTGCGCGCGGTCTATGACCACGCGGGCGCGGAGGAGCTTCAGCCGCAGGAATTCCGTCGGGCCGTGTACCGCGCGTTCGCCGACGGAGTCATTCCCACCGGAAACAGCATGACGGAGCTGACCGTGACCGTCCGCCTGACCGGCGAAGCGCTGTATCCGTTCCAGTTCCTGTCGGCCAGTGATGGATAACCAGAGCGGGATTTTCGGCGGCTTCCTTGATGGTCAGCTGCAAAGCTGCTTGATCTGCTGTAGGGGCCGACGACTCTGTCGGCCCGATAAATGTTGCGAATTTGCCGTGAATTTTCGTGAAAGCGCTGCGTTCTGCGGGCGGACAGAGTCGTCCGCCCCTACGCCCAAATTGGGAAGCACTTTCAAGAAATAGGTTGACAAATGTAGCCTTGCGTGCTATGATGGGTCTACAAAAGTAAACCAAGGAGGGATATCCTGTGCAATTATGCCAAAGCGAATGGACCGTGCTGCAAAGCCTGTGGGAGCGGCAGCCGCAGACGCTCATGCAGCTGGTGGAGGATTTGAAGCTCCGCGCCGGATGGTCGGCCAGCACGAGTAAGACCATGGCCGCCCGCATGACGGAAAAGGGCCTTCTGCGCTACGAGGGCAAGCCCCGGCGCTATTACCCGAACGTCACCCGCGAGGAAGCCGGGCTTGAGGAAACGGAGCAGCTGCTTTCCCGCGCGTTCGGCGGCAGGCTCGGCCTGCTGGTCAGCAATTTCGCCGACCACGGAAAAATCGGAAAGGATGAACTTGAAGAACTCTATGCCATTTTGGACAAGGCTGCGGGCCGCGAAGACTAGGGGAGGGGAGTCATGCTGGAAATTCTCATTTCATCGACCGTTCTGATCCTTGCGCTGACCGCACTTCGCTTTTTGCTGCGCGGGAAAATCAATCCGCGCCTGCAATATGCACTGTGGCTGCTCGCCGCGCTGCGGCTTTTGCTGCCGGTCTCGCTGGTCAGAAGTCCGGTCAGCGTGATGAACGCTGTCCCGGACGTGCCCGCCGCCATGCAGCGGCTGACTGCCCCGGAAAATCGCCGTGCCCCGCAGACGGACAATACGCAGTCCCCAGCACAGACTGCATCTGAAACGGAAACTGCGCCCGCAAAGGCGCAGACGCAGCTGACGGGAAGCACGATTTTGAAATTGATCTGGCTGACCGGCGCGGCAGCGATGGCGCTGGTTGTTCTGGCGCAGAATCTGCGGTTTCTCCGAAGACTCAGAAAAATTCGGCAGCCGTTTGCCTGCATGGAGAGTCCGGTTTCGGTCTGGCTGGCGTCCGGACTGCCGTCGCCGTGCCTTGTGGGGCTGTTCCGCCCCGAAATATATCTCACACCAGAGGCTGCGGCGGAGCCTGATACCCGCTGCTTTGTCCTCCGGCACGAATTGGCGCATTTTCACGCAAAAGACCAGCTTTGGAGCCTCCTGCGCCTCATCTGCCAGTGCCTGTACTGGTTCGACCCCTTCGTGTGGCTTGCCGCGGCGCTTTCCCGGCGCGACTGCGAATTGGCCTGCGACGAGCGGGTGCTGAAAAACCTCGACCCCGGCAGCCGGGCAAGCTACGGCCGCGCACTGCTCAGCCTCGTCGCGCCGAAGCGCGCAAAGGGCCAGCTGCTGTCCTGCGCAACGACGATGCAGCTGGGGAAAAAGAGCCTCAGAGAGCGCATTACGCTTATCGCAAAAAAGCCGAATATGGCAGCGTATACGCTCGTGTTTGTGCTCATTCTGAGCCTCGTCCTGACGGCCTGCACGTTTACAAGTGCGCCGGTGCAGCCGGAACCGGAGCCTGTACCGGAACCCGTACAGACAGAACCGGAGCCGGTACAGCCGGAGGAACCGCCGGCTGATGCAGAAGCGCCCCAGCCCGTCGAGGATGACCCGGAGGCAGACTTCCAGATGGCGTTTCCGATGCTGAACTACGCGTCGTTCCAGTGCTATCTGGACGAGCATCCCGAGACGCTGAATAACGGCTGGGAGCATATCCGTATCAATGAGGCAGGTTTTGATGATGAAGGCACGAGCATCGAAACGCAGCAGGGCGATCAGGTGCTGGCCGTCGATGCGGAATACGGTATTCTGCTCGTGCGTATCACCGGCGACGGCTATCGCGGCGTGCTGGCCATCTGCCGGTACCCGGAGCTTCTGCGGCTGGAAATGGCTTCGACCTATGGCGTGGAAGGGGAACTGGCGGGCAAAATTGCATCTGACCACGGCGGCATTCTCGCCATGAACGCCAACGGCTTCCAGGACCCAAACGGCAAGGGCAACGGCGGCCAGCTTGCGGGCTGGTGCATGGCGCAGGGCGAGACGCACGGCTATCACTTCGGCGGCGATGTCTACCAGCGCATTGAGCTGAGCGAAAACGGCCTCGACTGCCGCATCGTGCCCGCGTCCGACCCGGTCGGAGAGGGGACGTACAACGCTGCCGAGTTCACGCCCGCCCTGATCAAAGACGGCGAAAAGCTTGAGGATTCCTTCTGGACGGGCGAGCAGCCGCGCGCCTGCTTCGGCACCGGCGATCAGGGCGTTTATATGCTCATCATCGAGGGCCGCTATCCTGACGAGGGTATCCGCGGCACAAGCGTCAACACATGCTCGGATATCCTGCTTTCCTACGGCTGCCGGAACGCCCTGAATATGGACGGCGGCTCAAGCGCAATCTTGTGGTACGACGGTGAATATGTTACGCAGTGCTCCTCCTCGTTCCTTCGCTACACCGGCGGCCGCCCGCTGCCGAACGCATGGGTCTACGGGTGAATTTTCATGTTGACAATCGCAGGAAATGTGGTAAAATATCTGCGATATTGGAAAACCGCGTTGAAAAACCGAGCGTTCCGGTGTTGCTTTCAGAGAGAAGGGGACGGTGAAAGCCCTTCAGCAAGCCTGTCCGCAGCCAGTTTGGAGCGGCCGCGCGAAAGCGCGGCGGGTGCTTCCCGATACAGGAGCGCCGAGATGTGCGCAAGCACAATCAGGGTGGTACCGCGACTGACCTCGCCCCTGTCATGGGGCGGGGTTTTTATGTTTGAAAGCCCTCGCCAAAGGCTCCCCTTGTGCCCAAGGGGAGCTGTCAGCGAAGCTGACTGAGGGGATTCGAACGCAGCAAATTTCGGAAGCACTCTGAACCTTGCGACAAATCCCCTCCGTCATTTTCTTCGGAAATACCACCTCCCCTTACCGCGCGGGGCGCGGCAAGAGGAGGCTTTGGTACGGCCGGCCCCTGTTCGCATTCAATTAAATGCAATCTCCCCAGAACCTCTTAAAAGCCGCCGGACGGCGGCTTTTGTCGTGAAAGGCTTTTATCATGGAATACAACAACACGCTCCCGCGGCATATCGCCATCATCATGGACGGCAACGGACGCTGGGCAAAAAAGCGCGGGCTGCCGCGCAAAATGGGCCACGCGGCAGGCGCGGAGACGTTCCGCCGCATTGCGACCTACTGCAAGAATCTCGGTGTCGAGTATCTGACAGTCTACGCGTTTTCCACGGAAAACTGGAAACGTTCGGCAGACGAGGTGCAGGCGATTATGGCGCTGTTTGAAAAGTATCTGCACGAAGCCATCGACGAGATGGAACGCGACCATATCCGCCTGAAAATTCTCGGCGAACTCGGGCCGATTTCCCCCACGCTGTGCGCGCTCATTGCCCGCACAGACGAAATTTCCACGCACTATCAGGGCTTTCAGGCCAATATCTGCATGAACTACGGCGGCCGGGACGAGATTGTCCACGCCGCGCGGCGCTTTGCTGCCGACTGCGTGAATGGCGTAAAAAAGCCGGAGGAATTAACAGAGGCGGATTTCGCGCACTATCTCTACACCGACGGCATCCCCGACCCGGAACTCATCATCCGGCCCTCGGGCGAGCTGCGCACGTCGAACTTCCTGCTCTGGCAGTCGGCGTATGCCGAGTATTATTTCACGGATGTGCTCTGGCCCGATTTTGACGAACCTGAACTCGACAAGGCAATCGCGTCATATCAGAAGCGCGAGCGCCGGTTTGGAGGCCGCAAATGAAACAAAGACTTCTCGTTGCCGCCGTCGGCGTGCCGCTTCTCATTGTAGTTCTCGTGCTCCTGCCGCCTATCGCAACGGCAATCCTGACGGCGGCCATCGCGGGCGCAGCCGCGTGGGAACTGCTGCATACGGCGTGCAGGCAGCCGAAGCTTCTCTATGTGCCGACGATTTTGTGCGCGGCGCTCGTCGTGCTGGCCATCGTATTCGGAACGGCGATCACGGCGACGCTGATCTACGCGTTTTTCTATGTGATGTTCCTGTTTTACATGGCCGTCAGCACGCATGGGAAGGAAACCGCCATTCCGTTTGCGGACGTGGCGGTCTGCGTCGTGGCGGGCTTCCTGTTCCCGGCGATGTACAGCTGCATCGGCCTGCTGCGCAATGTTTCCCCTGCGTTCGTGCTCATGCCGTTTGTGATCGCGTTTATCGGCGACAGCTTTTCCATGCTCGGCGGCATGGCCTTCGGCCATAAAAAATTCGCCCCGCATGTGAGTCCCAATAAGACGTGGGCGGGCTTTCTTGCCGGGCCGGTGGGCAGCGCGCTCGGCATGGTGCTGCTGGGGCTTGTCTCCAAATGGCTCTGGCAGATGGAGCTGCCGCTGTGGTATCTGGCCGTGATCGGCATCGCCGCCAATCTCTTCGGCCAGCTGGGCGATCTGTCCATGAGCCTCATTAAGCGCGAGGCCGGGATCAAGGACTACAGCCACATTTTCCTGACCCACGGCGGCGTGCTCGACCGGTTTGATTCGACGCTGTTCCTCGCGCCTGTCGTGTACGCGATGCTGTTTTTGCTGGAGAAGCTGGTATGACAAAGACGATCACGATTTTAGGCTCGACCGGCTCGATCGGGCGGCAGACGCTGTCTGTCGCGGATGAATTGGGATTGCGCGTCGCTGCGCTGACGGCGGAGCGCAATGTGGAGTTATTGGAAGCGCAGTGCCGCCAATACCGGCCGGAACTGGCCGTTCTGACGGACGAAGCCGCCGCGGAGGAATTAAAAGTCCGTCTGGCGGATATGAATATAAGGGTGCTCGCGGGCGCGGAGGCGCTGTGCGAGGCGGCGGCTCTGCCGGAGGCCGATACGGTCGTTGTGGCCGTGTGCGGCTTTGCCGCGCTGCGGCCCACGCTGACGGCGATTCACGAAAAAAAGCGCATTGCCCTTGCCAATAAAGAGACGATGGTCTGCGCAGGGCAGATCATGCAGGCTGCCGCGCGGGAATCCGGGGCGGAGATCATCCCCGTCGATTCCGAGCACTCGGCCATTTTCCAGTGCCTCATGGGCTGCCGGGACAGAGCCGAGGTCAAACGCCTGATTTTAACCTGCTCCGGCGGGCCGTTCTTCGGAAAGACGCGGGAAGAGTTGGTCTGTATGACCAAATCAGACGCGCTGCGCCATCCGAACTGGAAAATGGGCGCGAAAATCACGGTTGACTGTGCAACGCTCATGAACAAGGGGCTGGAGATCATCGAGGCCATGCGGCTGTATGATCTGCCGCTTTTAAAGGTCGAAGCTGTCATTCACCGGCAGTCGGTTGTGCATTCCCTTGTGGAATTTGTCGATGGAGCCGTGCTGGCGCAGTTGGGCGTGCCGGATATGCGCATTCCCATCGGTCTTGCCATGACGTATCCGAACCGGGCGCACAATCCGGCCCCGGCGCTCGATCTTTTGACCTGCGGACCGCTGACGTTTGACGCTATCGATGAGACGGCGTTTCCGTGCTTCGTGCTTGCAAAGCAGGCGGCGCAGCTTGGCGGCACGGCCTGCACAGCCCTGAACGCGGCCAACGAAGAGGCTGTCGGCCTGTTTTTGCAGGACAAAATCGGATTTTACGACATCGCGGACGCGGTCGAGGCCGCGCTGCGCCTGCCGGTTGTGCAGGAGCCGTCGCTTGCCGATATTTTTGAGGCCGACCGCCTCGCCCGCATCCATACCCGTGAGCGGTTTTTGAAATAAAGGTGATTTCATGTATATTCTCTTTGCAATCCTCATTTTTGGCTTTCTGATCTTCATCCACGAACTGGGCCATTTTCTGACGGCCAAAGCGCTGGACGTGCAGGTGAACGAGTTTTCCATCTGCATGGGCCCGGCAATCGTCAAAAAGCAAAAGGGCGAGACGCTCTATGCGCTGCGCTGCATCCCCGTGGGCGGCTACTGCGCAATGGAGGGCGAGGATGAAGAATCCGACAATCCCAGAGCGTTCACGTCCAAGGTCTGGTGGAAACGGCTGATCATTCTGGCAGCAGGCTCGTTCATGAACTTCCTGACAGGCCTTGTCGTGCTGGCTATGATCTATTCCTGCGTCGCGGGTTTCTCAACGGCGAAAATCTCCGGTTTCTTTGATGGCTGCCCGCTGGAGTCCGAACAGGGGCTTCAGGTTGGCGATGAACTTTACAAGATCGACGGACGGCGCGTGTATATCTACTCCGACGTCGGCACGCTTCTGGCCCGGAATAAGACGGGGAAATTCGATCTTGTCGTCAAGCGGGACGGGGAACTCGTCAAGCTGAACGATTTTGAAATGAAGCAGCAACTTTATGAAGTTGACGGCGAACAGCAGCTGAAATACGGCTTGTATTTCGGCTATGAGGAAAAAACCGTCGGAACGGTGCTCAAAAACACATGGTATACCGCGCTGGATTTTGCGCGGCTCGCGTGGATGAGTCTCGGCGATCTGGTGTCGGGCCTTGTGTCGGTCAATGACATGTCCGGGCCGGTCGGTGTCGTGTCGGTCATTGCGCAGACGGGGCAGAGCGCCGCGACGACGGCGGACGGCATTCTGAACGTGCTGTATCTCGGCGCATTCATCGCAATCAATCTGGCTGTCATGAACATGCTGCCGCTTCCTGCGCTCGACGGCGGACGCGCATTTTTGCTTCTGGTGAACACGGTGTTTACGGCAATTACAAAGAAGAAAATCCCCTCGAAATTTGAAGGCTATATCCACGCGGCAGGCATGATCCTGCTGCTGGCCTTCATGGCGTTTATCACATTTAAGGATATCTGGAAGCTGGTGCGATAAAAATGGAGCGAAAACTTACAAAAAAAATCATGGTCGGCTCTGTCCCGGTGGGCGGCGGCGCGCCGACGGAGTTCTGCATTCTCACGCCGCCGGACGGCGGTGACGACGAGGATGAAGCCGAGAACGACGAGCGACCCGATAAGGTGCTGCATGAGGCGCGGTATATCGCCTCGCGCATCCGGCGCATGGTGGACGAGCGCACCCCCGTCACCGAGGACAAGACGCTGCGGCCGTGCACCTACGGCGATTTTGCCATCCTTCTCCGCTCGAACAAGGCGGTCACGCCGCGCTACCGCGCCGCGCTCGCCGAACAGGGCATCCCGTCCGTGTCCCAGCAGGGCGGCGGGTTTTTCCGCTCCACGGAGATCACCTCGCTCCTCGCGCTGCTCGGCGTGATCGACAATCCCCATCAGGACGTGCCGCTCATCGCGGTGCTTCGCTCGCCTCTTTTCGGCTTCACGCCGGACGAGCTTTCCGCCATCCGCGCCGCGGACCGAAACAGCGACTATTACACCGCGCTCTGTCTCCGCGCAAAGGAGGATGAACACTGCGCGGCCTTCCTCGCGGAGCTGGAGAGCTACCGTGAGATCGCGCCGGACCTTTCCATTGAGGCGCTGCTCGCGCGCATCTGCGACAAGGCCGGTGTCTTCGCCCTGCTCGCGGCGATGCCCGACGGCGCGGCGCGGCGCGAGAACGTCTGCCAGCTCATCGAGTTTGCCCGCCAGTTTGAGCAGGACGGCTACCGCGGCGTGTTCCGCTTCATCCGCTGGATGAAGCAGCTGGATGAGCGCGGCAAAGAGCCGCGCACCGGTGCGCTGGAAAGCCGCAACGCCGTGCAGATCATCAGCATCCACCACTCGAAGGGGCTGGAGTACCCGATCGTATTTCTCGCCGACACCGCCCACAAGATCAACCTGCAGGACAGGAACAGCGATGTTCTCATCCACCCGTCGCTCGGCATCGGCGGCCGCGTCATCGACAGTTCACGCGGCATATCGTAT
>ENA-UEQE01000846-UEQE01000846.1-human-gut-metagenome-genome-assembly--contig:-NODE-846-length-26547-cov-6.251983_pt1 | contig 26547 bp, 21 predicted proteins | sample MGYA00242934_ERZ507935 | MGnify/ENA primary metagenome ERZ507935 (study PRJEB26167, sample SAMN06115423) | human gut metagenome | host: Homo sapiens | place: China:Anhui | collected 2015-03-30 | study... | reverse complement strand
GTTATTTTTGTATAAATTTTGTCCCCAGTTTGTCCCTCTTCATATAAATAATAGGGAAAAGCATACTAAATATCAATATATTACAAATCAATTTATATTTTCTGCATCGGCAAGTGATGGCTTAGAATCTGCCATAACCAACTATAACCATTCAGAACAAAGTCGCTGTATTTCAGCGACTTTTCTATTTTAACACTTTCCAATCCGTATTTGGAAGTAACGGTTTTTATCCATATTTTTCTATCATATTTCTACCGCGACACAAATTCACGGTTAGCCCGAATGTCACAGTGACGCATTAGTTGACGTGTGTTGACAATGGTTTACATGTGTAGACAAAAAGGGAAATTAAAAAACAAAGAAAATGATATAGAAATATGGAAGTAAAGAGAATTTGTCAATGGTGCGGAAAACCATTCATTGCACAGAAAACAACGACCTGTTATTGTAGCCCTCAATGCTCGAAGCGAGGTTACAAACATCGTATCAAGGAGCGCAAAATGGAACTGCGCCATATTCAGGAAATGCAGGAACTGCGCTCCAGTCTGGAGAAGCAGGAGTATTTCACTTTTTCGCAGGCTGCCCGATTGATGGGCGTGAGCCGTCAGTACATCTATAAGTTGGTTATGGCTGTTTACAAGCCGTCATTTGCCGATGCAGATTCTTTCCGACGGACGTATACTTTCTCGCTGTATCCGATAAGTCGCCGTTCTGGAAAAAAGCGCAAAAGGAAACGAACCGAACCGCCGAGAGTAAAAATTCCATCGATTTGACTAAATTTGCGACGGAATGAAAGACTGGACGCGCAAAATAATCGGACTGTCGCTCGTCGCGCTCTTTGCAGGGTATTACGGCGGAACGACGCTCTTTTACCATGCGCACGAGATCGACGGCGTCAAGATCGTCCATTCGCATCCGTATACCGGCGACGCCCAGCACCACGCGCATTCGGCAGCCTCGTGCCGGACTATCCAACTACTGTCCGGACTGACTTTCCTCACTTCGGCGCTCGCGCTTCTCCCGAGAGTTTTCCGGCAGCTTTCCGCCCGACGGCAAGAACATCTCGTCGCCGCAAGGCAACAATGGGAGAATCACCCCTTTTTCCTGCGCGGCCCTCCCCGGCCGGCTTTCCTTTCCTAACCGGTATCCGAACGAAGACTTCGCCCGGCTTTCAAGCGGCCGCTCGAATCCGAAGACCGTATGCGATCGCATACGGCCGATAGGACGTGTCGCTATCGTTACACAATACTCACGCAAACGAAAAAGAACATGAAATATACGTTACAGGTCATGCTCCTGCTGGCCTCTTGTCTGTCTTCGGAACACATGCGCGCGCACGGTCCCGAACACGGTACGAACCAACTTTCGGGACGGATCGTCGATGCCGAAACGAATCAAGGAATCGCCTATGCGGTCATCCAGATCGAAGGAACCACGCTGGGAACGGCGACCGACACAGCCGGATTCTATTCCCTCTCGCGTCTGCCCGAAAGCAGACCGATTACGGCCGTCGCCTCGGCCGTCGGTTACGACCGGCAAAAACAAACCGTCGCCATCATCGCCGGACAGCAGACCCGGCTCGACTTCAAGCTGCGCTCCACGGCGATCATGGAACAGATCGTCGTCACGGCAGACCGTCAGGCCACCAAGCGTACCGAAGCGCCTACCGTCGTCAACGTACTCTCGTCGAAACTGTTCGATCAAACCTCCTCGGGCAATATAGCCGACGCGCTCGGATACGTTTCCGGCCTGCGCATGGAATATACCTGCTCGAATTGCGGAACTTCGCAGATCCGGATCAACGGGCTGGAAGGCCAGTATTCGCAGATTCTGCTCGACAGCCGCCCCGTATTCAGCTCGCTGGCAGCGGTCTACGGTCTCGAACAACTGCCGGCCGGCATGGTCGACCGGGTCGAGGTGATCCGCGGCGGCGGCTCGGCCCTGTACGGATCGAACGCAATCGCCGGCGTCGTGAACATCATCACCAAGGAACCGCACCGCAACTCGGTCTCGCTGGCCAACACGACGGGATTCACGGAGTCGGGCACGGCCGACGTCAATACCTCCCTCAACGCTTCCATGCTGTCGGACGACCGCCGGGCGGGAGCCTACCTGTTCGCATCGGTCCGCAACCGCGACAACTACGACCGCAACGACGACGGTTTCTCGGATATTCCGAAGGTCGCCTCGCAGATTGCCGGCTTCCGCGCCTATTACAAGACAGGAGCCTATTCCAAACTGACTTTCGAATACCACCATATCAACGATTTCCGCCGGGGAGGAGACCACCTCGAACGGCCGCCCCACGAATCGGATATCACCGAGCAGGCCCGCCACTCGATCAACGGAGGCGGCCTTCAATTCGACCTCTTCACGCCGAACCAACGCCACAAAATAGGAGTGTACGCCTCTTATCAGGACGTGCGGAGGGAAAGCTACTACGGAACGGACAAAAATCCGGACGCCTACGGCAAAACGTCCGACAACACGCTTGTGGCGGGCGCGCAGTATACCTACCGGATGCACAAGTTCCTGTTCCTGCCGGCCCACCTGACATTCGGCATGGAATACAATCGCAACAACCTGCACGACCGGATGCTCGGTTACGACCGCGACATGCGGCAGATGAGCTGCACCTACGGAGGCTACGTGCAGAACGAGTGGGAGAGCGAACGGCTCAATTTCGTGATCGGCGCGCGCATCGACAAGAACAACCGGATCGGCAATCCGGTGTTCAGTCCCCGGGCTAACATCCGCTATACGCCCGTAAGGAACGTGATTCTCCGAGCGGGATACACGTCGGGATACCGGGCTCCGCAGGCCTACGACGAGGACCTGCACGTCAACGCCGTAGGCGGCAACGTATCGCTGATCGTTCTCGATCCCGACCTCAAGCCGGAGTACTCGAACAGCTTCACGCTGTCGGCCGATCTCTACCGCAACACGGGCAAGGTGCAGCTCAACCTGCTGGCCGAAGGATTCTACACGAGCCTCGACGACGTATTCTTTCTCGAAGAGCGGGCGCCCGACTCGGAAGGCAACCTGATCTTCATGCGGACGAACGCCCGAGGAGCGACGGTGCGGGGCATCAACTTCGAGGCGAAAGCGGCGCTCGATCCCGACAATTATATCCAGGCAGGATATACCTATCAGCGAAGCACATACAAGGAGGCGATGAGCTGGAGTACCGGCGCGTCGCAAGCCAAGGAAAAGCGGATGCTCCGCTCGCCCGACCATTACGGATACGTTTCGCTGAACGGATCGCCGGCGAAAAGCCTGAGCGCATCGGTCTACGGAACCTTCAGCGGCAGCATGCTCGTACCGCACTATTTCGAGAACCCGGACGACGACCGACTCAAGGAAACGCCGTGCTTCTTCGATCTCGGAATCAAGCTGTCGTACGACATCGCGCTGACGCGCCGCGTCACGATGCAGGTCAGCGGAGGGGTCAAGAACGTGCTCGACAGCTTCCAGAAAGACATCGACCGGGGCAAGACCAAGGATGCCGGCTACATATACGGCCCGGCTTTCCCTCGCACGTTCCATTTCGGAGTACGCTTCACGATGTAGGCGGGCCGCGCTGACGCGCAAGCATGCATCCGGGCCCGTGAAACGGGGTCCGGATGTTGTTTTTCCCGTCCGGCTTCCGTACTTTTACGAAAAAAACCAGACCAACAACGCATGAAAGCATTTCTTCTGTCGCTCGGCCTTCTCATGGCGGCGGGCACGCTTGCCGGCCAAAGCCGGATGCGCGACTACGGAATCGAGTACGGTATTTTCAGAACCGGACCGCTCAACGCGATCACGGACGTGAAGGGCGTCCGGGTCGGCCACGCCACGCTGATCGAAGGCGACTCGGTACGCACGGGCGTCACGGCCGTCATTCCCCATCCCGGCAATATTTTCCGGCACAAGCTGCCGGCAGCCGTCTGCATCGGCAACGGTTACGGCAAAATGGCCGGTTACACGCAGATCAGGGAATTGGGAAACATCGAAACCCCGATCGTGCTGACCAACACGCTCGGCGTGGCGGCCGGTCTGGACGCGCTGATCGACTATACGCTCTCGAATCCCGAGAACGGCGACGTCAAGTCGGTCAACGGGGTGGTGGGAGAGACCAACGACGGAATGCTGAACGACATTCGCGGACGGCACGTCACCAAAGAACATGTGCTCGCGGCTCTGCGCAACGCCAAGGAAGGCCCCGTAGCGGAAGGCAACGTGGGAGCCGGCACCGGAACGATCTGCTTCGGCTTCAAGGGCGGTATCGGCACTTCGTCCCGGGTGCTGCCCGCACGGTACGGAGGCTACACGGTAGGCGTACTGACGCAGACCAACTACGGCGGCGTGCTCGAGATCGCAGGAATACCTGTCGGGCGATATCTGGAGAACTATCCGTACCGCGATGCCGTGCTGCAGGATACGGACGGATCGTGCATGATCGTGATCGTCACGGACGCGCCGCTGGATGCCCGGAATCTCGAACGGTTGGCCAAACGGGGCATGATGGGCCTGTCTCGAACCGGGGGGATAGCCAGTAACGGCAGCGGCGACTACGTGATCGCCGTATCGACCGCTTCGGAAAACCTGATCGACGATCGGAACGCGTACTACACCCCTAAGCTTCTGCATAACGAAGCGGTATCTCCGCTATTCGAGGCGGCCATCGAGGCGACGGCCGAAGCGCTGTGGAACTCGCTGTTCGCCGCCGAAACGATGACCGGCTCCGGAATCACCGTCGAAGCCTTGCCCGTCGAACGGATTCTCCCCCTGTTCAACAAAAAGCGGTAGCGAGTGGCGGACGGATCCGGAAAAGATTTCATACGACAAAACCGGAAATATCGGAAACTCGAAAGCCGATACGGCAAAGGGGCGAAATTCACCGGAACCGATTCCGTCGCTCCGCTCGTCCCGATTCCCGAAGATTCGTATTATATCGCACCGGAAAGGCGAGCGCTTGCCGATAGAAAGCCCCGTCCCGCAAGCCCACCGTTAACGGACAGACATATCCCGGAGCGGACTTGCTACGGTTTTCGGAACGACAGCCGGCCCGAACGACGAAATCCGAGGATACGAGGTCCTATCATGCCGCCGGGGAAAAGCGAGGTGAGAAGTTATTCATCCGGATCGGCAAAAATGCCATAAAACCGGACGACTGAACCGACAATCGAAAGCGGACAGTCCGTCCTTCTTCCGGGAAACTCGCGGTCGGAAGGGTCGGTGCACATGGGATACATACGGACACAAACCGCCGCCCTTCACGAGGCGGCGGCCCATTGAGATACGGTTTGCGCCGGAGGCTACCCGATGCGTCGGGCCCCTTGAGAAATGTTGACCTCGATCACGCGCGGAGCATGCCCGAAACGATGCGCGAACCGGTCCGTAGCCTCGGCCAGATAGCCGTCGTAAGCCTCGGCGCGAACCAGATTGATCGTGCAGCCGCCGAAACCGCCGCCCATCATCCGCGCGCCCAGCACGCCGTCGGTCCGATGACCGATATCGGCCAAGAAATCGAGCTCGTCGCAGCTGACCTCGTACTGCCTGCTCAGCCCCTCGTGCGATCCGTTCATTTTCTGTCCGAATGTGACGTAGTCGCCTTTCTCGAGCGCCGCGCAGGCATCGAGCAAACGCTGATTCTCGTCGACGACATAGCGGCAGCGGCGGTAGACGACCTCGTCCATTTCGCCTTTATAGGTATCGAGCATGTCGGCCGTCACGTCGCGCAGCGATTCGACGCCTCCCACATGCCGGAGCACGACGGCCACACCGGCCTCGCACTGAGCGCGGCGGACATTGTACTCCGACGAGGCGAGCGTATGCTTGACTTGGGTGTCGAACAGCACGACGCGGCAGCCCTGCGGATCGAACGGTTCGAGCTTGTACTCGAGCGACCGGCAGTCGAGGCGAATCACATGGCCCGCCTCGCCGAACAGCGACGCGAACTGGTCCATGATACCGCAGCGGACGCCGACGTAGTTATGCTCGGTCATCTGTCCGATCTTGGCCAGTTGTTCCCGGTCGAACCCGAGACCGTATGTCTCGTTGAGCGCGAATCCGACGGCGCTCTCGAGCGCGGCCGAGGACGAGAGGCCGGCGCCGAGAGGCACGTCGCCGCCGAACGCCATGTCGAACGGCAGAATCAGCGCCCCGCGCTTCTCCATCTCCTGGCACACGCCGTACACGTAACAAGCCCACTGCTGCGAAGGTTTTTCGCCGTGCAGGTCCAGTTCGACCGTCTCGTCGTAATCGAGCGAGTGCACCCGGCAGACCGTACCGTCATTGGGTTTCAAGGCCACGTAGATCGCCTTGTCGATCGCCCCGGGCAGCACGAAGCCGAGATTGTAATCGGTATGCTCGCCGATCAGGTTGACCCGACCGGGCGAGGCGAACAGCGAGGCTCCGTCGCCGAACATCGCTTTGAATTTCTCCTGAATCTTGGTTTTCATAGGTCGTATGATTTAGTTCGTAGTGTCGACATAGATCCCGTCCGGATACTTCACATCCGTCAGAAACAGCCCGTGAGCCGGCGCCGAGCATCCGGACAGGGAACGGCTCCGTCCGTCGATTACGGCCCGCATGTCCTCCGGACTCATCTTGCCGCGCCCGACGTCGAGCAGGGTTCCCACGATGGCCCGCACCATATTGCGCAGAAAACGGTCGGCAGCAATCGTGAACACGAGCAGATCGTTCTCTCGGTCCCACCGGGCCCGATCGACGCGGCACACGTTCGTCCTGTTGTTGGAATGCAGCTTGGCGAAGCTCGTAAAGTCGCCGCAGCCTATCAGCAACGCAGCCGCCTCGTTCATTCGCTCCGCATCGAGCGGCAAAGCGTAGCGGAAGGCCGTATCGCGCCGGAACGGGTCTTTGCGCAGCGCGACGTAATACTTATACTCGCGCTGTACGGCGTCGAAACGGGCATGCGCGTCGTCGCGGACCCTTCTCAGAGCGCTCACGGCAATGTCGTCGGGCAGCACGGCATTCAAATGGTAGCAGAACCGGGCCGGATCGTCCACCGCCCGCTCCGCGTCGAAATGGGCCACATAGAACGAAGCATGCACGCCCGTATCGGTCCGGCCGGCCCCGACGACGGGAGTCTCGTGCCGGAGCAATGTGGAGAGCGCCTGCTGCACGGCCTGCTGCACGGACGGATCGCCGGGCTGCACCTGCCACCCGCAATAGGCTTTGCCCGAATAGGAAAGTTCCAGAAAATAACGCACCTTATTATCGGTTTGAGAACAAAGATAGCATTTTCGCCGAGAGAATGAAACCCTGCCGCCCAAAACGGCAAATCCCGCCGCTGCCGAAAATCGCAGCGACGGGATCCGACTCGTCCCCGAATACGCAAAGGCTACTTTTTCAATTCTTCGAGCAGCCGGGGCATCATCGTCCAGATCGTGCCCTCGTCACGAGCCGTCCAGAAATTCCCATCGACGGCGGAAGGCTCGTCGACGGCCTGGCCCTGAACGATCGCGGCTTTGGCCAGCGGATGCACGGAAAGCTTACGGCCCGACGCTACGCCCGCCTTCTCGAACATCATACCGGCAGCGCAATGGCCTATCATGATCCTGTCCCGACCGGCGAACTCCCTGATCACTTCCATCAGATCGAGATTGTACGGCTCGCCGGCATGCCGGGCGAACACGGGCACGGCATCGCCGCAGCTGAACACGAGCGCATCGTAATCGTCCGCATGTCCCTTCAGAGCTGCCACCGTATCGTCTGCCGTGAGCCGTATGCCGGAGTTGGTTCCGATCTCCCGACGGTCCGCCACGGCATATACCCGATACGGGATTCCGTTCTCGTAAAACGCTTCCAAATACTGGAAAAGGCCCATTCCGTTCACCGGATCGACGGCCAAGACAGCTACTTTCTTCGCCATAACCATAATTTTTTAAATGAAACGATAGTTCTTATTAGTAAGTCTGTTATATTTGTATATGGCAAATGTAGGCTTCCTCCGGTACAAATACAAGAACGCACCTCGGAATAAGCCGATTACACGGCTGTAACGATTACTGGTTGTCAAATCATTCGGAGATCGAAAAAAATGCGAAATTTTCACCGCGACGGAGTCTGTCCGGTCAGAGACGTGCTGTGCAGACTGGGCGACAAATGGACGACGCTCGTGCTGGTCACCCTGCATGCGAACGGTATCATGCGCTTCAGCGACATCCAGCGGACGATCGGCGATATCTCGCAGCGCATGCTGACGGTCACCCTCCGCTCTCTGGAAACGGACGGCATGCTCGAGCGAAAGGTTTATGCTCAGGTACCTCCCAAGGTAGAATACCGCCTGACCGAACGCGGCCGCAGCCTGATGCCGCACATCGAGGGACTGGTCGAATGGGCGCTGGCGAACAAAGACGGCATTCTGAATGACCGGAACCGTACATAGAACCCGTAACGGCATATGTAGCCTAATCGCCCCATGTCCAAGCCTGTTCTTGCGCTTCCGTGCCGATCGCCGCGAGGCATCGGCCCCGGAAACGAACAGGAGAAACGGCTCCGGTTCCGGAACGCGCAGAGGGTCGGCGTAGTCCGCGCAACGACGGAGCCGGCCGATCCACGCAACGACGGAGCCAGCCGATCCGCCCATGCCCGGCAAGCGCTTTCCGCGAAACGAAGCCGTCAGACGATTTTCCCGCACAGGCGGCATGTTATCCGACCGGCACGGAGCGAATCTTTTAAAAATTAGTGTAAATTTGCAGAGGAAAACCGCCGATTATGAAAATTGCACTGATAGGATACGGCAAAATGGGGCGCGAGATCGAGCGGATTCTCGTCGAGCGCGGCCACAGCATAGCCCTGATCGTCGACCGGGACAATACGGACGATCTGACGCCCGAGAACCTGCACGGAGTCGACGCGGCGATCGAGTTCACGACTCCCTCGACGGCGTTCGACAACCTGCGTATCTGCTTCGAGGCGGGCGTACCGGTCGTATGCGGCACGACGGGCTGGACCGAGCGGCTCCACGAGGCGGAAGCCTTGTGCCGTCAGCAAGGCGGAGCCTTTTTCTACGCATCGAACTACAGCATCGGGGTCAACGTCTTCTTCGAGGTGAACCGCAAGCTGGCCGAACTGATGAATCGTTTCGGAGCCTACGACGTAACGGTCGAAGAAACGCACCACACGCAGAAAAAGGACGCTCCCAGCGGCACGGCCATTACGCTGGCCGGAGATATTCTCGACCGAATAGACCGCAAGACGCGCTGGACGAGCGGCACGACGACCGAGCCCGACGCGCTGGAAATCGCTTCCGTACGCCGCAGCGTCGTGCCGGGCATCCACACGGTTACCTACGAGTCGGAAGCGGACGTGCTGTCGATCACGCATTGCGCGAAAAATCGGTGCGGGTTCGCTACGGGCGCAGTGATGGCAGCCGAGTTCGTCGCCGGCAAAAAGGGAATATTCTCGATGAAGGACCTGCTGGGACTGGAATAAGAGCCGGCCGAGCCCATAAAAACGATACGAAAACCGACCGAAACGCCGTTTGTCGTCCGAACGGCCGCAGGGCCAATAAAAACACATAAGAATAGAGTGAGCAAATTGAAGAAAATATGGAGCAACCGCTGGGTCAAGTTCGGCGTCGTTTCGCTCCTTTACACGCTGTGGTTCGTCGTATGGACCGGCAACCCGTGGCTGCTGCCGGGCATAGCCGTCATCTACGACATCTACATATCGAAATACATGTATCGCCTGTTCTGGCGCAAACACAAGGAGCGCAAGCAAACCAACAGAACCTACCGCAAAGTGTCGGAATGGGTCGAAGCGATCGTGTTCGCTACGGTCGTGGCGACGCTGATCCGCATCTATGTGTTCGCTATGTTCGTCATTCCGACTCCGTCGATGGAAAAAAGCCTGCTCGTGGGCGACTATCTGCTCGTGAGCAAACTGGCATACGGTCCGGTGATGCCCAATACGCCGCTGTCGTTCCCGCTCGTACACAACACGCTGCCTCTGTCGCAAACGAAAAAGTCGTTCGTCGAATGGATCAAGTGGCCCTACCACCGGCTATCGGGGTGGGGGCGCGTCAAGCGCAACGATCCGGTCGTGTTCAATTTTCCGGCCGGCGACACGGTGGCGCTGATGGAGCCCTCGGCCAGCTACTACGACCTGCTGCGACAGTTTCAGCAGGCCTACGGCGAGAAAGCCGGACGCGACATGCTGTTGCAGCGGACCGAGGTCGTGTACCGTCCGGTCGACAAGCGCGACAACTACGTGAAGCGCTGCATCGCGTTGCCCGGCGACACGATCCGGATCGAGCACTCGGAGGTATGGGTCAACGGCGAGCCGCAGCGCGAGATACCCGGCAAGCAGTACAACTATTACGTGCAGACCGACGGCACGACGATCAATCCGGAACTGTTCGGTCAAATGGGGATTGCGCAGAGCGACATACTGTACGACGCGGGAACTTACTTTCTGCCGCTGACCGACGAGAACGTCGAGCGCTTGCGGAGCCTGCGCAACGTGCGGGAAATCGTCCGCTACGAGGCGACCGGAGCCGATCCCGATATCTTCCCGAACAGCGAGTCGTACCCGTGGAACGTCGATAATTTCGGCCCGCTGTGGGTTCCCCGAAAGGGAGCGACCGTCGCGCTGACCGAAGCGAACCTGCCCCTGTACCGCCGCATCATCGAGACGTACGAGGGCAACCGGCTGGAAGTGTCCGACGGGCAGATACGGATCAACGGCGAGCCTGCCGACAGCTATACGTTCGCCATGGACTACTATTTCATGATGGGCGACAACCGGCATAACTCGCTCGACTCGCGCTACTGGGGATTCGTGCCCGAGGACCATATCGTCGGCAAGCCGTCGTTCGTATGGCTGTCGCTGGACAAGGAAAAGAGCTTCCCCGCGAACATCCGGTGGAACCGGATTTTCCGGGGCGTAAAATAAAGCCCATGGAAACTCCGTCCGACAGCTACCTGACGATCGAGGCTCCGGCCGAAGCGCTGTATAAGGACAAAGGCAGCCGGTTCCTCGCTTTCGCCTATCCGGTAGCGAACGAGGAGCAGATACGCGAGCGGGTGGACGCGCTGCGAAAGAAATACTTCGACGCTACGCACCATTGCTACGCGTGGCGCCTCGGTCCTTCGGGCGACAGTTTCCGGGCCGTGGACGACGGCGAGCCCTCCTCGACGGCCGGCCGGCCGATCCTCGGGCAGATGCTTTCGCGCAACGTGACCAACGCGCTGATCGTCGTCGTCCGATACTTCGGCGGAACGAAGCTGGGCGTACCGGGCCTGATCGCCGCCTATCGGGAATCGGCCGCCGCCGCGCTGGACGCCTCGTCGGTCGTCGAGCGGACGGTCGACGCAGTGCTGGAAATAGGCTTCGGCTATCTGGTGCTGAACGACGTGATGCGGATCGTCAAGGAAATGCAGCCGCAAGTGCTTGCGCAGCGGTTCGATAACGCCTGCACGATGACGCTGGCAATCCGGAGCTCCACCGAGGAACCGCTCCGAAAAAGGCTCGCGGGCGTGGAAGGCTTGCGGATCGATCCGAAAGGCTATGTGTAACGGGAACCGACGCGTCGGAAACGCACGAGCGGGATTGCCGATACGCTCCCGGCAGGGAAATATCCGCTTACGGACGGGAGCGCAGCCTCAGGGGAGAGGGGATTCTTTCGACAAAAGACTACTATAAAGACCTGCATATGGGAAAGAAAAATCTGATCTCGATCACCGATTTCTCGCAAGAGGAGATTCTGAAGATCATGGAGCTGGCCGCGCGGTTCGAGGCCGATCCTCACCGCCAGGTGCTCGCCGGAAAAGTAATCGCCTCGCTTTTCTTCGAACCTTCGACCCGCACGCGCCTCAGCTTCGAGAGCGCGATCAATCACCTCGGGGGACGGGTCATCGGATTCTCCGAGACCGCCAACACGAGCGTATCGAAAGGCGAGACCTTCCATGACACGATCATGGTCATATCGAACTATTGCGACCTGATCGTCATGCGCCACTCGATCGAGGGAGCGGCCCGCTACGCGAGCGAGATATCGAAGGTTCCGGTAGTCAACGCCGGCGACGGGGCCAACCAGCACCCGAGCCAGACGTTGCTCGACCTCTATTCGATCCAGAAGACGCAGGGCACGCTCGACGGCCTCCATATCGCCATGGTCGGAGACCTGAAATACGGCCGGACCGTTCACTCGCTGCTGCAGGCGATGTCGTTTTTCAACCCGACGTTCACGTTCGTCGCGCCCGACGAACTGAAGATGCCGGACGAGTACAAGCTGTTTCTCGACGAAAAAGGCATTCCGTACACCGAAACGCGCAACATGGAAGAAGCGATCGACTCGGCCGACATCGTCTACATGACGCGGGTTCAGCGCGAGCGGTTCTCCGACCCGATGGAATACGAGCGGGTCAAGAACGTCTACGTTCTGAGGAATAGCATGCTCGAACGCACCAAGCCCAATATGCGCATCCTGCATCCGCTGCCGAGGGTGGGAGAGATCGACCCGGACGTCGACCGCAACCCCAAAGCCTACTATTTCCAACAGACCGAAAACGGCGTATACACCCGCATGGCCATCATCAGCTACCTGCTGGGCGTCGCCGAATAAACGGAACAAACCGCACAACACACGCCATACCATGACCGATCACACGGAAGGAAAACTGGAAGTCAGGGCCATCGAGAACGGCACGGTCATCGACCATATCCCGTCCGACTGCCTGTTCAAAATCATCAAGATTCTCGATCTGGAGCACGATACGCACCGGATCACGTTCGGAACGAACCTCGAGAGCAAGCGGATGGGCTCGAAAGCGATCATCAAGATCAACGACCGCTTCTGCAAGCAGGATGAGCTGAACCGCATCGCGATCGTCGCGCCTATGGCCAAGGTCAACATCATCGAGAATTTCAGGGTCACCGAAAAGCGCAACGTGACGATACCCGAGACGGTCCGGGGTTTCGTGCGCTGCGTCAACCCGAAATGCATCACGAACAACGAGCCGGTCGAGACCTCGTTCACCGTGATCCGGGAAGGAGAGCAGATCGCCCTTCGCTGCAAATATTGCGAAAAGATCACGCACCGGCAGCAGATCGAGATTCTGAAATAAGCCGCCCGGCCGTTTCTCCGGAAAATACCGCCCGCAGGAAATTCCGAGCTAACGTTCCTTTGCCGGTTTTCCGTTATCCGGTCCGGCGATACCAGCCGAAGCGATGCGCTGCCACCAGCCTGCCGGCAGTGCAATATCGGAAGAACGGACGGAACAAGAAAGAAGCCGCATTAAAGAAACCGCATTTTCGTAGGAGGGAACGAACGTTCTCCGACCGAAAATTTCGAGCGCCGGCTTCTCCGGGACGATCCCCGAAAAAACCGTCCCGCACATTAATGTGCGGGACGGTTACTGTGTCGCCGACCGGAATTCGGGACAGACGATTATCATTTCGTTTCAACCGATCTCCTTTTCACGGTCCCGAAACCGTCAGAGACAATCGATTCCATGCCGTCAGCCGATCTCTTCGGCCATTTCGGCATAGCGGCTCCACTGAATATCCTCGAGGGGCATCGCCGAATCGATCTCTGCGCTACGTTTCTTGCCGAGTTGCTTGTCGGCCTTCTCGACAGACGCCAGCGTGCGATCGGTTCCGGTCGGCTCCGTATCGAGCAGCCCGTTCGTCCGGTCGACCTGCCACTTCGGGTCATCGACATACTGCCATGTCTCATTGAAGCCGACGCTCTTGCCCTCGTTCCACGGCCCGCGGCTATCCTCGCCCTCGGACATATTGTAATAGAGGTTGCTGTAACGCGGATCGCTCTGAAGCACGCCGGGAGGAAAATTCGGCCGGATCGTGTCGAGCGCCGCCTCGAACTGCTGGAAATGGGCTACCTCGCGGGTCATCAGAAAGTTCAGCGTCTCGAGCACATACGGATCCTCGGTAAACTGCATCAGGTATTCGTAAACGATCTTGGCGCGCGACTCGGCAGCGATGTCCGAACGCAGATCGACCGTCAGATCGCCGTTCGCATTGACGTACGAGCCCTGCCAGGGTACGCCGTTGCTGTCGGTGAGGCGCGGACCGCCTCCGGTCAGCACGCCGAACTGCGGATTCAGCGTCGCCTCATGGATAAATTCCTCCCGATTGCCCTTGCTGCCGAACATCCGGGCAAAATCGGCCCTGTCGGCCGCGTCCTTCAACTCGCCGTTGATTCCCGACAACAGCATCTGAATCGTAGCCCCGACGATCTCCAGATGTCCCAGTTCCTCGGTCGCGATATCCATCAGCATATCGTACTTGTCGGGATAGGGATTCCGGCACGCGAAGGCCTGAACGAAATATTGCATGGAGGCTTTCAACTCTCCGTTACCTCCGCCGAACTGCTCGAGCAACAGGCGGGCAAAGCGCGGATCGGGCTTCGAAACGCGCGCATTGAACTGAAGTTCTTTGACATGATGAAACATAAGCTGTACTTTTAAAGGTTTTTATTATATTGATTATCAACCTGAACAAACCGTATAAAAAATCCTGCTTCGCCCGACCGGCACCATCCGATACGTATCCGGCATACAGACGCCTATCTTCCGCATAATCAACGTTTCGATTCTGCTTTCAACGGCCGGACAATGCATCGATCGGAATTTCCCGATACTCCGCAAATCGCAAATCGTCTGCCAAACCGATAAATCGCATGATCGAATAGAGCCGTACAGAAACGCAACGCTAACGGAATGAGAAACAGCCTGCTGCCTTCGACCCGGAAAAACAGCCCGAAATCCGCATGCCGTCCGGAACGAATCGGAGCCGGAATAAGCACTCCGGTTATAGTCAAGTCCTCGGAACCGACGCACCGGACTCTTTCAAAAATGAAAACGGCCCGAATACATGCGGCCAACCCGTGCCCGAACAGCACGAACACGAATCCGAACAGCCTACGCCGATTGACAGGCCATCCATATTCCCGTCTTTTTGCACTCCGGACAGGCGGGGCGAGCAGCCGGACGCCGGAACGGTTTCATGTCCGGAACCGGAAGTTCGGCCAAGGAAGCGACGACCGGTCCGGCCGCGCCGACTACGGAGGCGTCCGTAAACGGACCGGTCGTTTGTCGAAACGCTCCGTGCGCGGATAATAGTTTTGAGAGAAATTCGTTATCTTTAGCGGTCTATTTGGAATTGAGGCATGAACGACTCGAAAGAACGGAAATACATCCACGTCAAAGGCGCCCGGGTACATAATCTCAAGAACATAGAGGTCAAGATACCCCATAACCAACTGGTCGTCGTAACCGGACTGTCGGGCTCGGGCAAGTCGACGCTCGCGTTCGACACCATCTTCGCCGAGGGCCAGCGACGCTACGTCGAAAGCCTGTCGGCCTACGCCCGCCAGTTTCTGGGCAAGATCAACAAGCCCGACGTCGACCTGATTACCGGAATCGCTCCGGCCATCGCGATCGAGCAGAAGGTCAACACGCGGAATCCGCGCTCGACCGTCGGCACGTCGACCGAAATCTACGACTACCTGAAACTGCTCTTCGCGCGCATCGGACGCACCTATTCGCCCGTATCGGGCCGGGAGGTCCGCCGCTACACGGTGGCCGACGTCGTGAACCGGATCGCCTCGCTGCCCGAACGGACACGCATACTGGTAACGGCTCCGCTGAAGCTGGCCGAAGGGCAGGGGCTGATCGAGAAGCTGACACTGCTCGTCGGCGAGGGAATGCAGCGTATCCATACCCGAGGCGAAACGCTTTTCATCGAGGAGATGATCCCCCGCGCGGACGACTACGCCGGACGAGACGATCTGGCCATCGTCGTCGACCGGGCCCGGGCTACGTCCGACGAGGAAACGCTGAGCCGGTTGGGAGACTCGGTCGAGAACGCGTTTCGGCACGGAGACGGCATCTGCGAGATCGTCGTCCTGCAAGAGGGGGCAGATCGCGTCGAGCGTTTCTCGTCGCGTTTCGAGCTGGACGGCATCGCGTTCGAGCAGCCGACCGAGCATATGTTCAGTTTCAACAATCCGGTGGGAGCCTGCCCCCGGTGCGAAGGTTACGGCAAAGTGATCGGCATCGACGAGGACCTGGTCGTGCCCGACAAGACCAAAAGTATCTATCAGGACGCTATCGCCTGCTGGCGGGGCGAAACGATGAAATGGTGGAGGGAGCAGCTGATTCTGAACGCCCCGAAATTCGACTTCCCCGTCCACCGGCCGTTCTACGAGCTCACGCGCCAGCAGCGGCATCTGCTGTGGAAAGGGAACGAGCATTTTCACGGACTGGACGAGTTCTTCAAATACCTCGAAAGCGAACGCTACAAGATACAGTACCGCGTCATGCTGTCGCGCTACACCGGAAAAACCGTCTGCCCCGACTGCGAGGGAACACGGCTCCGCAAGGAAGCGCTGTACGTGCGGGTAGGGGGCAAGAACATCGCCGAACTGGTTACCATGCCGGTCGAAGAGCTCGCATCCTTTTTCGACGGATTGCAGCTCAACGAACGGGACGGCGAAACGGCCCGGCGCGTGCTGACCGAAATCCGCAACCGGCTGCAGTACCTCAACGAGGTGGGTCTCGGTTACCTGACGCTCGACCGGCTCTCCTCGACGCTGTCCGGAGGCGAGAGCCAGCGGATCAATCTGGCCACGTCGCTGGGCAGCAGCCTGGTCGGATCGCTCTACATTCTCGACGAGCCGAGCATCGGACTGCATCCGAGGGACACGGCACGGCTGATCGGCGTGCTGAAAAAGCTGCGCGATCTGGGCAACACGGTGATCGTCGTCGAGCATGAAGAGGAGATCATCCGGGCAGCCGACACGATCGTCGACATCGGGCCGCTGGCCGGCTATCAGGGCGGCGAGGTGATGTTCTGCGGCGGCATCGACGAGTTGCTGAAAAGCGAACGCAGCCTGACAGCCCGCTACCTGACCGGCCGCGAGCGGATCGACCCGCCCCGGCGCGTCCGGCCGTGGAACCGATACATTGAAGTCGTCGGCGCCAGAGAGAACAACCTGAAGGGAATCGACGTCAAATTTCCGCTCGGCGTGATGACCTGCGTAACGGGAGTCAGCGGCAGCGGCAAGTCATCGCTCGTGCGCGACATCCTCTACCCGGCCGTCCGCCGTGTCCTGTACGACACGGGAAACAAGCCCGGCAGCTTCGAGCGGCTCGGCGGCGATCTGAACCAGATCAAGTCGATCGAGATCGTCGACCAGAACCCGATCGGCAAGTCGTCTCGCTCGAATCCGGTCACCTACATCAAGGCATACGACGATATCCGCAAGCTGTTTGCCGACCAGCCGTACGCCCGTCACAACAACCTGACCGCATCGCATTTCTCGTTCAACATAGCCGGCGGCCGCTGCGAAGAGTGTCAGGGCGAAGGAGTCATCAAGGTCGGCATGCAGTTCATGGCCGACGTCGAACTCACGTGCGAGAGCTGCGGAGGCAAACGCTTCAAGGACGAAATTTTGGAAGTGCGCTACCACGGCTACTCGATCTACGACATACTGGAGCTGACCGTCGACGCGGCGATCGAGCTGTTCGCCGCGCATCAGAACGAAGATCCGGTCAACCGCCGGATCATCGAGAAGCTCAGAACGCTGCAGGACGTGGGACTGGGCTACATCAAGCTCGGGCAGTCGTCGTCCACGCTGTCGGGAGGCGAAAGCCAGCGGGTCAAGCTCGCATCGTTCCTGACGAAGGAAAACGCGCCGGACCCGATTCTGTTCCTGTTCGACGAGCCGACGACCGGACTCCACTTCCACGATATCCGCAAGCTGCTCGATTCGTTCGACGCGCTGCTTGCCAAGGGGCATACCGTCGTGATCGTCGAGCACAACATGGACGTCATCAAATGCGCCGACTGGGTGATCGACCTCGGCCCGGAAGCGGGCGAAAGGGGAGGGCGGCTCGTTTTCGAGGGAACGCCCGACGAACTGGCCCGCTGCCCGCAGAGTTATACGGGAAAATACCTATCTTTGACCCGCAAAACCGGCCGGTAACGGCCTCCGCTCAAACCCGTTCCGATGGAATTTACCCGATATACGCTCCGCAACGGCATTCGCTGCATTCACAAGCAGGTCCGCTCGGCGGCAGTCCATTGCGCGCTGACGGTCGGCACCGGAAGCCGCGACGAACAGCCTGCCGAACACGGCATGGCTCATTTGCTCGAACACGCTTTCTTCAAGGGGACCGAGCGACGGCGCGCGTATCATATCAACTGCCGCCTCGAAAACCTCGGAGGCGAGCTGAACGCCTACACGACCAAGGAGGAAACCGTGATCCATACGACGACGCTGCGGGCCGACCTGTCCAAAGCGGCCGAGCTGATCGCGGACATCGTCTTCCACTCCACATTCCCGGCCAAGGAGCTGGAAAAGGAGAAGGACATCATCGTCGATGAGATCAACTCCTACAAGGACTCGCCCTCGGAACGCATTTTCGACGATTTCGAGGACCTCGTGTTCAAGGGCTCGCCCTTGGGACACAACATACTGGGCAGCAAAGCCTCGCTGATGAAATACACGCGCGACGACTTGAAGCGCTTCGTGGCGAGAACATACAACACGGACCAGATGGTCTTCTCGGTGATCGGAAACGTATCGCCCAAGCGCTTCCGCGAAATATGCGACCGTTATTTCGCCTCGCAAACGGCTTCGGCGCGAACGTTCTCGCGCGAACGGACCGCCCCGTACGAACCTTTCTCGAAAACGCTGCACCGCAACTGTCACCAAGCCCACTGCCTGCTCGGCGGCCGGGCCTACAGCCTCCGGGACGACCGGCGCGTCGCGCTGTCTCTGTTGAGCAATCTGCTCGGAGGGCCGTCGGCCAATTCGTTGCTGAACCTGGCCGTCCGCGAGCGCAACGGACTGTCGTACAGCATCGAATCAAGCTTCACGCCGCTGAGCGACACCGGCATAGCGACGATCTATTTCGGCACGGACAAGGATCGGACGGACGAATGTCTCTCGATCGTTCGGCACGAACTGGAGCGCATATGCCGGGGCGAACTGAAGGAGCGGCAGCTCGGTATAGCGAAAAAGCAATACATCGGTCAGATCACCCTGGCCATGGAAAGCAACGAGAGCTACATGCTCAGTGCGGCCCGCAGCTGCCTGATCTACGACAGCGTGGACGGTCTGGACGAGCTGCATGCCAAAATCCGCTCGATCACCGCCGCGCAGATCGCCGAGGTGGCCGAGGAGATATTCTCCGAGCGGAATCTGTCGATGCTGCTGTACAAATGACGATGAACGATCTGGAACGATATATCGAGGCGCATATCGCGCCCGAGGACGAACTTCTGAGGGAACTCGACCGCGAGACGCACCTGAGCGTCGTACAGCCGCGCATGCTCTCGGGACACATGCAGGGCCGGCTGCTCGAAATGCTCGTGCGGATGCTCGCGCCCAAACGCATACTCGAAATCGGCACGTTCACCGGCTACTCGGCCATTTGCATGGCCCGGGGCCTGCCTGTCGGCGGCGAGCTGCATACGATCGAAGTGGACGACGAGCTGGAAGCGATCGCCGCGCGGTATTTCGCCCGCAGCGGCCTCGGCGACCGGATTTTCGCACATATCGGCTCGGCGCTCGATCTGGCGCCGACGCTCGGTGTATTCGACCTGATCTTTATCGACGGAGACAAGCGCGAATATCCGGACTACTACCGGATGGCCATGCGGACGCTCGTCCGCAGCGGAAGTTATCTGCTGGCCGACAACATCCTGTGGTACGGCAAGGTAACGGAACCCGCCGCGCACAACGACCGCCACACGAAAGCGATTCAGGAATTCAACGACCTGGTTGCGGCGGACGACCGGGTCGAAAACGTCATCCTGCCGATCCGCGACGGGCTGAACCTGATCCGGGTTAAGTAAAAAGACGGGCATTGCCTTACCGCATGTCCTTGATCCCCGGTTCGCTCCGGTTTATCGGGACGCCAGCCACGACGACGCGCCCTCGAACGAGCTCATTTGCGGAATCCAAGAACAAAGCGTTAAAAAGGGAACCCGTCCATGCAGAGAAAACCGCTTTCCGGCCTCGTATCGCTCCGAATCGATCGTCGCGCTTCTCAGACAATCGGGGGGAAAGAGCCGGGGAGACGACCGTCCGATCCGAAATCGGGCTCCGTTCTATTCGGTCGCATTTGCTTTCGGTTCCGCGAACATGATCTCATACGCTCTTTGATCGGGTTTCGTCATAGCTCCCGTAGCGGCGTCGATTCCCCATCCGAGCACGTCGAACAGATTGATGACGGAAACGGCGTTGAACGTTTTGAAGATCGTAAAGCGCACAGGATCGTATCCCTCCGATTCGACTTTGACTTCCGTATCCGTAAATCCCCGCTTTACTCTCGTTTTATAGGGGAAAGCGTTCACTTGGTGTTTTTTGCCGTCGATAGTCAATGTCGCCGATTCAACGGGAACGTTCGTATCGAACGTGACCTTGGCCCGAGAACCGCAAAAAACCGTGGCGCACGACGAGAACAAGACAACGGCCGCTACATTCAAAGAAAAACATCGTCTCGGACGCCGATTTTCTCAGCAGCGAAGATACCCTCAATACTCCTGAAACTTGGGACGCATCACTTCGGCGTACAGCACGGCCATCTTCGGATCGAATCCGTCCGCGAAAATTCCGCGCGTCGGCGCCGGCTTTTCCGACTCCTCGGAACCGCCCGCACCGGAAAGAACCGGAGCGGCCACGGGAGCGGCCGTCCGGTCGGCAAGCGACTGCTCGTCATAGGAAAAGGGAACGTCCATGCGATTTCCGTCCAGCTCGTCGATCGTCTGTTCGTCGTAAGAATAATAGGCGGGAGCCGCCGCTTCGGTCGCCGGCTCCGCCGGAACCTCGGCGGCATATTCTCCGCGATCGCCGCCGGACGTAGCTTCGCCTCCCTTCGGGGAAGCGTCGCTCCGGCCCGATTGTATCTCCCGGATCAGATCGTCCCAAGGCGAGGAGGGCAGGGTAGTCTTCTCCTCGGGCAAAGCCGCCCCCCGGTCTTTCTTTTTCTTTGAGAGAAGGGCCGCGACAACGACGATTATCAGTGTGATCAGAGTTTCCATAGCGCGCTATTCTTGATTGTTCTCCACACGGTTGACTTTTTCGATCCCGCGGATCTTGCCCACTTTTTCCATGATGACTTTCAGGTCCTGAATGTTCTTGACATACAAACTGACACGGCCCTCGAAAATCCCGTCATGGCTCTGAATATGCAACTCGCGGATATTGGTGTTCAGTTCGCCGGTCACGACCTGCGAAAGCTCCATCAGGATACCGATCCGGTCGATGCCGCGCAACTCCAGCACCGACAGGTACGACATCGCCTTGTGACTCGACCATTTGACCGGAGTCAGGTTGTTGCCGTGCTGCGCCGCCAGCTTGATCAGTTCGTTGCAGCTCTTCTTATGAACGTCGATCTTGTGCGTATCCGGATTATCGTAGCCGACTACCTCGTCGCCCGGTATCGGATTGCAGCACGGAGCGATTACGAACTGCGGGGCCTCGGGGTCGTCCCCATCGGGCAAAGCGGTCGCTTTCCGATTCTTTTTCTTGTCGTCCCCGCCCAGAAACTTGAAGGGATTGGGTATCTGCAACGACCAAAATTTCAGTATTTTGCTGGCCGAATTTTCGCGGAGCACCTTGCCCAGATTGTCCAAGCGGACGATTCCCGCACCGAGCTTGCTGTAAAACTCGTCCTTGTTCGCGCATTCGTAGGCCGGCAGCACCTTGCGGAACACGCGGGCGCTCGGCGTCACCCCGAAATCCTTCAGGCGCGCCTCGAACAGCACGATTCCGTTGGCGATGTTGTTCAGCTTGTCCTTCTTCAGGCGGTTCATGATCGCCTGCTTGGCCTTCGTCGTAATGACGTGCTCGAGCCACTCGGGCTTGGGCGAAACGTTTTTCGAAGTGATGATCTCGATCTGGTCGCCGCTGCTGATCGGCGCGAAAATGGACTCGATCTTATGGTTGATCTTGGCCCCCATGGCGCTGTGACCGATCTTCGAGTGAATGTCGTAGGCGAAATCGAGCGCCGTAGCCCCCTGAGGCAACGTGCGCGAGTCGCCCTTGGGCGTGAACACGACGATCTCGGACGTGTAGAGACTAAGCTTGAAATTGTCCAAAAACTCGACGGCGTCCTCCGTCGGACTGTTCAGCGCCTCGCGTACCTGCTTCATCCAGCGGTCGAACTCTCCTTCCTCCTTCGACAGCGTGTCGGACTTGTACTTCCAGTGCGCGGCGAATCCCCGCTCGGCGATCTCCTCCATGCGCTGCGAGCGGATCTGCACCTCGGCCCAAATACCGTCGGGCCCCATGACCGTCGAGTGGAGCGCCTCGTACCCGTTCGCCTTCGGAATGTTGACCCAGTCGCGGATACGGTCGGGCTTCGGCTTGTAGATGTCCGTCACGAGCGAATAGATGTGCCAGCACTGCGATTTCTCGGGAATCAGCGGAGAGGGCTTGAACACGATACGGATCGCGAATATATCGTAGATCTCCTCGAACGGAATGTGCTTGCGCTGCATCTTCGACCAGATCGAGTAGATCGACTTGACGCGGCCCGATATCTCGAAATCGATGTCGTTCGCCCGAAGCTTCTCGATGATCGGGGCGTTGAACTTCTCGATGAAACGCGACCGCTTGGCTTCCGTTTCCCGTATCTTGTTCTCGATCTGACGGTAATCTTCCGGAAAGCGGTACTTCAGCGTCAGATCCTCCAACTCGCTCTTGATCGCGAACAGACCGAGACGATAGGCCAGCGGTGCGAACAGATAGATCGTCTCGCTGGTGATCTTCATCTGTTTGTGAGGCGGCATCGAGCCGAGCGTTCGCATGTTGTGCAGCCGGTCGGCGATCTTGATCAGAATCACGCGTACGTCGTCGGAGAGCGTAAGCAGCACCTTGCGGAAATTCTCGGCCTGTTCCGACGCGCTGGTCTTGAAAACCCCCGACATCTTGGTCAGTCCGTCGACCATCAACGCGATCTTCGGGCCGAAACGGCTCTCGATATCCTCTACCGTATAGTCGGTATCCTCGACTACGTCGTGCAGCAGCGCGGCGACGACTGACTTGACTCCGAGCCCGATCTCGTCCACGACGATCCGAGCGACGGCCAGCGGATGCAGGATATAGGGCTCCCCCGAGCGACGGCGCACGCCCTCGTGGGCTTCCTTCGCCAGAAAAAAAGCCCGCTTGATCAAATCCGCGTCGTAGTCGTTCTTGCATATCTTCGAGCAGGAAGACATCAGCTTGTCGAACTGCTCGCCTATGATACGCTCGTCTTCGTCAGAATATCCCATTCACGCCCTTTTATATCAACAATCGCCCGTTCCGGACCTCGCCCGGCCGATCAGTCGGCAGCCGCGAGCCCCGCGCGTACCTTGGCTTCGATTTCGTCCCGAAGCGCCTCGTCGCTCTTGAGCAGTTCCTTTACCGAATCGCGCCCCTGACCGATCTTGCGCTCGCCGTAGGAAAACCACGAGCCGCTTTTCTTGAGAATACCCAGATCGACGCCCAGATCGATGATCTCGCCGATCTTGGAAATGCCTTCTCCGTACATGATGTCGAACTCGGCCCGACGGAACGGAGGCGCGAGCTTGTTCTTGACGATCTTGACCTTCGCGCGGGCTCCGAGCTGCTCCTCGCCGTCCTTGATGACCGACGCCTTGCGGATATCGATCCGGACGCTGGCATAGAACTTCAGCGCGTTTCCGCCCGTCGTCGTCTCGGGATTGCCGTACACGACTCCGATCTTGTCGCGCAGCTGATTGATAAAGATGCAGACCGTGCGGGTCTTGCTGATACTGGCGGTCAGCTTGCGCAGCGCCTGAGACATCAGCCGGGCCTGAAGCCCCATTTTCGACTCGCCCATCTCGCCCTCGATCTCGGCCTTGGGCGTCAGCGCGGCTACGGAGTCGATCACGACGATATCGATCGCGCTCGAACGGATCAAATGGTCGGCAATCTCGAGCGCCTGCTCGCCGTTATCGGGCTGCGAAATAAGCAACTCATCGATGTCTACGCCCAGTTTCCGGGCATACGCGCTGTCGAACGCATGCTCGGCATCGATGAAGGCAGCGATGCCGCCCGCTTTCTGCGCCTCGGCGATCGCATGAATCGCGAGCGTCGTCTTGCCCGAAGACTCGGGACCGAATATCTCGATCACCCGGCCCTTGGGGTAGCCTCCGATGCCGAGCGCCTGATCGATCGTAATCGATCCCGACGGAATAACCGGGACCTCGTCGACCTTCTTGCTGCTCATCTTCATGATCGCACCCTTGCCGAAGTCCTTTTCGATCTTGTCCATTACGGCGCTCAGTACTTTGAGCTTCTCCGGATTAATCTGTGCTTTTTCTGTCATAGCTATAGCGTTCTTTATTTATTCAGTTGTGTGTCAGTATTCCGATCGAAGGAGCGTCCTCCCGCTTCCGCAAACGCCTTCCTCCGCTCCTCCTTCCCGTTTTCAGCCGAACGTAGCCGGCAAGCACCTTTCTCGGGTTCGGGACAAGCGCGCCGGTCCCGAACATTCTCATTTATAAGCCTCTACGATCTGCTCGAAATGGTCCTTGGTCCGAACCTTATCGAGCACCCTCTCGATCATGCCCTTCTCGTCGATGACGAACGTCGTGCGCAAAATACCCATGAACGTACGCCCCATGAACTTCTTTTCGCCCCAAACGCCGTAGGCTTTCGCAACGACCTTGTCGGGATCGGAAAGCAGCGTGAAGTTCAGCCCCTGCTTTTCGATAAATCCCCGATGCGATTTCTCGCTGTCGGGACTTACGCCCACGACTTCGAAACCCATCTCGCGCAACTCGTCGCGGCCGTCGCGCAGACTGCATGCCTCGGCCGTGCAGCCCGGCGTATTGTCTTTCGGATAAAAATAAAGAATCAGCTTACGGCCGGCGTAATCGGCCAGCGTCCTTTTGTTTCCGTCCTGATCCGTCGCCTCGAACGCAGGCGCCGGATTCCCCGCTTTGAGCTTTTCCATAAATCGTCGCTTGGTTACATGGTTGCCGCCGGAAAAAGGATTCCGGCGGACAAGAGGTAAATATACGCTTTTTACCAAAACTTAAAAAGTTTTCCCGGTCAAATATAACGCCAGAAAAACTTTTCCGTTTTCGTGAAATTCCACCGCCTCCCCGCAGGAAAGAACATGCACGCATACCGCGCTACCGAGCGAGCACTTTCTTCTCGATCTCCTCGACCTGATAGCGGAAAAGCTTGTCGGTCTCCATCAGATTGGAAATGGCCTTGCAGGCATGAAGCACCGTCGCGTGATTCTTGCCTCCGATCGCCGCTCCGATCGCCGTCAGAGGAGCCTTGGTGTGTTGCTTGCTCAGATACATCGCAATCTGGCGCGCCTGCGCGATTTCGCGCGTCCGCTTCGGCGAGTTGAACGTCTCCGCATCGAGTCCCATATGCTCGCAGACCACCTTCTTAATATGATCGATCGTAATCTCGCGCCGGTTGAACTGCACATACACCTTCAGAATCTCCTTGGCCAACGTGATCGTAATCTTCTTGCCGAGAAACGAGGCGTTCGCCACCAGCGACGACAGCGCGCCTTCGATTTCCCGCACATTGGCATTGATATTCTCCGCCAAGAACTCGATTACCTCCTGAGGCACCTCGGCCCCCAGCTTCCGGGCCTTGCCCTGTACGATCTTGACCTTCGTCTCGAAATCCGGCAACAGCAACTGCGTCGAAAGCCCCCACTTGAAGCGAGTGATCAGCCGCTGCTCGATGTCTTTCAGTTCGACGGGCGGCTTGTCGGAGGTCATTACGAGCTGCTTGTTCGACAGGTGCAGATGATTGAATATGTTAAAAAAGGCGTTTTGCGTCTTGTCCTTACCGGCCAACTCCTGTATATCGTCGATAATCAGCACGTCGAGCATCTGATAGAAATGGATGAAATCGTTCAGCTCGCCCTTGATCGCCGCATTCTGAAACTGCGCCTGAAACTTGTTCATCGACACGTACAGCACCTGCAGCTGCGGCTTACGCTGCTTGACCTCCATGCCGATAGCCTGCGCGATATGCGTTTTCCCGAGGCCCGAATCGCCGTATATATATAAGGGATTGAAAGGCGTCCGCCCCGGATCGACGGCCACGGCCAGCCCGGCCGAACGGCAAAGACGGTTGCACGCGCCTTCGACAAAGGTATCGAACGTATAATTGGGATTGAGCTGAGGATCGATCACCAAACGCCGTATGCCCGGAATGACAAACGGATTCTTTATATTCGTCGTATCGGACTGCGCGACGAACTTGTTGATCGCCGTCATATCGGCATCGCCCACGACCGTGACGGCGGCCGGCTCCGTCTTGGGCACGGCGTATCGCAACTTGGTCTTGAGCCCGAAAAGCTGATGAATAATGGGTTTGAGCAGCGGGATGAAGTGCTTTTCGATATGATATACGTAACTCTCGTTGGGCACTTTGAGCTTCAGCGTCACTCCGTCGAAATCGAGCGGAACGATCGGCTTGAACCACTTGGCGAACTCCTCGTCCGAGGTATGCTCGCGAATGCGGCTCAGACAGCTTTGCCACACATCTCCATATGTTTGGTTATTGATTATCAT
>ENA-UEQE01000836-UEQE01000836.1-human-gut-metagenome-genome-assembly--contig:-NODE-836-length-26718-cov-6.331519_pt1 | contig 26718 bp, 19 predicted proteins | sample MGYA00242934_ERZ507935 | MGnify/ENA primary metagenome ERZ507935 (study PRJEB26167, sample SAMN06115423) | human gut metagenome | host: Homo sapiens | place: China:Anhui | collected 2015-03-30 | study... | reverse complement strand
TTTTTTCGGGACAGTTCTGACCAGAACATGATGCTCTTTCATGTCGTCTTCCAGTGGAATCCGTGCTTCAGGCTGGACGACATTGTCAAGCAGAACTTCCGTTCCGGTTCCGGCAGGCTGCTGTTCGATGATGATTTTGTAGGAAGTCGCCTTGTAACGGTAAAGTATCTCGACTGATGTCCAGTCAGGAGGAAGACATGGAACGAAGTCAAGATGGCCTTTTTCCAGCCGGATGCCGAGCAGCGATTCCACAATCAGGCGATACATCCAGCCGGATGAAACGGTGTACCAGGACCATCCTCAACGACCTGTGTGAGGAGAAACGGCGTATACGTCTGCCGCGACCACATAGGGTTCGACTTTGTACACGTCTCTTGTTTCCGGTGTCAGACTGTGGTTGACCGGATTGATCAGACGAAACAGTTCCCATGCCAGACCGGAATGCCCCATTTTGGCAAACGCCATGGCAGCCCAGATGGCGGCGTGTGTGTATTGTCCGCCGTTTTCCCTGACACCCGGTACGTATCCCTTGATATAGCCCGGATTGAGATCGGACTTGTCAAATGGCGGATCAAGCAGCTGGATAAGCATGTCGTCTCTTCGGACAAGGCGTTCATTCAGGGTTTGCATGGCTTGTACCGTACGTGTTGTTTCTCCGGCTCCGGAGAGAAGGGACCAGCTTTGCGAAATGGAGTCGGTTGTGCATTCCGTGTTGGTCTGCGAACCGAGTGGCATGCCATTGTCGAAATAGGCACGGCGGTACCATTTGCCGTCCCATGCGTTCTGTTCGATATGCAGTTGCAGGACTTTGGCTTGCTGACGGCAGTTTTCCGCAAGGGAGATATCGTTGCGGTCGGCGGCAATGACGGCAAATTCGTTAAGAACAGTATAAAGAAAAAACGCCAGCCAGACACTTTCCCCTTTTCCCTCGATACCGACCTTGTCCATGCCATCGTTCCAGTCTCCTGATCCCATCAGCGGCAATCCGTGGGTGCCGAACCGGAGACCATGCCGGATTGAACGGACACAATGTTCATAAACGGTACCCGTTTCCTGGGAATGTCGCGGCAGATCGTAATAGGATTCCTCGCCTTCAGGAACGGGACGTCCTTCGATGAAATGCCGGTTTTCGTCGAGAAGACCGGTATCTCCCGTTGTCGTGACGTAGCGGCAAACGGCCAGTGGCAACCACAGATAGTCATCCGAACAGCGTGTCCGGACACCGCGTCCTCCCGGAGGATGCCACCAGTGCTGGACATCGCCTTCAACGAACTGGTGTTCGCAGCAAAGGAGGATCTGGTTTCTCAGAAGCTGCGGTTCGGTGTGTACGACAGCCATCGCATCCTGCAGCTGATCGCGAAAACCGAATGCACCGCCGGATTGGTAATAGCCGCTTCGGGCCCAGAGACGGCAGGCGATGGTCTGGTACATCAGCCAGCCGTTTGCCAGCATGTCAAGCGAGGTATCCGGTGTTTTGACGCGAACGGCGGACAATGTCTTTTCCCAGTAACGGCGAACCTGATGCAGTACGAGCTCGGAGGCTTCGGCACTGCGGTAACGATGAATGTACTGGCTGGCGTCGGCACTTCTTCTGCCGGCAGTTCCGAGCATGAACCGAATTTCCTTTTCCTGGCCATTTGCCAGTGTGAAGGGAACATGGATTGCGCCACATGGATCATATCCGGCGCCGACACGGTTGGACAGATGGGTACGGCTCACCCGTTTCCGGGAGGAAGCAGCAATCTCATCAGTAACGTACCGATGGATTACTTTATTCATTATCTTAATACACAGGGAATTATTTATTATGACTGGAATGTATCGGCAGGAGATGGCGCCTCGACCGCATATACTTCTGAGGAAATAGTTGAAAATGTGACAGATGATGTAGTAAAATATAAAACGTCGGTGGTTTTACTGCATGACGGAACGGATAAGTCAGCAACGGTAGAAGCTTTAGGACCTTTGATTGAAGCTTTAGAGGGAATGGGCGCACAAATATTACCGATTGATGAAGATACACAGGTTATTCAGTATGTGAAAGCAGACACAGTGGAATAACTGAGAATAAATGGAGGAATGAACATGGGATTTTTCAAGGATTTTAAAGATGACTTCTCACAGGCAGTCAATGAACTGATGCCTGCAGATGACAACCTGGAAACCAGCACGAACGAAGATGACGTTGAGGTTAATACGTTAGAAGGCGAAGTGGATGTTGAGACAGAACTTTCCAAGCTGGATGGTCTGTTGGAACAGGTGACAAAGCAGGAAGCTGAGAAAGTTGCTGCAGCAAGAAGCGCCGCAGAGATGGCAGCAAGGAATGCAAGTGCCCCGACAGAAAGAGCAGCAGTACCTGTGCCTGCATCTGTATCTGAACCAGAAAGAAATGAAACAGTTTCAAATATTACAAAAGCAACCCAGGAGGAAAGAAAAATGGCTGACAATACAACAGCACCTGTAACTAATAACCAGAGCGCACCGGTATCTGATGAGGTATCCGTAATCACAGAGGGAACGATCATCAAAGGTGATATTGTATCAAACGGTTCCTTGGATGTAAGAGGACAGGTAGAAGGAAATGTGGGATGCAACGGCAAATTAGTTGTAACCGGCGTTGTAAATGGAAACAGCAGTGCATCTGAATTTTTTGCAGACGCTGCAAAGATTGAGGGAGAGGTTGTCAGTACAGGAACCATTAAGATCGGTCTTGGTTCTGTGATCATCGGTAATGTGACCTCTACTTCTGCAGTGATTGCCGGAGCCATCAAAGGTGATATTGATGTACAGGGACCGGTTGTTGTGGATACATCCGCAGTTGTTATGGGTAACATCAAATCACGTTCTGTACAGATCAACAATGGTGCGGTAATCGAAGGATTCTGCTCACAGTGCTATTCTGACGTGGATGTACAGAGCCTGTTCAATGGTAATGCTCAGAAAGGAAACGAGTAATCGAATATGAAGAGAGTATTCTTAAAATTAAGCGGTGAAGCTTTAGCCGGTGAAAAACATACCGGATTTGATGAACCGACTGTCACAGAAGTGGCAAGACAGGTAAAACAGATTACAGATCAGGGCATCCAGGTCGGCATCGTGATCGGCGGAGGTAATTTCTGGAGAGGAAGAACCAGTGAAACCATCGACCGTACAAAGGCAGACCAGATAGGAATGCTTGCAACAGTTATGAACTGTATCTATGTTTCTGAAATTTTCCGTTCCGTTGGAATGAAAACACAGATCCTGACACCATTTGAGTGTGGAAGCATGACAAAACTGTTTTCAAAGGATCGTGCAAATAAGTATTTTGAAAAAGGAATGGTCGTATTTTTTGCAGGAGGAACCGGACATCCGTATTTCTCCACAGATACAGGCATTGTGCTCCGTGCGATTGAGATGGAGGCAGAGGGCATCTATCTTGCAAAAGCAATCGATGGTGTCTACGACAGTGATCCAAAGATCAATCCTTCTGCTGTAAAATACAGCGAAGTATCCATACAGGAAGTGATCGATCGTAAACTTGCAGTGGTTGACCTGACTGCGTCGATCATGTGTATGGAAAATAAAATGCCGATGTTCGTTTTTGGACTGAACGAGGAAAACAGCATTGTAAAAGCCATGACTGGCGATTTTAACGGTACAAAAGTAACCGTGTAACAAAGAACCGTGAAAGGTATGGAGTAAAAATATGGATGAGAGATTAGTTCAGTTTGATGAAAAAATGCAGAAAACAATGAATAACCTGTCAGAGGAGTTCGGAAGCATCCGTGCAGGACGTGCCAATCCGCATGTCCTTGATAAGTTAAAAGTTGATTATTATGGAACACCGACTGCAATTCAGCAGGTGGCAAACGTCAATGTTCCGGAACCGAGAATGATTCAGATCCAGCCATGGGAAGCTTCTATGGTAAAAGAAATCGAGAAAGCGATCTTAACGTCAGATCTTGGAATCAATCCGACAAATGATGGAAAAGTGATTCGTCTTCTTTTCCCGGAACTCACTGAGGAAAGACGTAAAGAACTGGCAAAGGATGTTAAGAAAAAAGGCGAGAATGCAAAAGTAGCAATCCGTAATATCCGTCGTGATGCCAATGATTCTTTCAAGAAATTAAGCAAGTCTGCCGATGTGTCCGAGGACGAAGTGAAAGAGTTAGAGGACGGCGCACAGAAAATGACAGATAAATATATCACTGAGATCGACAAGGCTGTTGAGGCAAAAACAAAAGAGATCCTGACAGTTTAGGGATTTTTGTATAGAACATAGAGGTGAGGACATGACAATGGCGTGTCCTCATTTTCACTTTATGAATGAATGCAGGCACAAAGTATGCAGGTTATGGAAAGGCGTGGTGATTACAATGAAAATTCCGCAGCATGTAGCAATTATCCTTGACGGGAACGGAAGATGGGCAAAAAGTAAGGGAATGCCCAGAAACTATGGTCATACGGTTGGGGCAAAAAATGTGGAAACAGTCTGCAAAGCAGCACATGATATGGGAATTAAATATCTGACTATGTATGCTTTTTCGACAGAAAACTGGAACAGACCGGAGGGAGAGGTGGCAGCACTCATGAAGCTGCTGGAAAGTTATCTGAAGAACTGTATTAAAACAGCAGATAAAAATAATATGCGTGTACGCGTGATCGGGGATACCACACGTTTGAGTGCCCGGTTCCAGAAACAGATCGTGGAGCTGGAAGCAGCTTCTGCAAAAAATGATGGTCTGAACCTGCAGATCGCCATCAATTATGGAAGCAGGGATGAAATGATCCGCGCAATGAAAAAAATGTGTCAGGATATGGAGAATGGTACAAGGCAGGTTTCGGAATTAAATGAAGATCTGTTTGCCTCATATCTGGATACTGCAGGAATTCCGGATCCGGATCTTTTGATACGCACAAGCGGGGAGCAGCGCCTTTCGAACTATCTGTTATGGCAGCTTGCGTACAGTGAATTTTATTTTACCGATGTGCCATGGCCGGATTTTGGAAAAGAGGAATTAGAAAAAGCTGTGGAAGCGTATAATAAGAGAGACAGACGATTTGGCGGACTGGCAGAGGAAGCGAAATAGACCGAAAGAAGAAAGGGCAGGTTTTCATATATGTTTAAGACAAGACTGTTGAGCGGCATCGTGTTGGTGGCAGCCGCGTTAGTACTTATTATCACGGGGGGAGATGTGTTACTCTTTTCGACGTTACTTATTTCCTATATAGGAATGTTTGAGTTATTCCGCATTTTTCATGTGGAAAAAGAACTGCCGGGAATCGTGGGGTATCTTGCGGCGACCGTATTTTACTGTAATCTGAAATGGGCATTTCTGCCGGATCTTATGGTAGTCGTTTTAGGATTCCTGATGGCATTGATGTTTGTTTATGTATTTACTTATCCGAAATATAAGACGGAGCAGATGTTAGCTGTATTTTTCGGTGTGTTTTATGTGGCTGTGATGCTTTCTTATGTATATCAGACGAGAATGCTCACCGCGGGTGCCTATATCGTATGGCTGATCTTTTTGTGCTCCTGGGGATGTGATACCTGTGCGTACTGTGTTGGTATGCTGATTGGAAAACATAAAATGTCTCCGAAGTTAAGTCCGAAAAAATCTGTGGAAGGAGCAATCGGTGGAGTGGTCGGTGCTGCACTTTTAACTGTGATCTATGGCATGATCTTTAAAAATGCGATGGGTGTTACCACACAGCATGTATGGATCATGGCGGCGATCAGTGCGGTTGGAGCGTTGATCTCCATGGTAGGTGATCTGACTGCGTCTGCGATCAAGAGAAACTATGAGATCAAGGATTATGGAAAACTGATCCCAGGACACGGCGGTATTCTGGACCGCTTTGACAGTGTGATTTTTACGGCGCCGATGATTTATTTTCTTGCAGCAAATTTTATTGTATTGTAAACAGAGGATATTAGTGTGAAAAATAAGCCTGATAGCTTATTTTTCGCACGGCTATTTGTTTCTGAGCAAAACAAATAGCTTTGATGGCAAGGCATAAAAAACATGCCTCCGAGAATTTGAGATTCTCGTCGCCTCTTCGCAACAAGTTGCTTAGAAAAGAGGATTTGTATGAAAAAAATAGCAATCTTAGGCTCGACAGGTTCAATCGGAACACAGACACTTGATATCGTAAGAGAACAGAAAGATATCGAGGTCGTTGCACTTGCGGCAGGAAGTAATATTACATTATTAGAGCAGCAGATCAGGGAGTTTTCCCCGAAACTGGTATGTGTTTTCAAAGAGGAAGCCGCAGAAGCATTAAAGATTAAAATTGCGGATACGGACACAAAAGTGGTTTCAAAGATGGAAGGACTGATTGAAGTCGCAGTTCATCCGGAGAGTGAGATCTTAGTTACCGCGATCGTTGGCATGATGGGGATCCGTCCGACAGTTGCAGCAATCAAGGCTGGCAAAAAAATTGCACTTGCAAATAAAGAGACACTAGTGACGGCAGGACACATCATCATTCCGCTGGCAAAAGAATATCATGTGCCGATCCTTCCGGTGGACAGTGAACACAGCGCGATTTTCCAGTCACTGCAGGGCAATGAGAGCAGCCGTATTGAAAAAATCCTTCTGACGGCATCCGGCGGACCATTTCGCGGAAAAAACGCGGAGGATCTTGCAGAGATAAAAGTGGAGGACGCCTTAAAACATCCGAACTGGTCGATGGGAAGAAAAATAACAATTGATTCCTCGACACTGGTCAACAAGGGACTTGAGGTCATGGAGGCAAAATGGCTTTTTGGTGTGGAATTAGATCAGATCGAAGTGGTCGTTCATCCGCAGAGTGTGATCCATTCTGCGGTGCAGTATGAGGATGGAGCAGTGATTGCCCAGCTTGGAACACCGGATATGCGTCTGCCGATCCAGTATGCACTCTATTATCCGGAGCGCAGAAAAATGTCAGGAAAGAGACTGGATCTTTTTGAACTGGGAAGTCTGACGTTTGAACGGCCGGATACAAAGACCTTCCGGGGACTGGCGTTAGCATACGATGCAATGAGAAAGGGTGGCAGTCAGCCAACCGTATTTAATGCGGCGAACGAGCGTGCAGTGGCAATGTTTTTAGACCGTAGGATCAGCTATCCGCAGATCACGGAGATCATTGAGGACTGCATGGAGCATGTGGCATATATCAGCGATCCGACTTTAGATCAGGTATTAGAAACAGAGCAGGCAGTATACGAATATATCGGGCAGAAATGGGCTTAGAGGCAGAATGGAAAGGAATTAAAAACGGATGAAAATTATTATCGCATTATTGATCTTCAGTATCATTATTATATTTCATGAACTTGGACATTTTTCACTGGCAAAGGCAAATGGGATCCGTGTCAATGAGTTCTGTCTCGGACTTGGACCGACGATTTTGGGCATGACGAAGGGAGAAACGAAATATTCCTTAAAACTGCTTCCGTTTGGAGGTGCCTGTATGATGGAGGGAGAAGACGGCGAGAGTACAGATGACCGGGCATTTGGCAAAAAGTCTGTCTGGGCAAGGATCAGTGTGGTTGCCGCCGGACCGGTGTTTAACTTTATCATGGCATTTGTCTTTTCTTTTATCCTTCTTTCCTGCAATGGATATGATGTCCCTAAGATCACAGAGGTCAGCGAGGGCTTTGCAGCGGAACAGGCAGGTATGCAGGCGGGGGATGTCATTGTAAAAATGAACGGAAAACATATTCATTTTTACCGGGAAGTCAGTTCTTACTCCATGTTCCATGCGGGGGAGACCGTGGAAGTGACTTATGAGCGTGACGGAAAAAGATATACGGCAGAGCTGACACCGCTGTATGATGAAGAACTTGGCAGATACCGCTATGGTTTTGTCGGCGGTGAAGTGGAGAAAGGAAATGTGTTTAAGAATCTTCTGTACAGTGGATATGAGGTAAAATACTGGATCGATACGACGTTTGGAAGCTTAAAAATGCTTGCCACAGGCGGTGTTACCTTAAATGATATGAGTGGTCCGGTCGGGCTTGTCGATGCGATCGGTGACAGCTATGAGGAGAGTGTTTCCTACGGTTATTATGCGGCATTTTTACAGATGCTCTATATCTGTATTCTGATCTCGGCAAACCTTGGTGTTATGAACCTGCTGCCGCTTCCGGCATTGGACGGTGGACGACTGGTGTTTCTGATCGTTGAGGCGATCCGGGGGAAAAAGGTTGATCCGGACAAAGAGGGCATGGTGCATTTTATAGGACTTATGCTTTTAATGCTTTTGATGGTGGTTGTAATGTTTAACGATATTCGAAAAATTTTCATGTAGAGGTGAAAGTACAGTGAAAACAAAAACAGTAAAAATCGGTTCGAAAGTGATCGGGGGCGGTAATCCGATCCTGATTCAGTCAATGACAAATACAAAGACAGAGGACATCGCTGCGACAGTGGCACAAATCAATAAACTTGCGGCAGCAGGCTGTGATATCATAAGATGTGCAGTGCCGACAATGGAAGCTGCCGAAGCATTGACAGAGATCAAAAAACAGGTGGAGATCCCGGTCGTGGCAGATATTCATTTTGATTACCGTCTGGCGATCGCAGCAATCGAGCACGGTGCAGATAAGATCCGTATCAATCCGGGAAACATCGGAAGCAGAGAGCGCGTACAGGCGGTCGTGGATGCGGCAAAAGAGCGGCAGATCCCGATTCGTGTCGGTGTCAACAGTGGTTCTTTAGAAAAAGATCTGGTAGAAAAATACCATGGCGTGACGGCAGAAGGAATCGTTGAGAGTGCGCTGGATAAAGTAAAAATGATTGAGGATATGGGATACGATAACCTTGTTATCAGCATCAAATCCTCGGACGTTATGATGTGTGTGAAAGCACATGAGCTGATCGCAGAAAAAACTGATCACCCGCTGCATGTAGGCATCACCGAAGCCGGAACGATCATCAGTGGAAATATCAAATCCGCAATCGGACTTGGACTGATTTTACATCAGGGCATCGGTGATACGATCCGTGTTTCACTGACCGGAGATCCGTTAGAGGAAATCAAATCCGCAAAGCTGATCTTAAAGACATTAGGACTGCGCAAGGGCGGTATTGAGGTCGTATCCTGTCCGACCTGTGGAAGAACCAGGATCGATCTGATCGGACTTGCAAACCAGGTCGAAAATATGGTTGCCGATATCCCGTTAGACATCAAAGTTGCCGTTATGGGCTGTGTGGTCAACGGACCGGGTGAGGCAAAAGAGGCGGATATCGGAATTGCCGGAGGTATCGGGGAAGGACTGATCATCAAACATGGAGAGGTCTACAAGAAAGTGCCGGAATCCGAACTGTTAGAGAGCCTTCGCTATGAACTGCTGCACTGGAATGAAAATTAGGTGTTACTGGTCACACGGAATGTGTGAACAAGCAACAATTAAGTAAGTTGGAGTTGGGTAAAACATGACAAAAATGTTTTTTGATGTATTTCCGACACTGGAAGTGAATGGAGATATGAAAAAACTGTTATCAGAGACGGAAGTTACCAAGGTCGGAATGAATCATGAGAAAGATCATATCCGTATCTATTTAAATGGAACACGTCTTATCCATAAAAAGAATATCTATCAGCTGGAAAAAAACATACATGATCAGATTTTTAAAAACCGGCATATGGACGTTAAAGTCATTGAAAAATACCAGTTGTCAGAGCAGTATACTGCAGAAAAACTGATGGATCTGTATAAGGACAGTATTTTAGAGGAATTAAAAAATTACAGTCTGATGGAATATAATCTGCTGCGCTCCGCCAAAATGGAGTTTACAGGAGATTCCCATCTGCTCCTGACTCTTGAAAACACGATCATTGCACAGACCAGATCACATGAGATCGTTGAATTTTTAGAGAAAGTGGTGTGTGAACGCTGTGGACTTGACCTTTCCGTAGAACTTGCTTTTGAGGAACCGAAAGAGAGCAAACACAAGAAAAACAGTGATTTACAGATCCAGTTTGAAATCAAAAATATTTTAAAACGTGTACAGCTTCATGAGGAGAGTGCACCGGCAAAGGCGGAAGAAGTACAGACGGCTGATACATCCATGAAAACTGCCACAAAGGAACAAAATCATTCAAAAGAATCTGCTGCAGGAAATAATGCAGGAAACGCGAACGGAAAGGGAGAAAATTCGTTTGGTAAAAAAGAATTCCGCAAAAAATACGATGGTGGATCCTACGGTGGATATAAAAAATCAGATAACCCGGATGTGCTCTATGGAAAAGATTTTGAAGATGAGACGATCCCAATCGAGAAGATTGTCGGGGAGATGGGAGAGGTTACGATACGCTGTCAGGTCATGACACTTGAGACGAGAGAGATCCGTAATGAAAAAACGATCGTGATCATGTCAGTCACGGATTTCACGGACTCCATTGTTTTAAAGATTTTTACCAGAAATGACCAGCTTCCGGAATTGCTTGAGGGGGTGAAAAAAGGTGCTTTCCTAAAGATCAAAGGCGTCACGACCATCGACAAATTTGACAGTGAGCTTACGATAGGTTCGATCGTCGGCATCAAAAAAATCCCGGATTTTACCTCAGTCCGTATGGATACGAGCCCGGAGAAACGCGTAGAGCTTCACTGTCATACCAAGATGAGCGATATGGATGGTGTCTCTGAGGTAAAAGATATCGTAAAGCGTGCGATGAAATGGGGTCATAAGGCGATTGCTATCACCGACCATGGGGATGTACAGGCGTTCCCGGATGCAAACCATGCGATCTCACCGGATGATGACTTCAAGGTGATCTATGGTGTGGAGGCATATTTGGTGGATGATTTAAAGGATATCATCACCAACTCAAAAAACCAGAATCTCGATGATACCTATGTGGTGTTTGACCTTGAGACGACCGGATTTTCGCCGGATAAAAATAAGATCATAGAGATCGGTGCAGTGAAAGTGGTGCACGGCGAGATCACAGAACGTTTTTCTACGTTCGTCAACCCGGAAGTGCCGATCCCGTACCGGATCGAGGAACTGACTTCCATCCGAGACGATATGGTGATCGATGCACCGAAGATAGAGACGATCCTGCCACAGTTTATGGAGTTCTGTGGGGATGCAATCATGGTCGCACACAATGCAGATTTTGATATGAGTTTTATCATCAAAAACTGTGAGAGACAGGGAATCGAGAAAGAGTTTACGATCATTGATACGGTTGCTTTAGCACGAATTTTGCTGCCACAGTTAAACCGTTTTAAACTCGATACTGTAGCAAAAGCGCTGGGAGTTTCTCTGGAGAATCACCACCGTGCCGTGGATGATGCGGGATGTACGGCGGAGATCTTTGTAAAATTTGTAAAGATGCTTCACGACCGTGGCATGGAAACCTTAGATCAGGTCAACCAGATGGGACAGGCTTCGCCGGAGACCATCATGAAAATGAACACTTATCATGCGATCATTCTTGCGACAAACGATATCGGGCGCATCAATCTGTACCGTCTGATTTCTCTGTCACATCTGACCTACTATAACAAGAGACCGCGTATTCCAAAGAGTGAGTTTGTAAAATACCGTGAAGGATTGCTGCTTGGATCAGCATGTGAGGCGGGAGAACTCTACCGTGCAATCGTGGGTGGACGGCCGGAGGAGGAAATCATAAGACTGGTAAAATTTTATGATTATTTAGAAATCCAGCCGCTTGGCAATAATGAGTTTATGTTAAAAAGCGACAAAGAATCCGTCAGCACGATCGAGGAACTGCAGGATATCAACCGCCGTATTGTAAAACTGGGAGAAACGTTTGGAAAACTGGTTGTTGCGACCTGTGACGTGCATTTCCTTGACCCGGAGGATGAGATTTACCGCCGTATCATCATGGCGGGAAAAGGGTTTAAGGATGCGGATGACCAGGCGCCGCTTTACCTTCGGACGACAGAGGAGATGCTAAAGGAATTTGAATATCTTGGCTCGGCAAAAGCGGAGGAAGTCGTCATTACTAACCCGAACAAGATCGCGGATATGTGTGAGAAGATCGCACCTGTGCGCCCGGATAAATGTCCGCCGGTCATCGAAAATTCTGACCAGATGCTGCGTGATATCTGTTATACCAAGGCACACAGTATGTATGGCGAAGAGCTTCCTGCAATCGTAAAGGAGCGTCTGGATCGTGAGTTGAACTCTATTATTTCCAACGGATATGCGGTTATGTACATCATTGCACAGAAACTGGTATGGAAGTCAAACGAGGATGGATATCTGGTAGGATCGCGTGGTTCAGTAGGTTCGTCCTTTGCGGCGACAATGTCCGGTATCACGGAGGTCAATCCACTCCAGGCACATTATCGCTGCCCAAATTGTAAATACAGTGATTTTGATTCGCCGGAGGTCAAGGCATTTTCCGGCAGGAGCGGCTGTGATATGCCGGATAAGATTTGTCCGGTCTGCGGCGAAAAACTAGTCAAGGACGGATTTGATATCCCGTTTGAGACATTCCTTGGATTCAAGGGAAATAAGGAGCCGGATATCGACTTGAACTTCTCCGGTGAGTACCAGAGTAAAGCGCATGCGTACTGTGAGGTTATTTTCGGTTACGGACAGACCTTCCGTGCCGGTACGATCGGTACACTTGCCGATAAAACGGCATTTGGTTATATCAAGAATTATTACGAGGAGCGCGGCATCCACAAGAGAAACTGTGAGATCGACCGTATCGTACAGGGATGTGTCGGCGTCCGCAGAACGACCGGACAGCATCCGGGAGGTATCGTTGTACTTCCGGTGGGAGAGGAGATCAATACTTTTACCCCGGTACAGCATCCGGCAAACGATATGACGACTGCGACAGTCACCACACATTTTGATTACCACTCGATCGACCACAACCTGTTGAAACTCGATATTCTCGGGCACGATGATCCGACCATGATCCGTATGTTGCAGGACTTAACGGGAATCGATCCGGTTACGATCCCGCTTGATGATGAGGCGGTCATGTCTTTGTTTAAAAATACGTCAGCGCTTGGTGTTACGCCGGAGGATATCGGCGGGATCCCGCTTGGATGTCTCGGTATTCCGGAGTTTGGTACAGAGTTCGCCATGCAGATGGTTATCGATGCCAAGCCGCAGGAGTTTTCGGATCTGATCCGTATCTCCGGTCTGTCCCACGGTACAGACGTTTGGCTCGGCAATGCGCAGACTTTAATCGAACAGGGACTGGCAACGATTTCCACTGCGATCTGTACGCGAGATGATATCATGATCTATCTGATCCAGATGGGACTTGACAGTGAGCAGTCCTTTACGATCATGGAGTCGGTTCGAAAAGGAAAAGGACTAAAGGAAGAGTGGAAAGAAGAGATGCGTGCACATGACGTGCCGGAGTGGTACATTGATTCCTGTTTAAAGATTAAATACATGTTCCCGAAAGCACATGCGGCGGCTTACGTTATGATGGCATGGCGTATCGCATACTGTAAAGTATATTATCCGCTTGCCTATTATGCGGCATATTTTTCAATCCGTGCGACCGGATTCAACTATGAGATCATGTGTCAGGGAAGAGAGCGCCTTACCTATTTCCAGAAAGATTATGAGCGCAGAAAAGATTCGCTTTCCAAGAAGGAACAGGATGTATACCGTGACATGAAGATTGTACAGGAAATGTATGCGCGGGGATTTGATTTCACACCGATCGATATTTACCGTGCAAAACCGGACCGTTTCCAGATCATTGACGGAAAACTGATGCCGGCATTAAATACGATCGACGGTATGGGAGATAATGCTGCGATCGCTGTGGCGGAAGCGGCAAAAGATGGAAAATTCTTATCCAGAGACGATTTCAGACAGAGAACAAAGGCAACTAAGACGGTCATTGATCTGATGGGAGATTTAGGACTGCTCGGTGATATGCCGGAGTCCAATCAGCTCTCACTGTTTGATTTTGCATAGAAAAAACACAGGGGATAACGGAAGTCCCCTGTGTTTTTTTGAACATAAAACGAAACTGTGGATCCGGTGCAGGATCATTTGTCAGAAGAACCAGTTCCCGGATTAAAGATCTCAACATCAGACGGATCAGCAATCGGTGTCTTATACATAACGCCGGAAGCAAAATCCCTGAAATAGACATCTGTTTCCGTCGCATTGATGTTGGTATAATTGCCTTCTGCAATCACGGTGTAATCACTGCCGTCGGTTTTCATCCGGCAGAGTGCAGGAGTGCTTGTACTGTTGCGCTGGAAATAAATATAGTTCCCTGTAATGTTATAACAGTCAATGCGGTCGTCGCTGAGTGTTGTGATGGCCGAACTGCCGGAGAGATCTGTGCTTGCAAGTGTATAATTGTTTTCATTGTCCAAGAAAAAGATCGTATCACCGATTACGGCTGGCATGTAATAATTGCCTTTCAGAACGAGCTCCGAGGTGTCAGTAACAGTGTCAAAACGCCAGATATTGTGATCGTTTGATACGCCATTGAAATAAATGTACTGTCCGACGACGGAGCATGGACGGTACGGTGTCTTGTCTACCTGATGACTGTCTGCCCCGTCGATGCCGACTTCATAGAAAGTGGTAAAGTCTTTGTCGTCATAGTGAAGGTAATAAATTTTATTTCCGACTAAAGAGGCGTAAAGACTCGCGGAAGAATCAAGGAGAATGCTCTTTTTATGTTTGCTGCGGTCAAGCCGGCAGAGACTGTCTGTGTTGATCGTCAAAAATGAAAATGGTTCTGTAAAAACCGGATTGTTGCGCACATAGTAAATATAATTGTCATCTGCATTGATAAAGGTGGCAACATCATCAGAAATCTTTGTAAGGTCTGAACCGTCGCTGTTCATTGAGTATAGTTTGCTGCTGTCGGAAGGGTTTGCAAAATAAATCGTGCCGTCGGCTGCTGTGCAGAAGATGCCGGCATTGTAGAGATTGCCAGCCGTGTTGCCGTTTATGTAATCGTCATTGAATTTTGTCTCGTTTGATTTGTGGTGGTAGACACCAAAACCGACACCGGCGGCGAGTACGAGGATAATTAAGAGAATCGTGATAACTTTTTTCATAAGGCCTCCATTCTGAGAGCATTTTATGCTGACGTGACAATGTGTTTGATTTGCTTCTCATCTGTGTTTATTATAGCATTTTCAGAGCACGAATACTATATTTTTCATATGGAATATGACTTTATCTGCCCTTGATTTTGCTACGTTAATGTAATATAGTAGAAGTAATACTAAAAATAAAGGTGGAATCCATGAAAGATTTAAAAGAATTAAGAGACCAGATTGATGTCATTGACAGACAGATCGTAGATTTATATCAGGAGAGAATGGAGATTGCTGCGGGTGTTGCAGAATATAAGATCAATACCGGCAAAAAAGTATTTGATAAAGAACGCGAAGATTCAAAACTTGCAACGCTGACAGCACTTGGCAAAACAGATTTTAATAAACACGGGATCCGTGAATTGTTTGAGCAGATTATGTCGATGAGCAGAAAACGCCAGTATCAGCTTTTGACAGCGCATGGAATGTATGAAAAACCGGATTTTACAGAAGTGGAAAGTTTAGATTATCACAATGCGCGTATTGTGTTTCAGGGGACAGAGGGTGCGTACAGCCAGCTTGCATTGAGAGAGTACTTTGGAGAGCAGACGGACAGTTATCATGTGGAAACCTGGCGTGATGCCATGGAGGCGATCAAAAACGGAGAGGCAGATTATGCGGTGCTTCCGATTGAGAATTCTTCAGCGGGCATCGTATCTGAAAATTATGACCTGATGGTAGAATACGATAACTGCATCGTCGGGGAGCAGATTATCCAGATCAATCATGCACTGCTTGGACTTCCGGATGCAGAACTTTCCGATATCACGGATGTCTATTCCCACCCGCAGGCACTGATGCAGTGCGGCAGATATCTTGAGAGCCACCGGGAATGGGAAAAACATAGTCTGAAAAATACTGCCATGGCGGCAAAAAAAGTAAAAGAGGACGGCAAAAAACATAAGGCGGCGATCGCAAGCAGCCTGACTGCTGATATCTATGGACTGAAAGTGCTGGATGAATGTATTCAGGATAATAAGATGAATGCAACCCGTTTTATTATCGTATCCGGCAAACGCGTTTTCACTTCAAAGGCGGAAAAGATCAGTATCTGCTTTGAAGGTATGCATGAGAGTGGTTCCCTTTACCATATGCTGTCCCATTTTATTTACAATGGCATCAACATGAACCACATTGAATCAAGACCGGTACAGGGGAAAAACTGGGAGTACCGTTTCTTTGTCGACTTTGAGGGTAATTTAAATGATGCAGCAGTGCAGAATGCCTTAAGAGGTCTGGCAGAGGAAACGCTTGGACTTAAGATTCTTGGAAATTATTAGAACGAAAGAAATGTGTGGAAATAAGATTTGCACACGAAGAAATGGAGCAAAACATGAAAAGTACAAAAAACCTGATCTTATATAAAAACTTTGAAAATGGAAAATTATTTTATAACATGGCATGGATCATGGAAAACTATGAGAATGAATATTATAACAGAGAGGATATCGAGGCACTGCTTTACGAATGTTTTAACCAGTTGTCCGAACTTGCAGTAAGTCATGGATTTAAAGGAAATCTCTGGCATAATTTTATTGCATTTATTCTGGTCAATAACGAGAACGCATACAGCCGTGGATGTGAGATCCGGGGTGGTATGGAAGGCTCCGTCAATCAGATTGCACTGCATGATTTTAAGATCATGAAAGATTTATTTGATTTTGATTTTACAGAGCTGGCAAAAGATTATGAGATCGACTGCATGGATGCACTGCTTCATTATGAGAGTGCAGGCGACAGCGGAAAGCTTTTTAATAAAAGAATCCGTGACCGTATCTGTGAACTGACAGTAAAATTAGAGCAGGCGGCAGATGCAGGTGATTTTAAGGATGCTGTTACAGAGTTCTACGGAGAATTTGGTGTTGGAAAATTAGGCTTACATAAAGCATTTCGTGTGCTGCATAAAGAGGATGGAGCACAGATCGTACCGATCACAAACATTGCACATGTAAAATTAGATGATCTGGTCGGATATGAGATCGCAAAACAGAAACTGATCGACAATACAGAGAGCTTTGTCCGCGGAAAGGAGGCAAATAACTGCCTGCTTTACGGAGATGCAGGAACAGGAAAGTCCACCAGTATTAAGGCAATCGCCAATCAGTATTATGACAGGGGACTGCGTCTGATCGAGGTGTACAAGCATCAGTTCTGCGACTTAAATGATGTGATCGCACAGATCAAAAACCGCAATTACAAATTTATCATTTATATGGATGATCTGTCATTTGAGGAATTTGAGATCGAGTATAAATACTTAAAAGCGGTGATCGAGGGAGGACTTGAGAAGAAACCGGACAATGTTTTGATCTATGCGACCTCAAACAGACGTCATCTGATCCGCGAGACATTCTCCGACAAAGAGGAAGTGAGAGAGGACATGCATACTTCCGATACCGTACAGGAAAAGTTGTCTCTGTATGCAAGATTTGGCGTTTCCATTTATTTTGGTGCACCGGGCAAAAAAGAATTCCAGCATATCGTGGTATCCCTTGCAGAGAAAAACGGTATCACCATGGATGAGGAGACACTTCTTGCCGAGGCAAATAAATGGGAACTTGCCCACGGCGGACTCTCCGGAAGAACAGCACAGCAGTTTATTAATTATCTGCTTGGAAAACAGGAATAACATGTACGCATGAAGCAGGAGGATAAAATATGGCAATTCATACATTTGCAGCGATTTATATCGGCTCTTATGAGGTGAGCCTGAAAATTTTTGAGATCTCTGCCAGAAAAAACATCCGCAAAATTGATTATATCAGAAGCAGGATCGAGCTTGGGCGGGATGCGTATTCACGCGGTGTGATCGGATATGAGCTGGTGGAAGCACTCTGTGACACGTTAGAGCAGTTCACGAAGATCATGAAAGAGTATCAGGTGGATGGTTACGAGGCATATGCGGCTGCAGCACTCCGCGATGTGAGCAATGAATTGTTCATCTTAGACCAGATCCGCATCCGTACCGGACTGACGGTACATGTTTTAAGCAACTCGGAACACCGCTTTATCAGCTACAAATCGGTTGCGATGCGAAGTGAGTTTGAGGAACTGATCAAAACGGGGGCAGCAGTCGTGGATGTCGGTGGCGGCGGCATGCAGATCACAATCTTTTCAAAGGGCAAAGTCATTACGACACAGCATCTTGGACTTGGTACCATACGCATGCAGGAACAGCTTGCAAAAAAAAGCTGCAGCTTAGAGCAGTATGAGCTGCAGATTGAAGAACTGGTAGAAAAAGAGTTAAATGTGTTTATGGCAATGTTCACGGAACAGGTGAAAGTGAAGAATCTGATCATAATCGGAGATTATATCATGGAGGTTGCCGGAAAAGTCACCGGGAAGAAACATGAAAATCTGATGGAAACCAATGATTTTCTGGCATTTCTGGATGATCTTGACAAAAAGACTGTGGAACAGATTTCGGAAGAATTAAATTTATCAAATGAAAATGATTCCCTGATCATTCCGTACATGATCATTTTTAAATGCATGGCGCGCAAAATGAAAGCCGAAAAAATCTGGGCACCGGGTGTCATTGTGAGCGATGGTATTGCATATGATTATGCACAGAAGCATAAGCTATGCAAACCGGTCCATGATTTTGATGCAGATGTCATCTCGGCTGCAAGGAATCTGTCCGCCCGCTATATGAGCTACTCACCGCATATTGATGCACTGACACAGATGGCAACGCTGATTTTTGACACAATGAAAAAAATCCATGGACTGGGAAAGAGAGAGCGGCTTTTACTTCAGGTGGCAGCAATCCTGCATGACTGCGGAAAGTATATCAGTCTTGCAAACGGACCGCTGTGTTCCTATGACATTATTATGGCGTCGGAAATCATCGGTCTTACACATATGGAACGTGAGATCGTGGCGTATACGGTTTTATACAATACCTATCCGCTGCCGGCCTATGAAGATTTTGAGAGTGATATCAGCCGTGAGAGTTATGTTGTCATTGCAAAACTTTCTGCAATTTTACGCGTATCCAATGCGATGGACCGCAGCCATAAGCAGAAATTCAAAAATGTGCGTGCAGCAGTAAAAGGAAAAGAACTGGTGATCACAATCGAGACAGATGATGATATCGCACTGGAAAAAGCACTGTTTGATGCGAAGGTTTCTTACTTTGAAAACATATTCAGCATAAAACCGGTGGTAAAGGAGAAACGTGTGTATTAAATGGAGGACACTATGGAAAAAGAAAAAGATTTTAAAAATCCACAGTATTACGAAAACAGAGAATTAAGCTGGTTAAAATTTGATAACCGCGTATTAAATGAAGCACGCGATAAGAGTATCCCGCTTTTGGAACGCCTGAAATTTGTCAGTATCACTTCCTCAAATCTGGATGAATTTTACATGGTGCGTGTTGCTTCCTTAAAAGATATGGTACATGCTAACTATAAGAAGAAAGACATTGCCGGAATGACGGCTTCAGAACAGCTTGCTGCCATCAACGAAAAAACAAGGGAGATGGTAGATCTGCAGTACAACACTTATAACAGGTCGCTGCTTCCGTTACTTAAGAAAGAACAGATCCATATTATAGATGCGTTTGAAGATCTGACTGAGGAACAGAAAAAGTTTGTGGACCGTTATTTTGAGGAAAATGTCTATCCGGTACTGACACCGATGGCGGTAGATGCATCGCGTCCGTTTCCGCTGATCCGCAATAAGACGTTAAATATTGCGGCACTTCTTTCTAAAAAGAATACAAAGAGCGAAAAACAGGAACTGGATTTTGCAACGGTACAGGTTCCGGGGGTCCTTCCGAGACTGGTACAGATCCCGTCAGAGGAAGAAAATGCAAAATGTTTTATTCTGTTAGAGCAGATCATCGAGAAAAATATTGATAAACTGTTCTTAAATTATGAAGTGCTCTGTGCTTATCCGTACCGTATCATGCGGAATGCCGATCTGACGATCGATGAGGACGAGGCTGAGGATCTGTTAAAAGAGATACAGAAACAGTTAAAAATGAGACAGTGGGGAGAAGTGATCCGTCTTGAGGTGGAGAGTGGGATTGACAAACGCCTGCTGCGTTTCTTAAAGGATGAACTGAAAGTTGCAGAAGAAGATATCTTCTGTATCCAGGGGCCGATCGATCTGACATTTCTGATGAAAATGTATGGACTTCCCGGCTGTGATCATCTGCGCTATAAACCGTATACGCCGCAGAAAAATCCAAAGATCGAACCGGGAGAAAATATCTTTGAATTGATCCGGAAGGGCGATATCTTCTTACATCATCCTTATCAGACCTTTGATCCGGTCGTTGATTTTATCCGTCAGGCTGCATCGGACCCGGATGTCCTTGCAATCAAACAGACACTTTACCGTGTCAGCGGCAATTCGCCGATCATTGCATCTTTGGCACAAGCAGCGGAAAATGGTAAACAGGTATCGGTTTTAGTGGAGTTAAAAGCACGTTTTGATGAGGAGAATAACATCGTCTGGGCAAAAAAACTTGAACAGGCAGGCTGCCATGTCATCTATGGACTGGTGGGTCTGAAAACGCACAGTAAGATTGCGCTTGTTGTCCGCAGGGAGGAGGACGGTATCCGCAGATATGTTCATCTTGGAACCGGAAACTATAACGATTCGACGGCAAAATTATATACTGACTGTGGAATTTTTACCTGTAACGAGGCGATCGGCGAAGATGCGACAGCGGTATTTAACATGCTGTCCGGTTATTCCGAGCCGCTTTCCTGGAATGAACTTTCCCTGGCACCGATCTGGCTTCGTAATAAATTTATGAAACTGATCGGCAGAGAGACAGCACATGCGAAATGCGGACAGCCGGCACGCATTGTCGCGAAAATGAATTCGCTCTGTGACCCGGGGATCATTGCGGCACTTTATGAGGCATCGGCAGCAGGGGTAAAAATTCAGCTGATCGTGCGTGGTATCTGTTGCTTAAAAGTTGGCATCAAGGGTGTGAGTGAAAATATAGAAGTGCGCTCGATTGTCGGAAATTTTTTAGAGCACAGCAGAATTTTCTGGTTTGAGAATAACGGGGCAGACGAGGTGTATATGGGAAGTGCGGACTGGATGCCGCGTAACTTGGACCGCCGTGTTGAAATATTGTTCCCTGTTCTGGATGATGAGGCAAAAAAATCTGCAAAACACATTCTCGAAGTTGAATTATCTGATAATACAAAGGCTCATCTCTTGAAATCAGATGGAAATTATGAGAAAATTGATAAAAGAGGAAAAGTTTTAGTCAATTCACAGATGCAGTTCTGTGAGGAAGCGGTTGCAGCAGTTCCGAAACAGGATCATGTGTACCGGGAACGGGTATTTATTCCGGCGGAACCTGCAGAATAGCAGTATTTTACCGATAAGAAGGGGAGAGGTTTATGAATCACAAAATTTTATGTGTGGATCTGGATGCCACATTATTGTGTGATGATAAAAGCATCACGCAAAAAAACCGTGAGGCTATCCACAGAATGTTAGAGGCGGGGCATTACATAGCACTTGCAACCGGAAGACCGGTTGAAACAGCAAGAGAAGTTGCAAGAGAACTGGGGTTAAACACACCGGGCTGCTATATGATCGCATTTAATGGCGCAGTACTTTATGACTGCGCAGCAGACCGTGTACTGTTAAAGCGTTCGCTGCCGATTGAGATTGTGCAGGAACTTTTTGATAAGGCAAAACGTGCGGGCCTGTATGTGCAGACATATAACAGCACGGATCTTATTACCACAAAGCATACGAAAGAACTGGATTACTATGTGAAACAGGCGCGTATTTCTTATAAGATATCACCAAATATCCTGGATGCTTTAGAGGAAGAACCACAGAAGGTTATGCTGATCTCATTAGATCAGAGAGACAAGTTAGAACGTTTTCAAAAGAAAAATCTGAACTGGGAAAAGGGAAAATGTAACAGCTTTTTTTCCAGCAGTCAGTATTTAGAGTACAGTCCGAAAAATACAAGCAAGGCAACTGGTATTTTAGAACTGACAAAGATCCTTAATATGCCGATGGATGCGACGGTTGCAGTCGGGGATGAGGATAATGATGTGCCGATGATAAAGACGGCCTGTATCGGGGTCGCAGTGAAGAATGCCACCGAAAAAGCAAAGGCGGCAGCGGATTATGTCACAGTAAATGACAATAATCATGACGCCATTGCCGAGGTGATCGAGAAATTTATTTTATAGGACAGACATTTTTTGCAATCCGTGAAATGGTGTTACTTCCCGGCGCGCGCTTTGATATCGGCCAGGACAGAATATGGAATATAAAGATGTCCGCGTCCGGTTCCAAGCTTTATGGCAGGTTTGTTTTCACCATGGAAATCAGAACCGCCGCTGATAAGCAGGTCGTTTTCTTTTGCAATGCGTTTGACAAGCTGTTCTTCCCCGGTGGTATAGGTAGAGTAGATTGCCTCGATGCCATCAAGTCCCACAGCTTTTAAGTCGTCAATCAGCAACTGCAGCTGTTCTACACCCAGATGATAAAGCAGCGGGTGTGCAAGGATGGCAATCCCTCCGGTTCTTTTGATAAGGGAAACGGCTTCCATGGGAGATACTTTAAAACGTCCGACATAGCAGCGGCAGCCATCGCCGATGTATTTGTCGAAGGCTTCGGAAACGGATTTGATCCATCCATGTTCATAAAGGAAACGTGCGATGTTTGCACGCGTAATGACACTGTCCGTATTCTCTGCCAGAAGGGCTTCCATAGTAATTGGAAATCCTTCTTCCTGCAGGGCAGCGATCATTTTTTCATTGCGTTTATCCCGGCATTCGCGGAATTCAGCAGTCATTTTTAAGAGTTCCGGGTCATCCGGGTTAATGTAGAGACCGACGATGTGGATTTCCTTTTCCTGTTTTTTTCCCGGAAACGTGTAAGCAGTGGAAAGCTCAATGCCCGGGATCAGCTCGATACCGGCTTCCTTTGCGGCACCCATAGCTTTTCTTATACCTGTGGCGGTATCATGGTCAGTCAGGGCGATAGCGGAAAGACCAGCTTTTTTGGCTTCTGCGATAACCTCAGTGGGAGTAAAGGTGCCATCTGATTCCGTGGAATGTACGTGCAGGTCAACAATTCTATTATCCATAGTCTGTAAGTCCTTTCATATTATTAATAAGTGACTGTAAAAACAGTCAGCAGATGGTGTTATCGTAGCATGAATGAAATATATTTGTCAAAAAATTAAAAAAAGTATAAAAAAATAGTTTACATATTTTACTAAAATGGTACAATAATCACAAGATGGCTTTTTAGAGGCAAAAATACAGCAAAGAAGGTGAGAGAATGCAATTACTGACGTTTATGCTCAATAATGTCCGTTTTGGAATACCGGTGGATGATGTCGAGTCGATTGAAACAAGAATGAGTGTGGTAGGTGTTCCAAATGCACCTGCGCATATCGAAGGAATCGTGAATCTGCATGGTGATATCGTTCCGATATGTAATCTTGCTGACTATTTCGGATATCCAAAACAGGATATAAAAAATGTTATTGTGGCAAGTATGAATGGCATGAAGATTGGTCTTGAAGTAGAGAGTGTCCGTGAGATCATTGATGTAAATGAAAAACAGGTGATTCCGATGCCGACGATCATGAATGCCAATCAGAGCTGCTTTAATGATGTGGCATCCTATGATAAGCAGCTGATCGTGATGTTTGAGGTTTCAAAGCTGATGCCACAGTCCGAGCAGCAGGGGATAAAGCAGCTTATCGATGACAATACCTGACAGACATAGTAAATAAAGCGCACAAACAGGAGGAAAAGGTTATGTATAAGAATCTAAAAATTCAGGAACGGCTGAAAAAATGTTTCACAGTCGTTGCGCTGCTTGCATCCATTGCAGGTGTTATTGGAGCAATTATGATGCTTATTATATCTACGCAGTATAAACATGCACTTACTAATTATGGTTTTTCGCAGGGTGATATCGGAAAGGCAATGATCGTTTTTGCAGATGCGAGATCGGCAGCGCGCGGTGTGATTGGTTACAATGATACTGATATGATCGCAACCATGAAACAGATACATGATGAAAAGAAACAGAAGTTTGATGATTACTGGGCTATAGTTGCGAACACCTGTGTGACAGGCACTGAGAAAGATCTCTATGAGCAGGTGAACACACTTGTTCAGCAGTACTGGGATGCAGAAGCCCAAGCGATGGAGATCGGCGCTTCCACGGACAAAGAAGACAGCATCAAAGCCCAGCAAATGATGAACGATACCGTAGATCCATTGTATGAGCAGGTTTACAGCCTTACAGCGGACTTGCTGGATGCAAACGTAAACGAAGGAGACTCCCTTGCGGCAAGACTTTCTGCCATTAGTATTATTTTCCTTATTGTGATTGTTGCAAGTATTGTATTTGCATTTGCACAGGCAATGAGAATGGGAAGTTCCATTGCAAAAGGAATCGCAGTACCTCTTGGTGCGTTAAGCGACCGTTTTACAACATTTGCAAAAGGTAACCTCACAGATCCATTCCCGATAGTAGATACGCATGATGAGGTGGCTGACATAATCCAGACAGCAAATGAGATGAAAGAAACATTAAATATAGTTATCGCTGACTGTGGCAAACATCTTGCTGATATGGCAAGCGGTAACTTTGATATCAAATCAGACTGTCCGGAAGTATATCAGGGTGAATTTGAAAAATTACTTCTTGCCATGCGTGATATGAAGAATCAGATGATCGTTACATTACGTTCTATTGAAGATGCATCCAGCCAGGTATCTGCAGGATCTACAAACCTTGCAGAGGCATCACAGAGTCTTGCAGAGGGTGCTACTGAGCAGGCAGGTGCAGTAGAAGAGTTACAGGCTACGATCACAAGCATCACAGAGAACATTGAAAAAGCTGCAGATCAGGCACATGAGTCCTATGTACAGGCAAAACAGTATGCAGACGAAGCGGACAACAGCCGTGCGCAGATGACAGCAATGGTAGATGCAATGACACGCATCAACGAGACATCCAAAAATATCGAGAACATCATTTCTGAGATTGAGGATATCGCATCCCAGACAAACCTGCTTTCCTTAAATGCTTCCATTGAGGCAGCAAGAGCAGGAGAGGCAGGAAGAGGATTCGCGGTTGTTGCTGACCAGATCCGTCAGTTAGCAGAGCAGAGTACAAAATCTGCAGTAGATACCAGAGAACTGATCGAAGGATCCTTAGAGGATTCGCGGTCTCAATCACGGCGGCAGCCGGCAGGGAAAACACGTCTTGTATGCCCAGCTGCCATATCTTTGTAAGTTTATCACACTCCGTACCCGAAATTCCACTATCCGCGTAAAAATTTATTCTCGCGTTTCCGATAAGCAGCGCGAAGCGGTACCGCGCCGCGCCCGTGATCTCTTTTTCCCGTGCCGAGAGCGGCGCGGAGGCCGTCAGCTCATACCAGGTATGCGCCGTGACCTCGGCGCGCGCATGGACGGTGCGCGTTTCTCCCCGGCGCGCAGCGCGCTCGCAGCTCACGAGCGTCTGCCCCGCCGTCACCGCGTCGCCGCGCGAAACGAGCGCTTCGCCCTCAAAGACGCGGATCTCCGTAATGACGCCGGAGCGCAACGCCGTCACATCTGCGGCCTGCCGGGGATCGGTGATCTCCGGCTTTTCCACTGCGGCGCGCACCTCCACGCTCGCCGTGCTTCCCCGGACGTTCACCGCCAGCCAGCTGAGCCCCGGCAGCTCGGCAAGTGCGCGGGAACGGATCCTCTCGCCGCGAAATCCCGGCCAGAAGCTCCCGACACCCACACCCTGCTCCGCGAGCGTGCGCAGAATGAGCGCGTCCGGCACATCGGAATCGTTCTCCGTCACGCGGATGTCCCATACGAAAAGCGATGAGACGAGCACCGCCGCGGCAACCGCGGCGGCGCACAGCGCCGCCCACCGCCGCCGGTGCAGGAACTTCTTCCACACCGGTCTCCCGCGCACGGACAGCACCTCGACATCGCAGCCGCTGCGCGGCGCGAGCGACTTTATCTGCTCCGCGTCGGCAGCGAAGATCAGCGCCCGGCACGTGATAAGATCGTCCGACTCCACGCCCTCCACGGTAATTCGCTCGCGGATGCAGGCGTTGATGAGCTTCCACGGCGCCGCGCCCGTGATGCGGATCTCCGCGACGCCGCGCAGCAGCCGCTCGACGCGCCCTGTTTTCCCCTTACGCATATTCCACCGCGGCGATCCGCCCGGTCACGATCAGCGTATCCCGGTCCATGGCATGCAGCGTCAGCTCCGCGCCGAGAATACGCACTCTCCCGGCGGCGGCGCTCACCTCGACGCTCTGCGCGTCGTATCCGAGCAGTCCGCGGTGATGCTCCACCACGGCGCGCCGCCGGCCGATGAGCGTCACGCGCATCGCATCGGAGACCGCCTCCTCCGGCAGTTCGAGCGAATCGGCAAGATCCGCTACCGTATCGCGTAGTTTCATAGCCCCGCCCCCTTCCCCGTCATCCTATGAGCGCGGCAGGACGTACATGCCGCATGAACCGTCCGGTAAGGACATAGAGTAGCGATATGATGAAAAGACACTTTTTCGGATACGCCGCGGGCGCGGCGCTCTTTCTTCTCTTCCTCTTCTACTCTGCCGACGCCCGGCAGGGCGCCGCCGACGGACTCCGGCTGTGGGGAACGCTTCTCGTGCCGTCGCTCCTGCC
>ENA-UEQE01000826-UEQE01000826.1-human-gut-metagenome-genome-assembly--contig:-NODE-826-length-27052-cov-7.990584_pt1 | contig 27052 bp, 28 predicted proteins | sample MGYA00242934_ERZ507935 | MGnify/ENA primary metagenome ERZ507935 (study PRJEB26167, sample SAMN06115423) | human gut metagenome | host: Homo sapiens | place: China:Anhui | collected 2015-03-30 | study... | reverse complement strand
CCTTTAAAATCGTTACAATGGGTACCGATTAATAAATTAAAACCTAATAACTATAACCCTAATGTGGTTACTAAAGAAAACCTTGAACTGCTTACTCAGTCTATTTTAACCAACGGCTGGACGCTGCCTATAGTGGTTAAGCCTGACTATACGATTATTGATGGATTCCATCGGTGGACGGTAGCACAGCGAGAGCCGCTGAAAAATAAGTTAGCGGGTATGGTCCCTGTGGTTATCGTTGACCATAAAAGTCACAGTGAGGATATTTACGGTACGATCACACATAATCGTGCGAGAGGAACCCATGTAATAGGGCCAATGAAAGCTATTGTTAGGGAATTGGTTAATGCCGGTACACCGATGAAAGAGATTGAGAAGCAAACTGGTATGAAGAAAGAAGAAATTTTTAGGTTGTCAGACTTTTCAAGAGAGGATTTTTTAGACATGATGAGTACCTCAAAGTCATACAGTCAAGCAACGCTGTTAACAAAAATCTAGGTTCAAACAAAAAGTTTTATCTTAGGAGGTGACAGCCATGACACGGGCGAGAAGCCCCGACAGAGAAAAAGCCCGGTTGATGTGGCTGAGAAGCGGCAAAACTCTAAAGTTAAAAGAGATTGCCGAAAAATTGAGTAAACCAGTCGATACTATTTCGAGGTGGAAGCGTGAAGACCACTGGGGCGATAAAAAATCGACGAAAAACCAAACAAAAAAGAAGGACCAGCGAGGAGCACCTCTCGGCAATCAAAATGCTGCCGGGCATGGTGCTCCTCTTGGTAATTCTAATAGGCTTGTCCATGGCCGTTATTCTAAAATGTATTGGGATACTGTTAGCCAAGAGGAATTAGAAATGGCTGAGGATATGCCGTTTGATACAGAAGATATGCTAAAGGATCAGTTGCGGCTGTATTCAATAAGAGAGCGGCGTTATATGCAGCTGATAGCTAAATATAAAGGGCTTGAAGAAAAAGCACGGTCGTCTGTAACTACTGACAGTACATCAACTTTTTTATGCCCCGAGAAAGATAACAGTGGCAAAATTATCACTGATGAAAGTGGTAAATTTAAAAGAATTGAACAGAATAGTGTTATTCGCACTGTACCTATTGACAGCGTTATTCAGAGTTTGGAAGCAGAACTTACAAAACTGCAAGAGAAAAAATTGAAATGTATTTTGGCTCTGCAGGATATTCAGGATAAGAAGAAAGGTGATCAGGATAAAGGTCCGAAAGTTTTGAAAGTTGAGGTTGAATATGTTTAGTATTACCTCACGATTAAGATTCAATCGGATTTTTAAGCCGGTAAATGAAACACATTGCCGGTATAGAGTTGTTTTAGGTTCTGCTGGTTCGGGAAAATCTGTTAATGTTGCTCAAGATTTTATATTAAAACTCAGTGATACAAAATATACTGGTGCAAATTTACTTGTTATTCGTAAGTCAGAAGGCACGAACCGCTATAGTACATTTGCTGAACTTCAGGCTGTAATTTTTCGTATGTGTGGCGAATACTGGGAAGATTTTTGGATAATCAACAGTAGTAGACTTATGATCACGTCTAAAATTACTGGAAACAGTATTATTTTTCGTGGTGTTAATGATAAGAAACAGCGTGAAAAGTTAAAGTCTATCACTTTTCCTAAAGGCAAACTTGTGTGGGTATGGATCGAAGAAGCTACAGAGCTGGAAGAAGCTGATATCGATATTATTGATGACCGTTTGCGTGGTGAATTGTCAAATCCGTATTTATACTATCAAATTACAATGACATTTAATCCTGTATCCGCTTTGCATTGGATAAAGCGTAAATATTGGGATGTTGTTGATCCTGATGTTTTTACGCATCGGTCGACGTACTTGGATAATAAGTTTATTGATGCTGCATATTATTCTCGTATGGAGCGTCGTAGGAATGATGATCCAGAAGGTTTTAAAGTTTATGGCCTTGGGGAATGGGGCGAAACATCTGGTATGATTTTGTCCAACTATGTCGTCGAAGATTTTGATACAGATATCGGTAATTTTGACGCTGCAAGATATGGACAGGATTTTGGTTATAACCATGCCAATGCGATTTTGGATGTTCGTTTTAAGGATGATGTTATTTACATTGCTTCTGAAATTTATTGTTATGAAAAACTTGTTGACGAAATTATTCGTATGGCGGAACAGAGAAATTATGATCGAAGTCGTATAATGCATTGCGATAGTGCATCCCCGGAACCTATTAAAAAATGGATAGCCTGCGGCTGGAATGCTCATGGTGTATTCAAGGACAGTGGCTGTGTAATGTCGCAGATAGACTATCTTAAACAGCATAAAATCATAGTCCATCCGTCCTGTACCAATACTTTAAAAGAAATGTCGCAATGGAGATGGAAGAAAGATGAAAAAACAGGCCTCTATACGGATAATCCGATAGAATTCTTTGATGATGCGATGGCAGCGTTAAGGTATTCGGTCGAGGACTTCCGCAGGATAAAAACGATCAATAAACCTAATCAAGTTAAAGCTAGGAGGGCGTGATTTTAATATGTCATCACAAGTTGTAAAAATAGAAAAAAGTATTAGTGTTTTAGGTCATAGTTTGTTGAAAAGCGAATCCAGGCAAGTTGCTGATCCGCAGAAGGAAACAGGACAGTCAGAAGGTCGTGTTATTGAACCGCCATATGATCCGGAAAAGATAGCGGAGCTGGTGCAGCTATCTTCGATACTGCCGCAGTGTATTAGTGCCATGGTTATTGGTTGTGAGCGCAAATATATGCTTGAACAGCGAGAGGATGGCGTAAAAACCAGCGATGAAGAATGGTCGAAAGTCGATACATTTTTCAGTAATGTTGATCCGGAAGGTCGTGACGATTTTCTTGGATTGCGGAAAAAATTACGTACTGATCGTGAAACCTTTGGTTATGCTTGTATGGAATTGATTAGAAATATAACTGGAGAGATGATAGGTTTACGTCATATACCGGCGGCTACAATGAAAATGACACCAATAGGAAGCGAACTTGTTGAATGTACTGTAAAAAAAGTTGTTAAAGGTAAAATAATCGAAGAAAAATGCACACGTCGTTTCCGAAAATTCATGCAAGAAGTTGCTGGTGAAAAAGTATGGTTTAAAGAATGGGGAGATCCCCGGACTATGGATTACACGTCTGGCGATTTTTTGAAAGATAATACGAAATCGGAAACGGCAGCAACTGAAGTTATTTGGCTTGGTAATTACAATCCAGCGTCTGTTTATGGGCGGCCACGTTGGGTAGGGTGTGAATATGAGGTTGCAGGCGTTCGAGCTGCTTCTGAATGTAATTATTCGTACTTTGATAATAATGCCATTCCAGCGGCAGTTATTACGGTGTCAGGCGGTACTGTAGCAGATGAAACGATTGATTCAATCCGAAGTTTTATGACTGATGTCACACAGCAGCGTGGCGGTGCGAATTCTGTGCTAATCATTGAGGCTGTACCGGCGGGTACTGATAATACTTATGGCGGAGTACCAGATGCACGCCCAGCACAAACGAAAATTGAAATAAAATCTTTGCGTGATGTCCAGCAGAATGATGCTCAGTTTTTAGAGTATAACAAAGATGCAAAATCAACTATACGCAGTGCGTTTAGGCTACCGCCGTTGCTGATTGGATTATCTGACGATTACACTCTTGCTACTGCTAAAGAATCTTTGAAACAGGCTGAGGAAAATGTTTTTGCCCCGGAACGGGAAGAATTTGACAAGCAGATGAACAGGATTCTTGTTTATGAGTTGGGCGTGGCCACATGGTCATTTAAAACGGTAGGCATAGATGTAAATGATCCGGAAGAAGTTTCAGCTTTGATTACAGTTGCTGATGCGACAGGTGCGCTTAAAGTAAACGAGATTCGTGATAAGATTGGCACATTGTTGGGCATGGATTTAGAGAAGCTTCCTGATGAATTTGGTGAATTGCCTAGGCTATTTTCGCAGTATGTTGATAATAGTAATGATCTTAATAATTTGAATAAATCACAGCTTTTTAAAGCTTTATGGAAAATCAGAGAGGGCTTGAAAAAATGAGGTTTAGTGAAAATGAAAAGTCTGAATTGCTATTTTTGATCAAGTCCATTTGCTCATTAGAAAAAAAGAAAGAAAATGATTTAGGAGATGCCGAACTTGCGGCAGAGCTTAGGAAACTCTGGCGAGAGAGTTACTCAGAACATCTGAAAAATGCTATTGAATTACTGGAAGATATTGCACCAGAAGCAAGGGAATTCGCTTTAAAGGAACTGGAAGAATATTTGTTAAATGCTTTGGGGCATGAGTTTGCCGAAAGCAAGGCTGTTAGGTCGATAATACATAAAAAAGTTGCTGGCATATATGCTAAGGCAAAGAGCAAATGGGCCGAAGATAAGCCGAAGGTCGTTGACAATACGATCATTGACAAACGAGCGATATCATTCATTGAGAGTAATGGAATTTACTGGTTAGGTGAACATTACAGTAGTGCTATTTCGGAAAAAGTTGTAGAAACAGGTAAAGCAGTTTTGGATATGGGCCTCAGTACAAAAGACTTTACTAAGATGCTTGAAAGTCAACTGAGTAATGTTCTTGATATGACTGATTATAAATACTGGGATATTACAGCTGAAAGTTTGTTGGTTAGATCTAAGGCATTTGGTAATGTTTTTGGCATGGAAGAGGTAGGTGTTAAAGAATATACTATCTTTGCCATGGGCGACGAAAGGACCTGTCCGGTATGTCAAGAATTGGATGGTCGCAGTTTCAGCGTTACTGCTGCTGCAGATGTATGTCGGAATGTTCTTGAGTTAACAGACCCGGAAGATGTAAAAAATGCTTTACCGTGGACAAGTACTCCACCGATAGGTGTTTCAAGTGCGAAGTTGATTTCCCAGGGAAGAATGTTGCCGCCGATACATGGGCACTGCCGCTGTGATGTTGTTATATCTGAGAAAACAACGAAAAGGCAGGTAACAAAACAAATCTTGAAAACACTCAAAGGTACAAAACAAAATCCAGCAAAAGTTATTTCGCTTGATATGGATACAAGAATAGCTTTAGTATCCGCTCATGGCGCTTCACGACAAGGCGTACCGGGTTGGAAGTATGATTTGATATCATCTAAGGACAATGGTAAAATAAAAGCAAGGAACGTATATGACGGCATGGGGCGACTTACTACAGCGTTTCATTTTGAATCACATGCTGGCTCTGGGCCACATAGTACAAATCCCCATGTACATCGAACAATTTACCATAGCAATGAACCGAACGAAGTTGGGAAACGCTCTGACGTACCCCAGGCTTTATGGTCTTGGGAAAAAGAAGTTATAGCGGCAATGCCGCAGGAAATGATTAAAGGTGGAGGCGTATTATGGCAGATCAAAAAAGCTATTACGCAGATAAAACAGATTTTAAAAACGATTTGACAGGTGCCGATGGCATGGCTCCGTATGATGGACCAGTAATATATAAAGGTGTAATTTATACGGTTAGCAGTGATCCTGGCACAGGTTTTTTTATTGGGCGTGATTGCTCTGGTAACGATCGTAGCATGGATGCTTATTTTGATAGTGTAGATGATATGCTAGATTCATATAGACTTCATGATGGCGCTATACTTGGTGATGTCATTAATAAAGTTGAGATAGTATAAAGCACTTTGCAAACAGCAGAGTGCTTTTTATTATAACCGGCTATAATAGCCGGTTTTTTTATGGCTATTTTACTGAAAGGGGGTGAAAATGTATGGACTTAAAACGTGTGGTAGCTGGCTTTAATGTCGAATGGATTTCTTTGGTTGGGTCTCCTGCAAATCAAAAAAAGATCATCTTAAAGTCTGCTAATGCAAAGCCTTCTGATCAGACAGAAAAACAATGGGATTTTCCGTTGACGAAAGTAGATGTTGAAAAACGCATTGTATACGGCCTGGTGGCTGTGCCGAATGAAGTTGATACTGATGGTGATATGTATACTCCGGCAGCTGTAGAAAAAGCTATGGAAAACTTTATGGCTTGCGGTTATACGCAGTATATTGACAGGGAACATGATTATAATAAACGTGATTGCTTCGTCCGAGAAAGCTGGATTGTCAAAGAAAATGATCCGATGTTTACGGAAGTCGGTGCCTGGGCTGTTGGTATCAAAGTCATGTCTGATGATCTTTGGGATGTTGTTAAGTCAGGTGGCGTAAATGGTTTATCTTTAGCTGGTTGGGCTTATGAAAGTTTAGATCCTGAATCTGCTGCTGAGATTAACGTAACAAAGGCTGGTAAAACCATTAGCGAAAAAACCAAAAATACTTTGGAAGCGGCCAAGAATGCTTTGGTTGATGCTCTTGAGATGATTAGGAATTTAATGCCTGAAAAAAATCAAAAAAATAATGAAATGGAGGATGTATTAAACATGAAAAAAGAAGAATTAGAAGCTTTGATCAAAAGTACTGTTACTGAAGCTGTAAAACCTATTCAGGAAGAAATTGAAACATTGAAGAAATCTGAAAATGATGATAATGCGGGTAAAGGTGCTGCGGGCGATACTGGAACTGGTGAAGCTGATCAAAATGATGGTACTGGAACTGGTGATGATACCGGCGAAGGTGATTTGACTGGTGAACAAATTGCCGAAGTTATCAAAAGTACTGTTGCCGAAGTAGTAAAACCTATTCAGGCAGATATTCAGATGCTTAAATCTGTTGGTATCATGCGAGCTAATACAGAACCAGGTATTAGTAAAATCGAAAAAGAACAAAGCCCGTTTGACGGTAGCTTTGTACCTGGCTCTTTAGATTAATAACAAAAATAATGAATGGAGTGTGAATAATCATGGTAAAACCTTTAAACAAAGCAAGTGGAGTTACTAGCGGCACGACTTTAGCTGGCGGTGGTAAACTTACTCCTGAACAGTCTGATAAGTTTATTACTACGGTAGTTGAAAATTCTACATTTTTGAAAAAAGTACAACATTACAAAATGGCATCTCCTGAAAGATATATTGAAATGTTGAATATTGGCAAGCGGATGCTTAGAAAAGCCGGAGAAGGTGAAGAACCTGCTTCTTCTGCATCTATTTCTACTGCTCGTCGTAAATTGTCTACGGTTGAGATTATTCTGCCTATCGATATTTCATATTCGTTTTTAGAAGATAATATTGAGAAAACAAAGGCTGAGCAGACTATTTTAGACGCTATTGCAAAGCAGTTTGCAAATGATACCGAGGATTTGGGCTGGAACGGTGATGATACTAAGAGTGATGAGTTTATTAAAATTAATAACGGATGGTTGGCTCTTTCTCGTGCTGATTCTAAGACAAATAAAGTCGACTTAACTGCTGTCACCGATTCTCCTATGAAAATCATGAAAGCTATGCTTGATGCAATGCCTGAAAAGTTTAAAACGAAGGATATTGAATTTGTATGTTCTTCTGAATTTAAAGATGCTTATATCGAAGAATTGACTTCCAGAAACACCGCACTTGGTGATAAAGCTCTTACAGAAGCCGCCGATATTCGTTATAAAGGCTATTTGCTCAATCCGCGCCCGTATCTTTCTATGTATGATATTATGCTGGCTAATCCTTTGAATATCGCTTATGGCGTGCAGCGTGATATTTCTATTGAATTTGTTAAAAATCCCCGTAAGCGTATGATCGAATATACTATTACCGCACGTACTGACTATGAATATGCTGTTGCCGAAGCGATTGTTGTAACAACTGGTACTCCTACAAGTGGTACGGTGGAAAGTTCTGAGGAGCCGGTAGTGTCTTAATGCGTTACTCAGATGCAACAGCTGAACAGTTAAATTCATTGATGTATGCAACGGTGGACGACGTTCGTGCTGAGGGGGTTGGTGATGATGTTTCGAGTGATAGGATTACAAAAGCCATTAATCAGGCTTCTGTGCGAATATCGGCGCTGACAGGCACCGTATTTTTAAAACCTATCCCTGTTCTCATAACTCGTGCCTGCGTGTTGATGGCGATTCGTTTCTACGTTCCGACTGCTGCAGAACTGGTAGAATTGGAACAGGAAAGAAAGATCGTCAAAGAAACTACAGACGGGCATAGTTACGAAATGCGGGACGACGAGTACAGTTATAGTAAAGGGCCTACAGGTGATATGGAGGTCGACGAGATCATTATGCTTTACATGAAAAAGCCGACGGTTGTCGGCATTGGAACAAAGGTGGTGAATCCTATCATATGAAGCCTAAACTTATTCACCCGGTATCCATTGAACTTATGCGCCGGGATAACGATAATACAACCAAACATCCAGTTTATGATGAGGCCGTTGAGCAAAAATATTTGCCAACGGTCTTTTTTGCTGGTCAGGTAAGTTATAAAGTCTACAACGCTTATGTTGCTTCCGGTCTTGGTAATACTCCAGATGCCGAGGGGTATATTTTATGTATGGCTGATGATTGGGATTTGCATAATGGTACCGAAGGTGATTTATTGATTATCCCCGGTGGTACAAAAGTTACTGTTGTTGAGGCTAGACCAGCGGCTCACTACCACGGCAAACATTGGTTTTATAAAGTTTATTTCAAAAGGGAGCGTGGCGAAGTTGGGTAGCCGTTTAATTGGCGACTGGGACAAACTCGAAAACGCTTTGCGAAATGCCGGTAATAAAATTGATGAAGCTGCAACAAAGGCCGCAGGGCAAGCCGGTTTTCTTTTGGTCAAAAGAATAAAAGAAGGTATAAAAAGTCAAGCTCCGGCCGGTCAAAAGTTTGAACCGATCGGAGCTTTAACTGCTTGGAAAAAGGGCAGTACAAAGGCTTTGATTGAAAAAGGTGGTAATGGTGGTCTAATTAGTACAATTACTTGGAAACGTGTTCGTGGTGGAGTATGGATTGGCACAAACTATCGCAGTAAAAAGGGCGTTAATATTGCCCGAGTACATGAAAAGGGCGCAACTATTGAAGTTACAGACGCCATGCGTAAAGGGTTTGTTGCAGTAATCGGTCGCAGGATAAAGAAAACTACAAAGTATATTCGGATTCCTGCCCGTCCGTTTATTTCTCCGATAATGAATGATAAAAAAACTATCCAAGAAGCGAAAATACTGTACTGTAAGGCAATCAAGGAGGTGTTTAGAAAATGATTGCACAGGCCGTCGAAAATGTTATTTTATGGCTTCGAGATTGTGTGACTAATACTAAATATTCTCCTGGTGACATTATTACAGAACTCGAAAAATTGCCGGGCCTTGTAGTTGAAGGACCGATATGGAAAGAGGTTGCTGAGTTAGATGATTCGGCAGTGTATGAATATTATATTGATGAGCAAAATCGTCGGTATAAAAGGACTTGGGGACCGAAGTATTATGATTTGATTTTTACATTAACATACGCAACAAAAAAGCCATCGGAAATGATGAAAGGAGTAACCATACTCAGTGCCTATATCAACGATCAAAAAGAGTTGAAGTGTGGTATAGATCCGAACGGCAATCCTGTGTTTTGCGGTATACGTTTTGAAAATGATTTTTCAAGCACAGGAAACAGTAATTTATCTTCGCTGTGTGAAAGCCAGGCTAAGATTAAATTAGAGGCTGTTCCATTATTCTCTAGGCGTGCTGCGGTTGAAGGTGTATTGAAAGAAAAATTAAATATAGACTTGGCTATTCAAGATGAAAAGGCTGATTCTATCAATATCGAAAGGAGTGAATGATTATGGGACTTGGTTTTAGCAAAGTCTTTGTAAACGAAAATGATATTTCGTTTTATGTGGACAGTTTGCAAAAAGGTTTATCCTGTGTTGAAGGAAAAACAGAAAGAGGCCCGGTTAATAAAGCAATCTATATTTCTTCTTGGCCGAAGTTTGTTGAGAATTTCGGCGGATTGCTTACAGATAGCGATTTCCCGCTGTTGTGTCAGCGTGCTTTAGCAAGAGGCGCCTGCCTATGGGTTGGCCGTGTAGTACATCACAGTGATGTGACAGATCCGTCTAGCATTACTGCAAAATACTCTGAGGTAAAAGCCGGAGATGTTCTTTTTAGAGCACCGTCTCCAGGTGCTTGGGGCGATAGTATGAAGGTTGTTGTTTCTGTTAATGATGATAACAGCGATAATTTTGATATTGTCGTATACGAAGATGATAAATCTGTAACAAGCTTTGAAAATTACACTAAAGATCAGGTTTTAACGATTAAATCTGATTACTTGACAGTGGAAGCTATCGAAGCCGAAGAAGAAGCAATTTTTTCAACTGGAACTTATATTTTGACTGGTGGCAGTGATGGTGACGCTCTTACTGATTCTGACTATATCGGCGACGAAGCAGCTGGAACAGGCTTTCATATGTTCGATGAAATTGACGATGCATCTTTGCAGGTATCTGCTGCTGATACTACGTCTTATGCAGTAGCCATTGCTGGTCATGCATATTGTGAAAATCGGGGAGATTTGATGTATGTATCTGCGTGCCCCAAAGGTATCAAACCTCAGCAGGCTGTTAATTATCGTAAAGGTAAGGGCGTTGACGGAACTGGAAGCAATGCTGCATTCAGCACAAGCTATGGTGCTTTGTATTATCCGCATATAAAAGTTCTGGACATCTTAACGGATGATACAAGACTGATCAATCCAACAGGCGATGTGCTCGGCGCATATGCATATAACGATAATACTGGTGCGGAATGGTTTGCCCCTGCAGGTATTACACGTGGCAAGATCAATAATTGCCTGGGTGTTGAATATAACTGCGGTGCTACGGCTAGAGAGGGCGAAGGTAGTCTGCTCGTCAATAATCAGATCAATCCGATAGTTTCTTTCGATGATAGCGGTGTTGTATTATGGGGAAATGAAACTCTGCAGCAGGATGCATCTGCATTACGTGAAATCCATATCCGCCGACTTTTGTTGGTAATGAAAAAAGGTCTACGTAAATCTTGCCGCATTAATCTGTTTGAGCCTAACGATCCGCAACTGTGGCGCAGCACTTACAGAATGTTGAATCCGTACCTAAACGAATTGAAAGATAAACGTGCATTTTATGATTATAGGTTGAATTGTGATCAGGATGCACAAAGTGTTGATGAAGTGAAAATAAATACTGCTGAAGGTATTGATCGTGGCGAATTCTGTGTAAGAATTTGGATTAAACCGACACGGGCCGCAAAATGGATTATCGTGGATGTTACGATTATGAAAACTGGTACTGCTTTTGCTGATGTTGTTGGCGAAGTGGCGTAAGGAAGGTGAATTAATATGGCGGATAAACCAAGAACCACTGGCGTAACTCAGCGGTGGCAATATCGTGTACGCCTTGGGGCTATGGAGATAGCATATTTCCAAAAAGGAAATTTGCCGTCTAAAGAAATTGAAGAAAGTACATTCAAGCCAGCAGGTTTGATTTTTGATGAAAAGTATCCAGGCCGGATAAAATACAATGACATTACTCTTGAAAAAGGGCAGCGTATTGGTAGTGATCTTGAAGCTGACGAATGGTTTAATTCGGCGGCAGATGGGCCTAACAATGAACTTGGTTCGGCTTACACAAAACAGGTTGAGCTTGAACGGCTTGATCGTCGTGGAAATGTTATTGACAGGTTTATTTTGCATGAAGCCTGGTGCAAGAAGATTGAATATGACGACTTTGGTGATGGCTCGTCTGATGCAAATATGGAGAAACTTACTATTTGCTATACATATTACGAAAGAGTTTAATTTCAAAAGGCGGTTTAAGGTGAATTAATAACCTTAAATCCGCCTTTGTTTTTAGGAGGAATAAATATGGAGTTAGTACTGCCGGTATCTGGTATCAGTGTTGAGTTAAGCCCGATGAAATATAAAGACGAAAAAATTTTTACAGATGAAAAACTGGTTAAACAGGGTAAGAACTATGATTATGTCATTATGTCTTGTGCAAAGTTTAATGGAGAATCTCCGAGTGAGCGAGAAGTTTTAAATTTGCACTCTGGCGATCGTAATTATATTTTAGTACATTTGAGGATTTTATCTTATGGCGACGAGTTTGAATTTGAGGTAAAATGCCCTCACTGTGGCAAAAAGAATAATTACATAGTGAATTTGTCAGAACTGCTTGAAAATGGCGGTATTCAAATTATTCCCAAAGGTGAAAGCGATACTATTGATGTTTCATTAGTTGATGGTGGAATTGCTACTATTGGTGTTCCAAACGGGCACCGTGAACGTAGATTGATAAATAAAGCTGTCGATAAGGGGAAAGTTGGTAAAACTGATATGACGGTAGTTTTGATTGATCAGATCAACGGTAAAGATGTTACTGCGTCAGCTTTAGAAAACCTTACTGCCAAAGATTTACTGAATATAAGAAAACGGTCTAATGAATTGATTTGGGGATTAAAGCCAATTATAAAACTGCCTTGTGATAGATGTGACGAAACTTTTGAGCATATTATTACTTCTGATCAAAATTTTTTCAACCAGTAAGTGACCTATATGGTGACCTTTGTGATCCTGACGAAGAAATATTTTTACTTTGTTATAAGGCTATGTCATGGTCATTTACTGATGTTGCAGAGATGCCCCGCTTACTCAGAAGAAAATTTGTTGATCGTTTATTAAAACAGTATGAAGCCGAAGAAAAGGCTTTGGAAAGTAGGTGATACTGTGGAGGCGATGGAATCCGCTATGGGCTTGGGGTTCGTCTTAGAATTCAAGGATATGGCCAGTAGTGGAATTGAAAAAGCAAAAGTCAAAATTGATGAATTGAAGCAACATACTGCTGACCTTACATCTGTATTTGATAAGAACTTAACACGTATAAAAAATGGCGCCGCTCAAATGGCTGTTGGTTTTACTATCATGGGATCTATGCTAATTCCAACGATGAATGCTGCTCTGGGGCAGTATAAGATGGCCGAAGTTAGTACTTTGCTTGCTAAAAATCAAATGGGGCTGGTGAGTCAGTTAAGCGATACAGCAAATGCTGCAGCTATGAAGTTCGGGAAAAAGACTGATGAAATGGCGAGTGCAGAATATAATTTAATTTCTGCCGGCATTGATGCGGCAAAAGTAAATTACGCTTTAGATGCTTCTGCAAAATTGGCTATCGGCGGTATAACGGATATGGGAACTGCCTCAAATGGATTAACCTCTGTTCTTAACGCATATAACCTTGCAGCTGAACAATCTGAAGAAGTTACAGACGCTATGTTTGTGGCAATGAAGCGTGGTAAAACTACAATCGGAGAATTATCTGGTGTAATTGGCAGAGTTGCGCCGTTGGCTTCCAATGTAGGCGTATCAATAAATGAGATGTTTGGTTCCATTGCAACGGCGACATTGTCCGGACAGAAAACTGAGGAAGCTGCAACTGGTTTGAAAGCCGCATTGTCAAATATTATGAAACCAACTTCTGAGGGAGCGAAATTAGCTGACAGTTTGGGCTTGGCATTTGATGCTGAAGCATTGAAAGCAAAAGGCTTAAGAGGCGTACTTGATGATGTTTATGCATCAACAAAAGGCGATGTCGGTATGATGACACAGCTGTTCGGATCTGTTGAAGCGTTAAACTTTGTCTTTGCAATTATGAAAAATAATGGCGATACCTTTACCTCTGTCATGAACGACATGAATAGAAAAGGTGGATCTACTGAGGAAGCCTACAGGAAAATGGCTGATACAGTCATTATGCAAGGACGTAGGATCGGTGCTTCTTTCGCTGTTGGCATGAAGCGTTTTGGAACAATATTTTTGCCTGTATTAAGTTTAATTCTTCGCCCTTTAGAATTAATTATGAAAGGCTTTGCTAGCCTTCCTAAACCTATTCTGGGCGTAATAGGGGCAGGATTAGGGTTTGTTTCTTTGTTTTTTATAATGCGTGGTGCAATGATGGCTAGTTATGGAGCATCAAAATTGCTTTCTGCTGGGATTGGTGGTCAATTTGTTGCAAGTTTAAAGAAAGGTACGTTAGGACTTTTAAACTTTAACAGCGGTTTTGCTAAAACATCACTTAGAATGTTTGGGCACATGGCTGTACTTTATGCGCTTTACAAAGCATATGATTATAATTTTCTTGGTATCAAAACAGCGGTTTCGAGGTTGTCTGCAGCGTGGGATATTGCCAGCAATGCTGCTGACGATGGTACTGTGAAAATTAAAAAGTCACTGATTAAGGATTTAGGGTTCAGTAATGTAGAGTATGGCGCCGATGTATTAGAAAGGTTAGGGGCTATATTTTTTAGAGTACAACAATTTGCGAAAAGTTTTGGCCAAGGTGTTGGAAATGAATTTGCATGGCTTGGTAAACAACTGGATAAGTTAAAGCAAGATGGAGGGCCAATTGCTGATTTGCTTAGCGGGTTACTCAATATTGACCGCAGTAAATTAAGCGATTGGAAAGAGATTGGCTTTATGTTTGGTAAGTTGGCCACTTATATTGTACCTTTTCTAATGCTGCAATTAGCATTTTCCGCAATTAGTACTGTTGTAGGTGGTATTATTGCGCCGTTTTCTGCGTTATTTGGTGTACTTGGTTCTTTATATGGGATTATAATGGCAAATCCTATTGCATTGATCATTGCCGGTATTGCGATTGCTGCCTGGTTAATTTATGAAAACTGGGATGCTGTATGTGCGTATTGTACCGATTTATGGAACAGTTTTAGTTTATTTATGACAAGTACCTGGGATGGTATCGTTTCGTATGGTAATGAGCTTTGGACCGGGTTTTGTACATTCCTGCAAGATATGTGGAATGGAGTAGTAAACTTTTTTAGTGCTTATGGGCAAATATTATTCGGGACTATGTTATGGCCATTTAGTATGATCGTTGCATTTTTCACAAGTTTTCGGACTACTTTCTTTACTTCTGGCGCCAGTCTTTGGGACGCATTTTGCGCCGGTATAAAAAGTGCTGTTAATGGACCTATCGATGCAGTACGTGAAGGACTTGCCCGGATACGGAGAATGCTACCGTTTTCGGATGCGAAGGAAGGTCCGCTATCTACGTTAACTCTTTCAGGCAGTAGGTTAATGACTACGCTGGCAACTGGTGTTAATGCTGGAAGTCCAGCTTTGCATAGTGCGGTAGAAAAAGGGTTTTCGTCGATACTTCCGCAGAAAGCAAAGGTTGACGTATTGCCTGCTTATATGGCTACTAAGTTCCCGGTTATGCCTAAGCGTTTTGCAAAAGTTGTAAAAGGAAATGATGATGATGATCCTGTGAGCGGCAGACCTGATTTTATTAGGAATATCACTAATCGTTTTGTATCTGAAAAGAAAACAGTTGTTGATCATATGCTGCCGGCAGAAAAACAACAGGAAAAACCGTTTATTGTTGAAAGCATAGTATATCTTGATGGCGAACAAATTTATCGTGCGGTAAAAAGAGTAGATAAATTTGAGCGATTTAAGGATGGTGATGATCGTGCAGTTTAACGATATAATGCGGTCTTTTAATGCTCTTGCTGGTTCTGCTCCAAAGCCTGTAACTGGGTGTTTGGTTGATGTGGAAAATGGATCAAGATTAGAGTTTTGCTTTAATCCAGGAGAAATTGATGATGATATTCCGGTAAATTATGCTTTTATTAATATACCGGGGCAAGGGCATAGTGTTGCTCAATGGAGTAGTAATAGTAGCAGAAAACTGGCGTATTCTTTAGATTTCTACCGGAAGAATTCTGATGATAATTATGTCCGTAGAAAAATACAATGGTTGGAAAGAGTAAAGACACCGACATATGATGCAGAAGGTTATTTATCGGCAGCTCCGCATAGGGTATTATTTCTTTTTGGAAATCTTTTTAACGGTAGTAAAAAATGGTTGATAACTCAAGCGAAAGTACGTTATAACAATTTGTGGACGAAAAGTTTAGATCCGCTTTGGGCAACTGTTGATATTGAACTTACAGAATGGCATGACGATAATAATTTCGGTAGGAGGTCATAAATATGGATAAAACATCTCGACATAGATTTGCGGTTCGATATTATGATCAAACCGATAAGGTTGGTTATCGTGGAACACGTCCATTCATAGAATTTCCTTTAAAAGAAACTGATCAATACCATACTGTGGCTGATTACGATCGCATTGATTTACTTGCCTATAAATATTATGGCGATTGTAGTTATTGGTGGATTATTGCGGAAGCAAACGATATTAGTAATCCTCTGCATCTTGAAACTGGTAAACGGCTTCGTATCCCTGCAAAATCTACTGTATATAGGTTGGTGATGGAAGTATGACTGTATATGGTAAACGTGGGGCATATGAGCCGTTTTTTGCTATATTTGCGAATGGAGAAGAATTACCGGATAAAATTATGAATAACATAACTAAAGCAGTACTTGAAGATAATGAGGAAAAACTCGATGAATTATCTTTTACTGTTTTAGATAAAGATCTGACTTTGCAGGATTCGCCGGAGCTGGCTAAAAATGTGGAACTGCTTTTTGTTTTTGGTTATGTTGGCAATTTGCAAAGACGATTATGTAAAATTGAACAGGTCGAATATAATCTGCCTGAAAATGGTGTTCCTACCATTGAGGTAAAAGCATTGGATAAAGGAATTGACTTGGTTAAAAATAAGCCTAGAGCCTGTTATGGTCAAGTATATGGTGCTGATGTCCTAAAGGACATTGCTGCCCGTAATAAATTGAAGTGTGATTTGTCTATTCCTGATGATTTTTATATGGAGAATGTTTCCCAGGGTGGCAAAACTGATATGGATTTTGCCAAAGAGATTGCTATTGAACGTGGTTGTAGTGTTTGGGTAGAGAATAATACTTTAGTTGTAATGCCGTATGTACTTTCTGAATCAAGCGTGCAATTGGCCTATCGTAAAAATTTATTATCTGTTAGGGCTACATATAATGGTGGACAGGGAGAAGCAGAAAGAAAAGATACTACAGTTGTTGGTATTGATCCCGATAGTAAAGAATTAGTTAATGAAAAAAATACTCAAAACCAAGAACAACAAAATCAGGAGGACGATGAGGTTATTAGAAATGTAGGTGATTGAATGTCTGTAAATGATGATAGTGCCGGTCGTATAATTAGCACTAATAGAAATAGTGCGAGAAGTCGCAGAAAAGCTGATAATGAAAGTAAAAGATCTCAAATGAAAGGTTGGGAAGCGACTGCCAGGATAATTGGTGACCCTGCAATAAAGTCAAAGAAAACCTGCACTTTAGAACACTGTGGATCTAAACTGAACGGAGATTGGAGAATATCATCTGTGCGACATGAATTTATGGGGAATCGTTATATTAGTTCTCTAAAATTAGTTCGTCCAGAAGCTGGGCAACAAGCTGCCAATACTTCTAAAACTGATAATGGTAATACTGATAACAGAACTTCTGATAATGGCGTAGCTGTTCCGGAATCTGATAATGATACTGTTGAAATAAATGTGGGGTGATTTTTTGAAAAATCAGCTTTGGGGAACGCATAGAGGGACGGTTATGGAGAATAATGACCCGCAAAAATTAGGACGTATCAAAGTTTATGTGCAAGCAGCTTATGGAACGTCCAGTATAGCGGAACTTCCGTGGGCTTATCCGAAATTTGCAAAACCAGGTGATTTTTATGTTCCTGAAATTGGAGAAGCCGTTTATGTTGAGTTTTTATGTACCGATGGTGAACCGGATTCTAATAATCCAATTTGGACTGGTGCGTGGATTTCTTTAAAAGAGATTCCAAGTTGTGTTGTCGGTGACGATATGGCGAATGCACATTATTATCGTGTTGAGCGTACTGCTGGGGGACATTGTATTGAACAGTGTGATAAACCAGGCGGGGAGTATATAAAAATAACTTCGGCTGCTGGTGCAACTATCTTGATGGATTCTTCAGGAAATATAAAAATAAATGGCAAGATTATTTATTTGAATTAGGAGGTAGTTGAATATGCCGGGGGCTGTGAGATTAAGCGATATGAGTACAGGGCATCCGCATTGTTATCCTGCTACTCCTGCGGTTGGAGCAAGTCAAAATGTTATTGTAAATGGTAGGGGACAAAATAGGGTTGGTGATGCATGGCAAACGCATGGTGCTTGTGAAGATCACAGCCCGCATAGTGGGACATCGTCGTCAGGCAGTCAAAATGTTATTGTAAATGGGAAATCTGCCTGCCGCATTGGTGATTCTATATCTTGTGGCGATACTATGGCCACAGGTAGTAGTGATGTAATTATTAATGGTTAGGTGATTGATATGGATAAAGGTATATCAAGTCCGTTCGTCCGTGGTGCTCAGGGGTATTTTAAAGTTGATGTTGGTGCTGATTTAATAAAAAGTAATATTGCTCAAATTTTAGGAACAATCCCCGGTGAAAGGGTGATGTTACCGGAATTTGGTTGCAAACTTCGTAATCTTCTTTTTGAGCCAATGGATACTGCCACATATTATTTAGCAAAAACCTATATTGTAGATGCGATTATTTTATGGGAAAAAAGGATTTACTTGAATGATGTGGAGCTTGAAAAGGATGAGGATAAAGGAATATTCTTAGTTAGTTTGAGTTGGATATACAATGAAACCGGAACAGAAGAAAGCAGTATGTTTTTAGTTGGAAATATGGGGGTGAAAATCAATGAGTGATTTGGTGCGAATAAATTATATTGACAAGGACCATGACAGTATTGTTTCAGATGTTATCGCACAAATCAAAGCTAAGTATCCTGATACTTGGACAGATTTCGAGCATGATAATGCCGGCAGAATGTTACTTGAGGTTCACGCTTATATAATAGACCTGTTACTGTTTTATCTTGATCGGCAAGCAAATGAGTGTTTTTTAGTTACGGCAAGGGAACGTCAAAAAGCTATAAATTGCTGCAAAGCGATTGGGTATGTATTGAGTAGTGCGGTGCCCTCAAAAGTTACTGTAAAAATTACCTTGAAACAAACTGTGCCAAGTAATGTAACGATCAATGCTGGTACAGAACTAACTACCTCAGAAAAAATTGTGTTTGAATTGGATGCCGATGTAATTATTTTAGCTGGTGAGTTAAATGGATTCGGTACTGCGACACAAGGGAAAACTTATACAGAAATACTTGGTATCTCTGATGGTTCTGCCAATCAGAGTTTTTTAATATCTAAAACAGGTGTCATTGATATAAAACAAATCTCTGTTGGATATGAGAAATGGACAGAGGTTGAAAGCTTTGCTTTTGCCAGTGCTTTATCAAAAAACTATACTGTAGAAATTGATGCGTTGGGACGTGGCAAAATTATTTTTGGCGATAACCGCAATGGATTGATTCCGACGGCAGGAAGCATGGTTAAAATCGTTTATCGTGTTGGCGGCGGGCTAAAAGGAAACATTGTCAAGAATACGCTTATCAAAGTGAATGGTACTGGTTATGATGCAAATGGACAGCCTGTTGCAGTTACCGTCACAAATGAAGAAGCTGCTACGGGTGGCGAAGATGAAGAAACTATTGCTCATGCTCGGAAGTGGGCACCGGTTACTTATTCCCAGCAAAATAGATTAGTAACCGAAGAAGATTATACTGCTGCAGCTAACAGTTTTGCTGATAAAGGATTAGGCAGATTTGCTAAAGCAAAAGCAATTATACATGAGCGATCAGGAGAGGCGAATGTTATCCGTATTTATGCTTTGTGCAGAGATGCTGATGGAGGATTTATTGCACCATCAAAGGCGTTAGGAGATGCGTTTGTATCAGCTATTGATGATACAAAGATGATTACTGATCATGTGGAAGTTACAGCAGGGACATATCAGTCTGTCGATATATCTGGGACTGTAAAAATGCAGCCGGGATATTTAAAAGAAGAAGTACTTGCTAACCTCAATGAGAATATCGAAATTTTGTTTGATATGGAAAATCGTGAGATGGGGCAAAGTTTACGTATTAGTGATTTATATAAAGCTTTGGATAGTGCGCCAGGTGTAGACTGGGTGGAGCTTACAACACCACAAAGTACAGTAACACCAGTATCTGAATATGATCTTTTGACACTTGGAAATGTTAATTTTGAGGTGAGTTGATTATGAATGAAAATGAGATATTACCAAAACTTGTCCCTAGGATTTACCATACTGATGAATTTGTACCATTTTTAGAGGCGTTAGATGCATCTTTTCAATATCTGGAAAAATCTGTTAAGAATCTACCGGATATAGTTGATGTTGATAATTGTGATGATAAATATTTGCCTTATTTAGCTGCAGGTATTAATTGCCCTTTATATGGCTATAATACTAAATTGTGGCGAAAGCAAATTAAAAACTGGCCGTATGTATGCCGTATGAAAGGAACAAAGCGGGCTATTAGGTATTTTCTGAATGCGTTTGGTATTGTTGCCGAGAGCATACCTACATATTGGCGAGATCAGTATGGTAATTATACTGAAAAAAAACCTGAAGGTGATCCTTTTTTTGATGAAACATCGGGACTTTGGAAAAATAGCAAAACACATTATTTTGACGTAATATTATCAGCAAATGATGATGATACTGGAAATATTGAATTTGGTAGTCTTACTGAAGCTGGTAGCATTATACGTCAGTATTTGGACAAGGTAAAACCGTTTCATGCAGAGCTGCTAAGATTGGCCTGGATTTTTAATGCAAATATGCCAGTGAAGATAAAGCATAAAAATTCTTCTATTGGATATATTAATGCCAGACATCGATTTTGGAATCAGGGAATATCAAGATCAACATATTGGGACGGAGAATTTTGTTTTGACGGTACTATCAGGTTTGACGGGATCTATCCAGATGAAAATTACAAGGAACGCCAAGCTCATAAATTTAAGCTTGAACAATCAATTTCAAGTTACGGTCACGTGAATATAAAAAATAAATATGCTTCTAAAATCAAAATAACGCCGTTACAGGCGTTTTTTTATTGCCACAAAGCTACTATCAAAAATCAAATTAATTCGTCTTATAAGCACATTGCCGCTCATGGAATGGCTAATAATACAGAAATGTCTACTATGCAAAATGGGACGGTGATAACAAAGAATACTTTTGATGGGTCGTTTTGTTTTGATGGTACGCATGATTGCGGTGGAAGCTATGAATTTAGAGGTTGTTATGAGCATCTATGTACTTGTGTGATTACAAAAAATAATCAAATTGTAGAAGGGAGTTTTGAAAGATTATGAGTGATGTAAATGTTAGACATACTTTAAATGTGAATGGTGAAGATATCGATGTTTTGGCAATGGATAACAGTTCGTTCCTGGCGTCAAATAAAAAAACTACGGCTGATTACAGAGCGTTATTTGCTCAGGCTATTGGTACAACGGGGACAATTCCCAAAATTGTAAAAATGGCGTTTGGAACAGGTGGAGAGGTTGACGAACAAGGAAATCCAGCTCCGCCTAGTGATAATGGTCCGTTGAATAATGTTGTTTTGACGAAAGCTATAACAGCAGTAACTTATCCTGTTGATACTACAGTACAATTTACTGCTGAAATACTGGCCGGTGATGTTACTGCAATAATCAATGAAATTGCTCTGATTGATGAAAACGAAAATACGGCAGCCAAGATGCGACTTTTAACACCAAAAGGTGTTGACGACGAAAGCGGATTTATTTCTAATTGGTCCGTGGAATTTTAAGGGGGAATAAGGTATGAATGTTGAAGAACTTGCAAAAGAAAGAGATAATTTGTTCCCTAAAGAGATTGCAGGATATAAACGTCCGGATGCTTTTTTGGATAAAAGTAATGACTTTTTTGACGAACTGCCGCAATTTATACAGAAGGATCCGGTTTATTTTAAAATCTTGAACTATATTTTTTCTGTTTTAATATCAAATGATGTCAGGGTAAAAAGTTGGGTCGATTCGCTTTCGTCTGATATGAATGAACAGGATTTTAGAGTTGTAACTGAACTTGTTAAGGGTGTGATGACACCTGAAATGTTAAAAAAATTAAATGGTATCGAGGTTGGGGCTCAGGTTAATAAAAACGCATTTGGCAAAATCCAAGTAAACGGAAAAATTTATAATGCAATGATTTTACAAGATGCGATTGAGCTGATTGAGGGGAACAATGTTACTCTAAGCATTGACACTGCTACTGGTGCTGTTACTCTTAATGCCAAAGATACTACATATGCGATCGTATCGACAACTGCAGATGGTTTAGTACCTAAGCGTGATGGTAGTGCGAATAAATATCTTTGTGCTGACGGTACGTGGAAGCAGGTAACTCAGTATATACATCCTGATAGCGGGATAACTGCTGGAACATATAAAAGCGTTACTGTAAATGCACAGGGGCACGTTACTGCTGGCAGTAATCCGACTACCTTGGCTGGTTATGGTATTACTGACGCTGCACCATTAGATCATGGTATTCACGTACCGAGCGGCGGCAGTGATGGTACGTTTTTGCGTGGCGATTTGACGTGGCAAGCTATTAGCGGTTTAGGCGGCATAGTAGCATATTCGCTAAATCAAAATGGTTATATAAAATTCGGCTGTGGGTTAATTCTACAGTGGGGATATTCAAATTCAACAGGAGTTACTTTCCCTATCGCTTTTAGAGAGTGTTATGCCGTTGTAAGTAATGCTCACAGCAACACCACTGGAAATACCGACCATTATCATCTCTTAAGTTGGACAGCAACAGGAGCCGCTTTTGGTTATTGGAATATGAGTTTCTACGGCACACTTTATATCGCCCTTGGGGTCGAGTAAACAGTGGGGAATGACGGTAAACCAGGCTACTACTTTTACCTATCCAATAGCGTTCTCTTCAAACAATGTACTAGCTTTTAAACAAGCAAAATCAAACAGCAATGGTAATAATTATCTAATGCGAGAAGCTGGGATCGGTATTCCCAATAATATTTCGGTATCATTACCTGGAACATCTCCAGCTTTGAGTTTTTACGTTTTTGTAATTGGTTGGTAAACAGTGGGGATTTGAAGAAACAGAAACGAAAACAATAGCTTTTCCTATTTCTTTTGAAAGTATTAAGTACGTTTTTCTCAGTAAAATTTATGGACCTGCTTCAGGTGGTGCAGATACAGTAGCCTATAATTTTTTCAGGAAAAGTCTAACCGGAGTTAGTTTTGATTATGCATACACTAGAAACTGGCTTGCCATCGGAGGGAAATAGCCACAGTGGGGATATTATGTTGAGTCACAAAATCCAACAGATTATCGTTACTGGTCTATTCCTTTTACATCCCATTATATAACGATGGCAACCAAGACATATTATGAACCTAAAGAGGAAGCAGTACCTTGGTTAGTTGGAATAGATATGCAAAAATTCATTTGCGGATATGGAGCAAACTTTATAGGGAGCAGTTATGTTTCATGTGTTGGCATAGGCTGTTAGCCACAGTGGGGATATGGTAATTCTGAATCAACACAAACATTTCCAATTAAATTTACTAACTCTGTAATTGGTATTTACGGAAGTAAGAGGGCTATAAATTACGAATATACTTTTGCAGCAACGAGTATTACAAATACAAATTTTTTCATGTCTACACGTAACTCAGAGGGTAGCAGTAGGGTTATAGCTTGTAACTGGCTGGCTATCGGCCAATAGCAAACCAAATGAAACTACCAAACCATGGATCACCGCCATAATCTTGTTTGTATACGTTGAATTTGGATGTGGTCCAATTACGTGGCTGTACCTCCGAATCGTATTTTGTCGGATTATTAGTATCGGTGTTTCTTAGTCCGCAAAATAGGGCAAAACAAGCAGAATTAAAATTCACAGGAAATGCGTACCAATCGCTTTCCCCCTCGCTTCCGTTGTTACCAGCGCTATTAATTCCCCACTGTGTCTTAAAACCCTATTGTGCAATAGGACAGATAACGACCTCTCGTAATCGAAACACGTATCGAAGTTGTTGTAACCTGAGTTACGCCTACGGTTTCACCGTAACCGTCGGTATCATTACTTGTGTAGTCGAGATCTTGGCCTATGACAACATATTTATTTGAGCTATATGCTAAAGGCAATGTAACAATAATATACCCTTGTTCAGCATGAACTATTCCCCACTGTTTAAAGGCCTACTGCTATTGCAGATCCGCTAATATTTGATACCCAACTTTCATTTGTTGCGCATGAAGCTGTATAACCAGTTAGTGAAATTGTTCCGGAATCACCATACCAAGTTCCCGATGATTGCGAGCCTGTGCGTGTCATGGTAATGCCGCCAGCAACAAATTCTGTGAATGGTATTGCCCATAAACCAGGGTTATTTCTCCACTGTATCAAGCACCTATAGCAATCCATTGAGCATCCTTGTTCTGATCACTGTTATCCGCAACGTCAAGCGTAAATCCTGATAAAGTATTGCTTTCTCGTGCCTTGGAGTCCATAAACACATTGCCTTGATGATTCGTTACTAAACGTCTAAATTTGACGAACGTAATAGGAAATGTTACCCAACCATGTATATTCACTCCCCACTGTTCAATGGCCGCCAACGAAATACCAGCCAGAAGTTCCATGAAGGTATAAATTAACACTGGTAGTGCCTAAATATTCTGCTCCAGTTGCCGTAGCTGACGTGCTTGTAGTTTTTGGTATGGCAACAATGAATCGTGCCGCAGTTGGAAACGGAATTGGAAATGTTGCTGTACGTGATGAACAATATCCCCACTGTTGCTATGCTACGCCAAAAGCACACCAGTATTTTCCACTGCCGCCACCAGATGCTCCAATATTCATACCTGATATAGAAACATTATAAACTGTATTTGCTTCACTAGGACTTCCATTGTGGCAAATACAAGAAATTGCTGTAAATACATTTGAAAATTTGAAGGGAAAAGTTATATGGTCTACCTGTATTGTTAGTAAATCCCCACTGTTCAATAGCCAAGTGAAATTGCAGTAGTGGTGGGCCTGATGTATGAAACGGGGCTATTATATCCAGCCGTAAAACTCCATCCAGTAAGGGTGTAATCGAAAGTAAAACCACAAAACTCTCGTGCCGGAAAGCCAGGGGCGCCAACAACTACTGCCGTATAAACACCATTGAATTTTAAAGCCCAAGCGCCTGAGCCGACAGTTGAATATCCCCACTGTTTAACCAAAATAAAAATTGAATTGAAAGGAAGTAATAAAAATGCCAGCTAATATAGCAGACTGTAGAATTTTTTTGAAATTTGACGAAGCAGGGAATAGAATTGATACCCTGATAGAAGATCATAATCTTAAAATCACACCTAAAAAACCTATAATTGAGTATGAGCAGGGGGAAGAAATCTTTTTAACTATTCCTGCTCATGGAGATGTGAATGATAATGCGGAAGCCGTAAGTGTGCCTGAAACAAAAATACCTACAGGACAGTATAAACAAGTAGAAAAAGTTGTAGGTTATACAGATGAAATATTTGAGCCTTCAGTAGAAGGATTTACTGAAGTCAATTATGACCAATATCTAAAAATGTCTGGTAATGCTTCGGACGGCAAAGAATATCGATGGGATAATAATGCGGGAGAGCCAAAAGAATATGTTTATGTACCATCATTAGAAGAATTGAAGGAACAGAAACTACATGAAATAAAACTTGGATATATTAAAGACTTATATTTACCTGTATGGGTGGAACAGACGGATGGTAAGGTTTATGGGTATGATACAGATAAAGATAGCCAGGTAGACTTCATGGCATCATATAACAGAGCTAAAATTACAGGCACTACTCGTTATAATGTCTATGTGAATAAAGATGATCTTAGCGAAAAAGTGTTTACAGTACATAATCCGGAAATGTTTGAAGCTGCATTATCTGAAGCTGGTATATATCAAGAAAGTGTCTATGCAAAATTGTATGAGTTGGAGGATCGTGTGGAAAATGCAAAAACAGAAGAAGATCTTGTCAAAATATCTTGGTAAAATGATTGAAAGCGCATGGATACTAGTTTTATGAGGTAATAATAAAATGCAAAAATATCATACCGAATTCAAACCGCCTGCGATCCTGATAAACCAAGGGATACAGGCTTTTTTGTTGCGTAAATTCGTGCCGGGTTAATACCACTCAAGGCTGTCAAATGAGGTCTATAGCCTTTTTTAGCTCATGGAGGGATTTATGGGTATAAACTCTCTTAGTAACTCCTTGACTGGCATGTCCGAGAATACGTTTGATCGCCGTATCGTTAGCGCCAGCATTATCTAGCATGGTAGCACAGGTGTGGCGGCATTCGTGCGGCGTATGCTTACATCTACTAGCGGCCATGACAGAATCGAAGCGTGTTCGGTATTGATGGTAAGTAAGTTGACTGCCTTCGTCTGTAGTAATGAGATATTTACCTGGCTGCTGCATCCAAAATTCAAAATAGGGTATAGTTTTTTTTGATATTGGCACAGCACGATTTCGACCGGCAGCAGTTTTTGACTCTCGAACGATAAAATACCGTTGTCGTAGCTTGACGTCGCTTTTGAGGATAGAAAGCAGTTCAGAGGTACGAACACCAGCATATACCATAATTAACACTGTCATAGCCCATTTGTCGCCAAGTTTTTTCACACGGTTTAACTGTCTGGTATTAAAGGGTGTTTTAGGATATTTAATCACGTGCTGATCTATTTCTATGTATTGGCTAATATTGGCGGTGGGGTCAATGATTTCATATTTTACGGCATATGTGTACATATGGTGTAATATCTGTCTAACTTTCTTTTGCATAGCATATCCAGCACCTAATTCGCTGGTGTCACGGATAACAGATTGCAAATCACCTATTTTTAATTCTGTAAACTTTTTGTTGTAAAGTCTACGGCAATGCTTGTATGCAGATAAATAATTAATTTGTGTTGTTGGGGCCAATTTCGGAAACTTTTCAGCTTTCATTAATTCAAAAACTTCCGAAAATGTTATGAGCGTTGGGGCAAATAAAGAAGGGTTTTTATGATACTCGGCCAAAAGTGCCAAACCTTCTATTTCTGTGGCTGTGTCACCAATAGATTTTTGGCGGCCATTGATTGTAACTTTTACAGACCAGGGACGGCGGCGGTTGCCGTCAGTGCGTAGCACAACACTGCCAAAGCCATTTGGTAGCTTCATACGTTTTCTTTTTTTAGTATTCAAAATATCAGCTCCTTTAGGAGCATTATACAGGAGGCAAAAATGAACTGGGAATCT
>ENA-UEQE01000817-UEQE01000817.1-human-gut-metagenome-genome-assembly--contig:-NODE-817-length-27180-cov-6.514851_pt1 | contig 27180 bp, 19 predicted proteins | sample MGYA00242934_ERZ507935 | MGnify/ENA primary metagenome ERZ507935 (study PRJEB26167, sample SAMN06115423) | human gut metagenome | host: Homo sapiens | place: China:Anhui | collected 2015-03-30 | study... | reverse complement strand
TTATACAAAGCCAGTCCATATTCTGTAGAACGACGGTCGGGAGCAAACTCCAGATACTGGCGGTAATCGGATGCAGCTTCATAAATCTTTCTGTCAGCTTTTTCAATGATCTTTTTATTTTCTTCCATCTGCCTTTTCAACAGCTTACTGTCGCACACGGAATCGGGCATTTTAATATGTACGCCGCCCAAAATCACTGCTCCGTATTTTTTCAGAAGTCTTGCTGCACATCCGGAGCCGTCCCCGCTAAATGCTCCCATGGTCGCGACACATATCATTTTCCTGCCTTTCCATAAAGAGGCATGCATTTGGATAAAATCTCTTACCATGTATGGTGCATTCGAAAACTGCGTCGGATACCCCAGGATCACTGTTTCGTTTCTTTTTATTTTATCAATGATAAATTCATCTTCTAACGGAACCACATCGGCTGACGCATCGATTAATTTTACCAGCTTTGTAACGCAGTATTTCGTATTACCTGTACCACTCAAATAAATTCCTAACATACACTTACTCTCTCCCGATAGAATTTTATGCATTTCCTTTAAGTGCAACCTCAACCGCCTTCTTAATAACAATACTCGAATTCGTCGCACCTGAAACTGTATCGACGTCTATTCTCTGTTCATCAACGATCTCATTTGCAACAGCTTCTGCGGCTTTGCCACGTTCCTGTCTGTGTTCTAAAATACGAACATCTATAATCTTCCCACCACTCACATCTACTTCCACTTTTGCATATATAAAATTCACATCATATTCTCAGATATAAACTCCATCCGGAATATCCGAAATATTTACTTCTTCAATAGTCGTTTCCTTTACCGCCCGCTTATACTCTCCAACACGATCTATATAAGCAGTTCCAAAAATTGATGCTAAAAGAAGAAACAACATAATAAGAATCATCACTATCTTTTTTCTGGATATACTCATTTCAAACTCCTCATCTTTCTATTATTCTGGTATTTTCTCTATGGAATGGTACAACATGCCAAACCCATCCTCTAAAAATTCACTCTTTGATAAATCCATCGACATTTTGATATATTCTTCCTTATTCGCTGCAAGCTGTATCAGTCCTGCTAACATTCCCCAGAACTGAAAGATCGTAGGCATTATTTTTAAATCCTCTCGCAAATCACCATTTTGAATGCCTGCCACTAAAAATTCTTTCATTTTTTCATTGATTTCTTCCCCCACATGATAGGTAGCTTTCTCTTCTGGCAGGTAATCATGATCTTTAAAATCAATATTCATTTTGTCCAACACCATTTTAAAATAAAACGGAAATTCCTCCTGATACTGTATTAAACCTTTACAGATCATATCGTATCTAGCCCTTGTTGTCTGCTGCTCTTCTAACGCAGTAACTATATATCCATATAATTTTTGCATGCTCTCTAAAACCAGCAGACCAATGATCTCCTCTTTGTTTTCAAAATATACATATAACGTAGCTTTACTGTATCCGGCAGCTTCTGCAATATCACTCATGGAAGTTGCCGTGATTCCATTTTCCATAAACAGTACCGATGCCGCTGACGCAATATTTTCTCTATGTACTGCCCTCGGTTCTTTTTTTCTTCGTCCCATATACCTCTCCTCTTCAGTTAATTAAACTCTTGGTTTAATTATATTGATAAATATATGGATTGTCAATCCTTACCTTTACACAACACAAAAACCCGCACAAACCTTTCGGTTCATGCGGGTTTTCCCCCTATATATTACCTTTTCCCAAAAATAACATATCCCCTTTTTAATTGATGCAATACAAATTATTTGTCTGCGATAGCAGCCCTGTGCATGCAGCACAGACTGCATTTTACCTTATAACAAATTATTTATTTGCAATCGCAGCCTGTGCTGCAGCCAAACGAGCGATCGGCACACGGAATGGTGAACAGGATACATAATCCAGACCAATCTTGTGGCAGAACTCAACAGATGAAGGATCTCCACCGTGCTCACCACAGATACCAACATGGAGTTTCGGATTAACCGGTTTTCCAAGTTTAATAGCTGTCTCCATTAACTTACCAACACCTGTCTGGTCAAGTTTTGCAAATGGATCGTTCTCGAAAATTTTCTTATCATAGTAAGCATTTAAGAACTTACCAGCATCATCACGAGAGAAACCATATGTCATCTGTGTTAAGTCGTTTGTACCGAAGCAGAAGAAGTCAGCCTCTTTTGCGATCTCATCAGCTGTAAGAGCAGCTCTTGGAATCTCGATCATAGTACCTACTTCATACTCAAGTTTGATACCTGCTGCTGCGATCTCAGCATCTGCTGTCTCAACAACAACATCTTTTACGTATTTTAACTCTTTTACTTCGCAAACCAATGGGATCATGATCTCAGGTTTTACAGTCCAGTCAGCATGTTTCTTCTGAACGTTGATTGCTGCACGGATAACAGCTTTTGTCTGCATCTTTGCAATTTCCGGATAGGTAACTGCAAGACGGCATCCTCTGTGTCCCATCATTGGGTTGAACTCATGTAAAGAAGCGATGATGTTCTTGATGGTCTCAACAGATTTACCCTGAGCTGCTGCAAGTTTCTCAATGTCAGCTTCCTCAGTCGGAACGAACTCATGAAGAGGTGGATCCAGGAAACGGATTGTAACTGGGTTACCTTCCAGAGCTTCGTATAATGCTTCGAAGTCTCCCTGCTGATATGGCAGGATCTTCTCTAATGCAGCTTCTCTCTCTTCTACAGTATCGGAGCAGATCATCTCACGGAAAGCAGCGATTCTGTCTTCCTCGAAGAACATATGCTCTGTACGGCAAAGACCGATACCTTCTGCACCAAGCTCACGAGCTTTCTTAGCATCTGCAGGAGTATCTGCGTTTGTACGAACTTTAAGAGTTCTGAACTGATCAGCCCAAGCCATAACACGTCCGAACTCACCAGCGATTGTAGCATCAACAGTCTTAATTGCTCCATCGTAGATGTTACCGGTTGTACCATCGATTGAGATGTAATCTCCCTCATGGAACTCTTTGCCAGCTAATGTAAATTTCTTATTTTCTTCGTCCATAGCGATATCGCCACATCCGGATACACAGCAGGTACCCATACCACGTGCAACTACGGCTGCGTGAGATGTCATACCACCACGAACTGTTAAGATACCCTGGGAAGCTTTCATACCAGTGATATCCTCTGGAGATGTCTCAAGACGTACTAATACGACTTTCTCTCCTCTTGCATTCCACTCTTCAGCATCCTCTGCTGTAAATACGATCTTACCACATGCAGCACCCGGAGAAGCACCAAGTCCTTTTCCGATCGGTGTAGCAGCTTTTAATGCAGCAGCATCGAACTGTGGATGAAGTAATGTATCAAGGTTACGAGGATCGATCATAGCAACTGCCTCTTCCGGAGTCTTATGTCCCTCGTCTACTAAATCGCAAGCGATCTTAAGTGCAGCCGGAGCTGTTCTCTTACCGTTACGGCACTGAAGCATGTATAACTTCTTGTTCTCAACGGTGAACTCCATATCCTGCATATCATGATAATGATTCTCAAGAGTCTCACAAACTTTTAAGAAGTCTGCATATGCCTCAGGGAATTCTTTCTCCATCTGAGCGATTGGCATAGGTGTACGAACACCTGCAACTACGTCCTCACCCTGTGCATTGATTAAGAACTCACCCATCAGTTTGTTCTCGCCAGTTGCCGGATCACGTGTAAATGCAACACCTGTACCGGACTCGTTATTTAAGTTACCGAATACCATAGGCATTACGTTAACTGCAGTACCCCAGGAATATGGGATATCGTTATCACGACGATATACGTTTGCACGTGGGTTGTCCCATGAACGGAATACAGCCTCGATAGCAAGTTTTAACTGCTCAACAGGATCTGAAGGGAAATCTGTACCTAACTGATTCTTGTACTCAGTCTTGAACTGCTCTGCTAACTCTTTTAAGTCAGCTGCTGTAAGGTCGATATCAAATTTAACGCCTCTCTCTTCTTTCATCTTGTCGATGAGCTGCTCAAAGTATTTTTTACCAACTTCCATAACTACATCTGAGAACATCTGAATGAAACGTCTATATGAGTCATATACGAAACGCTCGAATGCAGGATCCGGATTACCTTTGATCATTGCAGCAACTACTTCGTCATTTAAACCAAGGTTTAAGATGGTATCCATCATACCTGGCATGGAAGCTCTTGCTCCTGAACGAACAGATACTAATAACGGATTCTCAAGATCGCCGAATTTCTTTCCGTTGATCTCTTCCATTTTCTTAACGCCTTCCATAGCCTGAGCCATGATCTCGTCGTTGATCTTGCGACCATCTTCATAGTACTGTGTACAAGCCTCTGTTGTGATTGTGAATCCCTGTGGTACAGGAAGTCCGATGCTTGTCATCTCTGCAAGGTTGGCACCTTTACCGCCAAGCAGGTTACGCATGGTCATGTCGCCTTCGCTAAACATATACACCCATTTGTTTGCCATTTTGATAATTCCTCCTAAAATAAATTACTATGTAATTATGGACACCGTATTTGTTTCCATAATCAAGCCATGTTATGTGCCTTTCTAAAACGCACATATTTATTCTAACATATTTTGTCTAAATAGCAACATTTTTTTTACTGTTTTTCCCTGTTTTTTTGTAACATTTTCACAATGCAAAACTTTGTTCCGTTATGTGGAACATTTTGGATTTGTTTATTTCTTTTTCCATTTTGCATACAGTGTGATTTTCCCCGTGCTGCCTTTCTTAATAGAGGTTACCTTTCTGGTACATTTTTTATCACGGTACCATCCTTTAAACACATACCCTTTTCTTGTTGGTGCTGCCAGTTTTATCATCTTTGAAGTAATGGTATATGTTTTCGGATTTTTCTTATTATTTTTGCCTCCGTTTAATTTGTAGGTAATAGTGTACTTTTCCTTTGCCCATTTTGCATACAGTGTTACTTTTCCGGTACTGCCCTTTTTAATAGAGGTTACCTTTTTGGTACATTTTTTATCACAATACCATCCTTTAAACACATACCCTTTTTTTGACGGATTTGAAAGTTTTATCGTCTTTGAAGTGATTTTATATGTTTTGGGATTCTTCTTATTATTTTTGCCTCCATTCAGGTTATATGTAATCTGATACTGTGCTGCTTTCCACTGGGCATATAAAGTTACGACCTCATCTGCTTTTTTTGTCAGATTTTTTACATAGGCATTTTCCTCATAAAAGGTTCCCTTCCCATCTGGCTGCGTATTCCAGCCTGCAAATGTATATCCTTTCTTTTCAAACTTACTTTTTGAAAGTTTTTCCTTCTGACCCGCCGCACATGCTTTCGTACTCATTTTCCCTTTTGTTGCGCCATTGCCGTCATATTTTATTTGATAAAGGTATGGACACACGACAACCGGAACATTCCTCTTAAATGCTTCTGCATTGATTTTATCTTTGGAGAGACTGGTTATTACATATATTTTTTCAGGTCCGTCTGTCGTTTCCCAGGAAAATGCTTCGCTGCCAATCTCTGTAATCGTCTTTGGCAGCCTTATCTTCCCAAGCACGCCGCCGTCCTTATAAAACGCCCAGATTCCGATTGTTTTTACCGCGGTCTGGGAAAGATCAAGTTCCCCCGTTAAATTTTTACAGGATAAAAAAGCATAACTGTCAATCGCCGTTAATGTTTTGGGGAATTTCACGGTTTTTAACCCACTGCAGGCAGAAAATGCACTACCGCCTATTTCTGTAACCAAAGTCTGGGATAAATCCATTTTCTCCAGTGAACTGCAGCCTGTAAATGTGCCAAATCCAATTTTCGTTATATTCTCTGGCAATTTCACCGTTTCCAATGCACTGCACCCCTCAAATGTTCCTTCCAATTCCGTTATCCCTGTCTGGGACAAATCTGCTTCTTCCAACAGCGTGCAGTCTGCAAACACACCCGCTCCATCATTCACTTCCAGCACGTCAATATCTTCAAATCCGCCACACTTTACCTGACGGATGTTTTTATTTTTTACAGCAGCTAAGTCGAAATACCAGTTTCCTCTGCTCCATCTATAAGAAATCAGACTGTAATACAATCCATCCTTCAGCAAGCCATCAACTCTATATATCTGATGATTTGATAATTCTGCAATCTCCTCCGGGGACAGGTCAAAATACCTGTCAGAATACCCCTGATACTCCCATTCTTTATCTACCGAATAAGAGTTGCGGCTGCACCATGTAGCATCTGCAAAAATCCATTTTCCATTTTCACTGTCATAAACAGCATTGTATTCATGGGCATGCCCCTCTAAATCCATGCACGGAATTCCAATGGAAATGCACAATGTTCTCATAAGGCTTGCATAACCCGAACACATAGCACGCTTTTGCTCGTACACCTCATACGGTGACCAATAACTTGGCTTATTATTATAATAGGCATAATAATCATAATAAGTTCTGTCCGCAACAAATGCCATGATCGCTTTTATTTTCTCATACTGTGTAGTACACCCGGCTACAGCCTGTAATGCAGCCTGTCTTAATTCCTCAAACTGGGCATCTGTTATAGCATTCCTTTCAGGATCTGTTAAAAAGTAATCCGGGTCTGCATATTTATTAATCAGAGTCCAGGCCTTCTGTTCCGCTGCAATCTGCTCTTCACTTGCGTCCCCCTTGATTGAAGTTTCTTCCCGTTCTTCTGTTTCTTCTTCCATTTCCGGCAGTTCTGTTTCTGTGTCTGGCTGCTCTGTCTCCTCCGGCTGTTCTTCTGTGTCTGGCTGCTCTGTCTCCTCTGACTGTTCTTCTGTGTCTGGCTGTTCTGTTTCTTCCGACTCTGGCTGTTCCGTATTCTCCCGTTTCTCCTGTTCGCCTGCCTGTGTCTCCTGACGTTCACGATCCATCAGATCCAGTTCTTCCGTATCCGCATATTTTTCATTTACTTTCTCTGATGCCGATTCCGCTTTTTCTGTCTCTGCAATCACATTCGCCTGCATATTTACCGGCATCCCACCAACCAAAACAGTCGCAGCCAGCAATGCCGTAAAAGCTTTTTTCATCCCTCCTTTCATAAACTAAAACTCCTCCTTCATTTGTACCGCTATGTTACATTACCTTTTCTATATTATAACCGCAATACGACTATTTTCAATTGTTTGCGAAATCATTTCTATCATATCTCCGCAGACTATCTGCCTGTACATACTTCAAAATATTTTTCTTCTCCTCCGCGAGGTGCGCATCCCGCCCGGAGGGCGTTTTCATTCATAGGACGTAATTTCCTATGAATGCAAAACAGACGGATCATTCCCACCCAACAGGAATAATCCGTCTGTCTTTTTCTTTTTATTCTCCGCTTCGAAAAATCCTAGAAATCTACTTCCGTGTCATAGTAACAGCATTTCAACAGCTTTTCCATCTCCTCCTGACTCGGCTGTCTCGGGTTTGATCCGGTACATGCATCTAAGATCGCATTGGCTGCGATCTCCGGCAGTCTCTCTAAGAACACTTCTTCCGGTACAAAGCCCTGCTCGGTCGGATAACTGTCTGCACCATAATTCTTAATGCAGTGCGGGATCTTCAAATCATCATTCATACCACGCAGGTATTTGATCAGAAGATCCACTTTCTCGTCTAATGAATCGCCGCCAAGTCCCATGAAATCTGCGATCTCACCATAACGTTTCTTTGCAGTTTCATCTTTGGCGTTAAATGCGATCACTTTCGGCAGATACATTGCGTTGGCTGCACCGTGGATGATATGTGCGCCGTAATCCGCAAATGCAGCACCGGTCTTATGTGCCATGGAATGTACGATACCAAGCAGTGCATTGGAAAATGCCATACCGGCAAGACACTGTGCATTATGCATGTTATCTCTCTTTTCCATATCCCCGTTATAAGATCCTACCAGATCACGCTGGATCATCTTGATTGCATGCAGGGCAAGCGGATCTGTGAAATCACAGTTCGCTGTCGATACATATGCCTCGATTGCATGTGTCATCGCATCCATTCCGGTATGTGCTACCAGTTTCTGTGGCATTGTCTCTGCAAGTTCCGGATCAACGATTGCAACATCCGGTGTGATCTCAAAGTCAGCGATCGGATATTTGATACCTTTCTCATAATCGGTGATGATGGAAAATGCAGTTACCTCTGTTGCAGTTCCCGAAGTTGAGGAAATCGCACAGAAATGCGCTTTCTTACGAAGTTTTGGAATACCAAACACCTTGCACATATCCTCAAATGTGATATCCGGATATTCGTATTTGATCCACATAGCCTTTGCCGCATCGATCGGCGAACCTCCTCCGATCGCAACGATCCAGTCCGGACCAAACTCTTCCATCGCCTTTGCGCCCTTCATTACGGTCTCCACCGATGGATCCGGCTCAATTCCTTCAAAAAGCTGTACTTCCATGCCGGCTTCTTCCAGATACTGTTTTGCGCGGTCAAGAAAACCGAAACGTTTCATGGAACCACCGCCTACGCAGATAATCGCCTTTTTGCCTTCAAACGTCTTTAATGCTTCCAATGCCCCTTTTCCGTGATACAAATCGCGTGGTAATGTAAATCTTGCCATCTTTCCTCCAATCTGCCGCCATCAAAAGGCCGCCCCCTGACACATACACATGCCTGTATTTTTTGTGTCATTTACTGTGTGCAACTTTTATATAACCATCACATATTTTGTTAATTAAATAACAATATGTATTGTAATATTATATCACATCTTTCAAAAATAAGAAGCATTTTTATGCATTTTTAATAATTCTTAATATTTTCTAAGCATTGTTTTTAAATCCACATTTTGGACAGATATTTCCTCCCTTATATACATAACCACAGCGGAAACAGCAGATCGTATCATGTTTTTCTTTCGCCAGATAAGAAATATTTCGCGAATCCGGTTTTTCCTGTAAATAATGAATAAATTCATTCAATACCCCGGCATATGCCGTGAGCTGCTTATTTTCTACCGCATATGGAATTTTCGTCTTTTTCCCATTTTTCTCTGTCACATACACACCACGGTTTAAAAGTCCTGTGGATGCAGTGATCTCATCTATGGACGGAACATCAATACGGTAAGATGTCATCAGTGTGCTGTAATATAGATGTTCCGGTGTCAGGATAATCCCCTCTTTTCCACTGTTGTTTCTCGATGTGTCCACCACAAAAATCGGATATTCAAACAGACCGTTTCCTGCGGCATAGGATGCCATGGCATAATCGATAACCTCTGTTTCCTGCGGCGCTGCCTGCTTTAACAGCACTTTTCTCGCCGGGTAAAAATAATGTTTCTGGCTTTCTGTGATTCCCGCCTCTTCCAGTTCATTTTTCAGCTTATTTACAAGCTGTTCACACTCATCCGTCTTGATCTTGGAAAGACGCCTGCTTAAAAGTTCTAATGCATTATCCTTTAAATCCGGTAAATATGGTCCTTCTGCAATCTTCTGATACGCATCCATTCCCTCATCAAAGGACATGTGTGCCGGATCACCGGTAATTTCTGCGATCTCATTTTCATCCATCTGACGGATTTTATTCTCGATCTGCTCAAAATACGGCAAAACCAGCCCCGGCTCAAACTCCTTTTCTTTCAGACGCTCCTTAAGCTCTGTCAGATCCTCCCTTGTGATTTTTCTCGACTGGCGGATCATATTTTTTATTTCCTGCTGTTCGGCAAGATTTTTCTGCGATTCTAACCGTTCCTGATATGGGGTTAAATCTACTCCTTCGTATTCTTTTAATTTCTCCCGAAGTGCATGGTAACGTGCCCTGTCCATATTAGGCGGCATTTTCCCAACTAGCTCTGCGACTTCCCGCTCTGCCTGTGTCTGCATTTTCTGTTTCAGATTTAAAAGCAGATTCTGTTTTTTCTCCTGCGGCAGCTTTTCCTCTGCAATCTCGTCATAGACACGGCGCATCACGGCATAATTTTTATCTGCGCAGCTCTCTGCCTTTTTATTTAACGCGGCAAGCTTTCTGTCCTGTTCTTTTTCCTCTAACACATCCAGGTATTGTTTCCGCTCTTCGGGCGAAATTCTTGTTTCATGCATGAGCTGGTGTTTTAATTCAGAAAGCTGGCGCTCTGACATACGGTCTGCGACTCCAAATTTAGCCTGATAAGTTTCACGGGCTTTCTGTGCCTCCGCATTATTTACCTGTGCATATTTTTCATCGGACGATTCCCCACCAATCTGCCCAGCTTCGTGCGGCTGCCTGCTGTCACTCTCATATCGGGAACCTTTCACATGGCGTCGTTCGGTTTCATCCTGACGTGCATCTGCATACAGCCTTTCGTTCTCATTCCGCTTCCATCCACTTTCACCCGCGCTTTCATTTCCATGCTGTTTTTCTGCGTGCCGGTTCTTGCTCTCATCCTGCTCTTCTTCATCATCTGTGACTTCGTCCTGATCTGATGCAGGCGTACTCTTTAACTTTTTACGATGCTTTTTTTCCTCCTGTATGGCAGGTTCGCAGGCTGCAATACTGCTTTCCGGGAAAAATCCCTCTTCTATCTTATTTAATAATTCCTCAAAGTCTGCATCTGAATATTCCGGCAGATCCTCGCACAGTTCCTCAAGTGGCTGCTGCTCGTCCTCGACACCCGCCGGCTTTCTGCCGTCCTCATACTCATTATAACGGCTGTTTGCCTCATGCTCGCCGTTACGCCCCATCAGCTCAAGATAATCTTCGTATGCCTTTTTATCCTCCTCAAAATCCATCAGATAAATATCGCCGTCTCCAAGAAGTTTCCATGGGCGCGGCGTATAAAATCTGTGACACGCTGCACAGGTACATGCTTTTGCCAAAAGGACTACTCCCTCAGGCGTCTCGATTCGAAACTCTTTTCCTTTCGGATACATGATCATATGCAGATTTCCTTTGCATTTTGGGCAGCGGTAACCAACTTTATAAAAGTTATTGCCAATCCTGCCTTTTGCTCTTTCTGACAGTGAAAGTTCTGTTCTCTCAAAAACAGTATGCGCCATCTTCCATTCAACTTTATGCCAGAGTCCCTGTTCCTCGTCTGCTTCCTCTTCCTTCTGCACTGCTTCTTTTGCCTCAAGTGCCGCCTGTATCACATCTTCATAGGTAATACGCTTTCCTGCATGATAAAAACGAAAATACTGCGTGGTATATTCCGGTTCAATATAGATTCCTGCAAGCACATGCTCGAAAAGAGTATTCAGCTGCTCCGTATTTTTTTCCACACGAAGTCCCTGGATCGTTCCCCATTTTCCAAATGCATACAGGATCATATTGATCACATCCCGTACTGCTGCCTCATCGGTATCTTTGATCTCATCTTCTTTGATCGGCAGATCTACAATATTTTCCGCCACTTTTCTACTGTCAAAATGAAAAAACAGGGAGCGCACTTCCCCCTGTAAAATGAGATAATTATCAAGTGCCACAAAAAGACCTGTCCAGTTTACATTTGCATGCATGGTCTTTATCAGCCGTTCAAATGTCATTTTTAATTCGCTATCTGCTTTTAATACGATCACTTTTTTCACCTCTTACTTTTCAAATGCAGATTTTTCCTTCAAGATCTGCGCAAAACCCATATGAAGTTCTTCTTTTGCCCACTCAAAATCAATCTCCTGATTGCTGTCATTCAAACAGACGCTTCCACTCTTCTGATGACCTATATCAGCCACAATCCTGCTGTTATCATTTGAGACATCATAATACCGGCAGAGTCTTCTTACATTGCCGGGAACAAAACCTCCAGTCAGTTTCTGATACTCCCTGAGCACATACTGGCTGACATCCTCTTTCTGACGGAATTTATGGCTGCACACCTCGTTTAACAACTCCGGCTCTAATTCCCACATTTTCACAAAAGTACTCTTTTTAAAAGGAGACGGCCCATGAACCGTGTAAAATCCTGTAAACAACGGGAACGCCAGTTCTAACATATTATAAATAAAATACATAAACGGATAACCGGGATGGAAATATGCTCCCGGCTGTTTTTTCATATTTTCACGTTTGTCAAAATATTTTGCCAGAAGCATGGTATTATTCAGGTAAATATATGGCATGACCTGATCTTTTGTATTTGCCACATCAGGCTGAAGAGCCAGCATATCCACCGGAAGATCATTTTTAAAATACTGTTCCGGTCTGACCTTTTTTATCAGAAACATATCATCATTAAAATATACAAAATTCTCTGCCAGACCTGGGATTCTGTGCATATTCCACTCAATGGCATGTGAATTAAATGTCGGCAGATATTTTTCTGGAATAAAATCTTTATGATTTACAATATTTAACTTCGGATGTTCTTTATTTAACCAGGATGGCAGATGCCCCCATGTAACAAAGTGTATCCTGCGCACCCATGGTGCAAAACGCTCCACACCACGAAACCAGTACCTCAGCAGATCCCAGTCTCTGTATCTCTCTTTTCTGTCATCCTGTTTCTGCGACAGATCCGGCTGCATACTGTACTCCATTTTCTGTTTCTGCCAGTCCGGATCATTTCCATCCACCCATGTGATCACAAAATCAATTTCCGGAATATTATTGTCCTGCTTCATAAAACTCTCCATCCCTGTCCTGATTTTCATAAAAACAGTTTTTTCATCTGCTTAATAAATTTCACTGTTATCATGATAAAACAAATCCTGCAAAATGAAAATCCTATTTATCTGCTTAATTTATATTTTTTTTAGAAATACTGGTTTTTCCCTGTTTTAAGGCATTTCCGTTTCTTTTGTTAGCACTCATTAAAAAAGAGTGCTGATTTTCTATTGACTTTTGAAATTTGCGGTTATAATATTAGATTCAGGCAGCAGCGAGGCGGATCTGCCCACTGCATTTTATTACGATTATAAAGGAGTGTTTGAATATGGCAGAGAAACATGGAAATCTTTCAATTAACAGCGATAATCTGTTCCCGATTATCAAAAAATGGTTATATTCCGATCACGACATCTTCTTCCGTGAGCTGATCAGTAACGGATGTGATGCGATCACAAAATTAAAAAAACTCGAAATGATGGGCGAATATACATTACCGTCTGACTACAAACCGGAGATCCACGTTGTTGTAAATCCGGAGGAAAAGACTTTAAAATTTATCGATAATGGTCTTGGTATGACCGCAGACGAGGTTGAGGAATACATCAACCAGATCGCATTTTCCGGCGCAACAGATTTCATTGAAAAATACAAAGACAAAGCAAACGACGATCAGATCATCGGTCACTTCGGACTTGGCTTCTATTCCGCATTCATGGTAGCTGATCAGGTAACGATCGATACATTATCCTACAAAGACGGCGCAACGGCTGTTCACTGGTCCTGCGACGGCGGTACTGAATTTGATATGGCTGATGGCACCAAAGAAGGCGTCGGTACAGAAATCACCCTTTTCTTAAACGAGGATTCCGTTGAATTTTCCAACGAGTACCGTGCAAGAGAAGTCATCGAAAAGTACTGCTCTTTCATGCCGACTCCGATCTTCCTTGAGAAGGCAAACGCTGAGACAGAATATGAGACGATCGACGCCGCTGATAAATTAGACACAGACACTGTCGTTGAGACGATCCATGAGGAGGCAAAAACAGAGGAGAAAGAAAACGAAAACGGCGAAAAAGAAGTCGTTGAAGTTTCTCCTGCAAAAGATAAATTAAAGATCGTAAAGCGTCCGGTTTCATTAAACGATACCAACCCTCTCTGGGCAAAGAGTCCGAACGAATGCACCGACGAAGAATACAAAGCATTTTACCGCAAAGTATTCTTAGACTACAAAGAACCGTTGTTCTGGATCCACTTAAATATGGACTATCCGTTTAATTTAAAAGGTATCCTGTACTTCCCGAAGATCAATACCGAGTATGATTCCATCGAGGGAACCATCAAACTTTACAACAACCAAGTATTTATCGCCGATAACATCAAGGAAGTCATTCCTGAATTCTTAATGCTCTTAAAAGGTGTGATCGACTGCCCGGATCTGCCGCTTAACGTATCCAGAAGTGCACTGCAGAACGATGGTTTTGTAAAGAAGATCTCCGAGTACATCACCAAGAAAGTAGCTGACAAGCTGATCGGTATGTGCAAGACGGATAAAGAAAATTACGAGAAATACTGGGACGACATCAGCCCGTTCATCAAATTCGGCTGTCTGAAAGATACCAAATTCTGTGACAAGATGAACGATTACATCCTGTTCAAGAATCTGGATGACAAATATCTCACTCTTCCGGAACTTTTAGTCAAAGAGGAAGAAAAGAAAGACGAAAACAAAGATGAAGCTGAGGTATTAGATGCTGACGGCAATCCGATCAAAAAGGAAAGCACCGATGCAGCAGATGAGAATACTGAGAAAAAAGATGAGCGCAAGGTAATCTACTATGTAACTGACAAACTTCAGCAGGGTCAGTACATTAAGATGTTCAAAGAGCAGAACATGGACGCTGTCATCTTAGACCACAACATTGATACTTCCTTCATCTCACAGCTTGAGCAGCGCAATGAGCATTATAAATTCATGCGTATTGATGCAGATGTCACAGAATCCTTAAAGGACGAGACTTCCGCTGAGGACTTAAAGGCTGAGACAGATACCCTGACTGATGTGTTTAAAAAAGCTTTAAACAACGATAAACTGACTGTCAAAGTTGAAAAACTGAAAAACGCTGATATCGCATCTGTCATCACCCTTTCTGAGGAAGGCAGACGTATGCAGGATATGATGAAGATGTATGCAATGAACGGCATGGGCGGCATGGATCCGAACATGTTTGCTGCGGATCAGACCCTGACCTTAAACGCAAACAATGAACTTGTAAAATATATCTTTGAGCACAAAGATTCCGAGCATGTTCCGATGTTCTGTGAACAGCTTTACGATCTTGCAATGCTTTCCAACCAGCCGCTGTCTGTTGACGCTATGGCAAAATTTGTACAGCGCAGCAATCAGATCATGATGCTTCTTGCAAAATAATTTTTACAGAATACAAGCCCCTGCAAAACCTGTAGATACGAGTTTTGCAGGGGTTTTCTCATGCTGTTTTTTATCGTGTTTATACCTGAATTTCTATAAAAATATTATTTTGCTGCCGTATAGATTGCGATCATATCTTCCACATCCAGATGCTTTACTTTTCCAAGATTGCCTCTGACTGCCGCATTACACTTTTCTGCCAGTTCTTTTATCTGTTCTTCTGTCGGCGCAATGCCAAGTTCCGTTAATGATGTCGGCATATGGATTTCCCGGTAAAAATCCTCCATTGCAGCAATGCCTGCCTCTGCCGTCTTCTGTTCTGTCTCCTGCGGCTCCACACCCATAACGTGCTCTGCAAACTGCACAAATCGTTCAATACGCTCCCCGCAGACATAGCGTGCCCAGCTTCCCCAGATTGCGGCAAGCCCTGCTCCATGTGCCACATCAAACATTCCACCAAGCTCGTGTTCTAATTTGTGCGTTGCCCAGTCACCACCATCCGTTCCGCAGCCGGTCAGTCCATTATGGGAAAGACTTCCCGCCCACATGACTTCCGCGCGCGCATCATAATTTTCCGGCTCTTTTACAAGGATTTTTGCATTTCTGATCACCGTGCGCATCAGTGCTTCACTGATTCCATCCGTCAGTTCCATGTTTTCACCGTGGTTGAAATAGCGTTCCATCGTATGCATCAGGATATCCGTGCATCCGCATGCTGTCTGATACGGTGGAAGCGTCATCGTAAGCTCCGGATCTAAAACAGCAAACTTTAATCGGCTGTAATCGGTCGTGCATCCTCTCTTCATACCGCCATCTTCCTTTGTTATTACGCAGGAACCGCTCATCTCACTTCCCGCCGCCGCGATCGTAAGCACTACACCGATCGGCAGACATGCAGTCGGTTTCCGTTTAAAATCAAAGAAATCCCACACGTCTCCTTCATTTGCAACACCATATCCGATCGCCTTTGCGGAATCAATGACACTTCCGCCGCCGACGGCAAGGATGAAATCGACATTTTCTTTTTTACAGAGTGCGATTCCTTCATACACCAGAGAAAGTCTCGGGTTTGGAACAACACCGCCCAATTCGACGTAAGTGATCCCCTCTTTATCAAAGATCGCCTCGATCCTGTCTAACAGACCGGAGCGTCTGGCACTGCCGCTTCCATAATGGATGAGAACCTTTTTACAGTTCTGTTCTTTTATCAGGTTTCCAACTTTTTGTTCCGCACCTTTTCCGAAAACAACTTTTGTCGGTGCATAATAATTAAAATCGTTCATTTTGCTCCTCATTCCCACATGTAAAAGTTCTTATTTTCTCTTTTCATAACTACTTCTAGTTATATAAGCTATTATCGGTAAAAAAACGTATCTGCTTTAGTCTGAACAAACTCGCAGGAAACCATCACCGGTTCTCTGCGGGCTTACACTCTCTTATCGTATCTTCTTATTATATATCTGTCTGACAAACTATCTACATTGAAATTTTATCAAGTATTCCGGTCAGATGTGCGATCGTCACCCCATAATTTGTCATCGGAACCTGCTGTTTTTTGGCACGGTCGATCCGCGACATCACATATTTGCGGTTAAACATGCATGCACCGCACTGAATGATCAGATCATAGCCGGATAAATCCTGTGGAAAATCCGTTCCACTCATGATGTCTACGGTAATGCCCTCTCCTGCGCGCTTTTTTAACATGCGCGGGATTTTGACTCTTCCGATATCTTCCTGCAGTGGCGCATGGCTGCAGCATTCTGCGATCAGAACATGCGATTCATTTGTCAGGGAATCTAACATTTTTGCACCTTCCACATAGTAAGGAAGATCTCCTTTATACGCTGCAAACAAAACAGAAAATGAGGTCAGCATGCTCTCTTTCGGCTTGTGCTCATACACATAGCCGAATACCTGTGAGTCTGTGATGATCAGTTTCGGCGGTTCTTTTAAGGCTGCAAGTGCCGGCAATAGTTTATCTGTTGTCACACTCATGACCAGGCACTTTTTATCCAAGAGTTCCCGTAATGTCTGCACCTGCGGCAGGATCAAACGTCCTTTCGGCGCCTGGATATCCTGCGGCATGACCAGTAAGACGAAATCTTCTTCTGTGACGAGATCTCCCGTGATCAGCCTATCTCCGTAATTTTCCGGCACAAGGCGGGCGAGTTCTTCCCTGACTGCGTCGATCCCTGCCCCCGTTTTGGCACTGACTGTGAGCGCCTGTTTTCCTGTTTTTTCTTTGATATAAGAAGCAAGTTCGTCCGTATGCGGATCAATATCTGCTTTCCCGACGAGGAACAAAACAGGCGTATTTTTTTCTTTCAGAAACTGATACCACTTTAATTCTTCTGTGAGATCCGGTAAGTTCTCCTGATTTTTCTCGGACGACAGTTGTAATTTTTCTTTTGCATCTTTCGTTTCTGAAGCATCCTCTCTGCAGGCATCCGCGCCAGATACCACGATCACAGCGATATCCGCCTTTTCCGCTGCCAGTTTCGTTTTCTCCACACGGCGTTCCCCAAGCTCAGTCTCATCATCAAATCCCGCTGTGTCAATAATCACACATGGACCAAGCGGACTGATCTCCATCGGCTTATAGACCGGGTCCGTCGTCGTTCCGGCAACATCTGCAACAATGGAGACTTCCTGATGTGTGAAGGCGTTGATAAAAGAAGATTTCCCGCTGTTTGTTTTCCCGAACACACCAATATGCAGACGGTTGCTGCCTGGTGTATCATTTAGTGTTCCTGCCATAGTACTCCTCATTTCCCTTAGAATCTGAAATCACGTTTTCCCTCTGCGATATCGTGGATGTGCTCGTATGCAGTCTGTTTTACTTTCGGATTCGGAATTTTTTCAAGTTCTCTGTCGATCAGCTCCATACCAAGACGTTTTGTCTCTTCGCTTGCATAATCTTCCAGATATTCTTTTAATGTCATCAGCGCATTCGGGTGACAGCAGTTTAAGATCTGCATGTTTTTACAAAGTGCCATAAAACGGTCACCGGTTCTTCCCTCGCGGTAACATGCAGTACAGAAACTTGGGATATACCCCAGTTTGATCAGCCAGTTCACAACTTCATCTAAGGTTCTCTGGTCGCTGACATCAAACTGCTCACTGGTCACTTCTCCTTCTTTTTCCGGCTCTGCGTAGCCGCCGACGCTTGTTTTTGATGCACCGCTGATCTGGGAAACGCCAAGCGGAAGGACTTTGTTTCTCACTTCCTGGCTCTCTCTTGTTGAGATGATCATTCCGGTATATGGCACGGAAACACGGATCAGAGCACAGATCTTTGCAAATGTGTCGTCAGAGATGCCATTGTCAAATGCAGACGGATCAATGTCATCTGCATGCTTGATTCGCGGTACACTGATAGTATGCGGTCCGACTCCATGTACTGCCTCTAAGTGTTCTGCGTGCATCAAAAGTCCTGCAAACTCATAACGGTAAAGGTCAAGTCCAAACAATACGCCAAGTCCTACATCATCAATTCCGCCCTCCATTGCACGGTCCATCGCCTCTGTGTGATATGCGTAATCGTGTTTCGGTCCGGTCGGATGCAGCTTTTCATAGCTTTCTTTATGGTAAGTCTCCTGAAACAGGATATAAGTTCCGATTCCAGCTTCTTTTAATTTGCGGTAATTTTCCACGGTCGTTGCAGCAATATTGACATTGACACGGCGGATCGCACCGTTTTTATGTTTGATGCTGTAGATGGTCTTGATGCACTCTAAGATATATTCGATCGGGTTGTTGACCGGATCTTCGCCCGCCTCAATGGCAAGACGTTTATGTCCCATATCCTGCAATGCAGTAACTTCTTTTACGATGTCTTCCTGCGTCAGTTTCTTTCTTGCAATGTGTTTGTTTTTCAGATGATACGGACAGTATACACAGCCGTTCACGCAGTAGTTTGACAAATAAAGCGGTGCAAACAATACGATACGGTTTCCATAAAAATCTTTTTTTATCTGCTCTGCAAGTGCATAAACTTCCTGGATTTTTTCAGGAATCTCACATGCTAAGAGGACAGATGCCTCCCTATGATTTAGGCCCTTTCTTAATTTTGCCTTCTCGATGATCTCATCGATCAGTGCCACATTGTCCTTGTTGGCATCTGCATAGGCAAGTGTCTCTCTGATCTCCTCATCTGAAATAAACTCTTCTGCTTTTAATGATTTTGCGTTATACATACATTCTTCCTTTCTTTCCGGTCAGTTTGCGCCCGCTTGCTTTCCGGTTAGTGTATTTTTATATGGACGACAGACTGCTCTTTTTGCAGAACTGTCGTATAAAACCAGTAGATCCGCCTTAAGTCTGCTGGCTTTTTGTCAATTTGTGATTTCTGAAGTTATCTTATGTCCGCCCGTTCTGTCTCACAGATGGCTGATACTTTCCATTCTGCTTTCTTATGGCTGAAAATCGCCCCTGTTTACGGCTACCTGATAGCCAATGCTTTCCATTCGTTTCTGCATGCAGAAGCGGCACTCTGCTGCCTCGTCACCGGTGCAGATCTTATTATCATATAATTTATATTTCTCCCGCACGGCAACCGGGGATAAATTCGGCATGACGACATTTGCTCCCGCTAAAATTCCAAGCTCCCTGCCCTTGGGATGAATCGTTCCAAGCGCTGTGGTCGCCGGGAGAAGTACATGCGGATGGATCAGTCTGATAATGGAAAGCAGCCGCAGTGTCATCTCCATAGTGCCCGCTGTCTCAGTACCAAACGGCGTATCTTTCTGCGGGATAAACGGACCAATACCGACCATCTGCGGTTTCAATCTACGGATAAACTGCAGATCTTCCCACAGGGTATCTACGGTCTGATAAGGCGAACCTACCATAAATCCGCATCCGGTCTGATATCCGATTTCTTTTAAATCTCTAAGACAGCGCATCCGGTTCTGATAGGACATCTCTACCGGGTGCAGTTTCTCATAATGTGCCTCATCTGCCGTCTCGTGGCGCAGCAGATACCGGTCTGCCCCCGCATCAAAATATGCCTGATAGCTCTCTCTTGATTTTTCTCCGATAGAAAGTGTCACCGCACAGTCGGGATATTCTGCCTTTATCTTTGAAACGATCTGACAGATCTTTTCATCGGTATAAAATCCATCCTCCCCACCCTGCAGTACAAAGGTGCGGAATCCCAGCTCATATCCGTTTTTACAGCAGGAAAGAATCTCTTCTTCCGTCAGCCGGTAGCGGTCTGCGTGGCAGTTACTTCTGCGGATTCCACAGTAAAGGCAGTCATTTTTGCAGTAATTTGTGAACTCAATCAGTCCGCGGATGTAGACATTTTTTCCATAGATGCGGTCACCTGTGTTCCGCGCACGCTGCTTTAAATCCTGTATCATCGCATCGTCCTCTGTGGCAAGAAGAAATGCAAGCTGTTCTTTTGTGATATCTGCTGTCTTTTCTATTGTCTCTGGCAGATTTTTAAAATTCTGCGCTGACATGCCATAGTTTTTCTGTTTGTTTTTGTCTGGTGTTCTCTGGTTTTGTAACATAAATTTATCCCTGTCCGATCATAATGGTCTTTCTGCTAGTGAGATTGGGCATCCGACATATATTTCTTTTGATTTTGCCCAATGTGTATATTTTCAATTCATATCCACGCCAGCTTATGCCATGCCAACATTCGAATACACCGTCTTTGCCGTGATTCCATCAAGTCTGCCGATTTTCCCGGAAAGTGCATTGATAACATCCTGCGGCGCATCGATTGCAACGCTGATGATATGCACATTCCGCTCACGGTATGGCAGACCCATCCGTCCGATAATATACGAGCCGTATTCATGCAAAAGCTTATTTAATTCCGGCGTGGAATCCATATTTTCAACGATGATCCCGATCAAAGCTACTCTTGTATCCATTCGTTTCCTCCCTGATTATCAAATTTATATGATTTTCATACACGAATCTATGATACAGATTTTGGAATAAAAAAAACTGTACCCCTAATTTCAGGTACAGCCTAATAAGAGTCGCATTGCGCCTCTTACATTTTCCATTTATACCGTACCTTTCATCTCAAGTGATTCTTTTGATGTCAGCGTCTTTTCTTTTTCTAATAAACAATCTTGTGCAAAAAGGACTTTACATGTGCTCTTTGCAAAGATTTACAATCTCAATTTAGATGCATTTTACGGGCAAATTTCTTATTATAACAATACCCTCTGCATACACAAAAATTATACAGCAAAATTTTTTGCCTATATAAGTATTATGTATACAAAGGGTATCATGATTTTTTAGGAATTGCAATTATGTTTCGATTCTGTACGATATAAAATACAAAAAATGTGTTACTGTTCACACATACTGTGTGAGCAGTAACGATTACAGCCCATTTTAAATGCATCTTCGATGCATGGGGCTGTAATCTGGCATGATATAGTCTTTGGCGCACAGCTTGACAGCAAGTGTCAAGCTTGCGAGTGAACAGTAACAAAAATGTTACTCTTTACGGCACCGGCTCTTCCTCCGGCACCTCGATCTCTTTGATCATCGTCTCATTTCCACATAAAAGCCAGGTATGTTCCCCGCCGCACTCCGGGCAGATCTTGCCATGTGCTACGGTATCATATTCGCAGCCACAGTCATCACAATGTGTCACTGCATGGATTGTCTCGATATTTAACTCACTGCCGGATAAAACCTCTGTGCGGTCCGCCGCCCAGCGCCAGCAGTCTGTGAGATAAGACGGCACGATGCCGGACACTTCCCCGATGGAAAGTGTCACAGCCGAAACCTTTGTCAGTTCATTTTCCTGCGCGATCTCCTCCACGCTTTTGATCACATGAAATACGATTCCAAGTTCATGCATTCGCTTTATTTCTCCTTTTTTCCAAAATGGATCTTCACTTCACGTTTTAACATATAAGGAAAAATTGCCTTCATCTTGTCCTCCGCTTTTACCATACGGCTGCACTCCGGCAGCTCGCGGTGCAGATGGATCGCATCAAATTCACACTTTGTCGTGCAGACACCACAGCCGATACACTTGTTCGGATCGACCACGGAAGCTCCACATCCAAGACAACGCGCAGTCTCGATCTTCACCTGCTCTTCGGTCAGTGTCCTGTGTGCATCGCGGAATGATCTGTGCGCATCAATCTTGTCATCCATTGCAGGACGCTGTCTCTTTGCACTGTCATATTCTTCCAGGGCAAGATTTTCCTTATCCAGTTCGATAAACTGACGGCGGTTTCTTCCGATCGTCATGCTTGCATTTTCATGCACAAAACGGTGAATGGACTCTGCACCTTCTTTTCCGGCTGCGATCGCATTGATTGCAAAACTCGGTCCGGTATAGACATCTCCACCGACAAAGATATCCGGTTCTGCGGTCTGGTAAGTAAGCGGATCTGCTACTGCTCCGTTTCCTCTTCCAAGTTCCACTTTAGAGCCTGCCAAAAGGTCACCCCAGAGAATGCTCTGTCCAATACTTAAGTATACATGCTCACATTCCACGGTCATTGTCTCATTCTCATCGAACTGTGGGTTAAAACGTCCAGTCTCATCTTTGACGGAAACACATTTTTTCAGCACGATGCCACGCACTTTACCGTTTTCTGTCAAAATCTCTTTCGAACCCCAGCCACAGTGAACGGCAGCTCCCTCTTCTTTGACTTCTTCCACCTCATCTTTGGATGCCGGCATCTCTTTTTCAGACTCTAAGCAGAACATGGAAACTTCGTTGGAACCACAGCGTGCCGCTGTACGTGCCACATCGATTGCCACGTTACCGCCACCGATGACAACAGATCTGCCATCCACGCGGTAGTCTTCGTTTCCACCGGATACGATATGTAAGAAATCAACCGCACTCATTACACCCGCGGCATCCTCGCCCAGAATGCCTGCTTTGCGGCTTCCCTGGCAGCCGATTGCAATATAAAATGCCTGATATCCCTGCGCGCGCAGTTCGTCTAACGAAATATCTTTTCCAACTTCCACGCCGCATTTGATATCCACACCAAGTTCACGCATCACTTCGATTTCAGCATCCACAACATTTTTCTCTAATTTAAAAGAAGGAATACCGTAAACGAGCATTCCACCCGGACGTTCATTTTTCTCAAATACAGTCGGTTTGTAACCTCTGGTTGCCAAATAAAACGCACAGCTTAAACCAGCCGGGCCACCACCAATGATTGCAATCTTCTGTGGGAAAGTTCCACGGTTTGACGGCTGTACGACCGGTGGAATGTAACGTGTATCTGAATTCAGATCCAGTTCTGCGATAAATTTCTTGACATCATCGATCGCAACTGCCTGGTCCACAGTTCCTCTTGTACATGCATCCTCACAGCGGTGGTTGCAGACACGGCCGCAGACTGCCGGGAACGGATTTTCCTTTTTGATCAGGGCAAGGGCATCTGTGTATCGTCCCTGTGCCGCCATCTTTAAGTATCCCTGTACTGCGATATGTGCCGGACATGCCGTCTTACACGGTGCCGTTCCGGTATCATAACAGTTGATGCGGTTGTTATCACGGTAATCCATATCCCATTTTTCCGGTCCCCACTTGGTATTATCCGGCAGCTCGTGTTTCGGATAGGTGATGGTTCCATCTTTCGTACAGAGTTTCTGACCCATTTTTACGGCACCCGCCGGACAGTACTCTACGCAGCGTCCACATGCAACACAATCCTTTGTTTCAACCTTTGCCACATAAGCAGAACGTGACATGTTCGGTGTGTTAAATAACTGTGAAGTACGAAGTGCATTACAGATATTTACATTACAGTTACAGATGGCAAAAATCTTGTCCTCGCCGTCAATGTTTGTGATCTGATGAACAAATCCGTTATCCTCCGCACGCTGTAAGATTTCCATTACCTTTTCACGTGTAATGTAATGTCCCTTGTTTGTCTCGACTAAATAGTCAGCCATATCGCCGACACCGATACACCAGTCTTCCGGATCATCCGCGCATCCCTCGCCCAAAACACCGCGGGAATAACGGCAGGAACACGGACCTGCTGCATATTTTCCATCATATTTATCCAACCAGTGGGAAATATGCTCGACACTGACAGACTCATTTTCCGTCTCGATCGCTTTCTCAACCGGAATGACATGCATACCGATTCCAGCGCCTCCCGGCGGTACCATCGGAGTTACTTTCTGCAATGGCAGAAATGCCATACGTTCGAAAAATGATGCAACTTCCGGGTGCTCTTTGATCTGGTCTGCCTTCATGTTAAAGAACTCTGCACTTCCCGGTACAAACATCGGGAGCACATACTGTTTCTCATGCTTTGGATTTTCCCAGTTGTATTCCAAAAGACCGATATTGCTCATCTCCTGCAACAATTCTTCTAACACTTTCTCTTCTTTTCCGGTTGCTTTTACAATCTGTGCTAATGTCATCGGTTTGCGCACTTTCATTTTCAATGCAACCTCTGCCATCTCGTCCGTCACAAGTGCTTCTAGTCCATAATATTCCGGATCTTCGGCTGTCACTGTATGACCGATACGGTCGGTGATCTTCTGTCCTAATTTTAAGATCAGCTCTCTCGGCTGTTCCGGTGGTGTGTACTCAAACTTTTTCATGCGTGTTCCTCCTCTCTCCATGCAACGGTCTCTTTTTTCAGCCAGTCTGCCCATTCTTCCATACCTTCACCTGTCTTTGCACAGATCGGGATGATCTTTGCATTCGGATTGCGCATCAGGATGTTCTTTTTACACTGCTCTAAGTCAAAATCAAAATATGGCATCACATCGATCTTGTTGATCAGCACGACATCGCAGATGGAAAACATCAGCGGGTATTTTAAAGGTTTGTCATGTCCTTCCGGTACGGATAAGATCATCGCATTTTTCACTGCACCCGTATCGAACTCCGCTGGACATACCAGATTGCCGACATTCTCTAAAATAACCAGTTCCACATCATCTGTTCCAAGTCCTTTTAATCCCTGTCTCGTCATATCTGCATCCAGATGACACATGCCGCCTGTATGAAGCTGGATTGCCTTTGCTCCGGTCTTTAAAATTGTTTCCGCATCCACGTCAGAGTCGATATCTGCCTCCATGACACCGATCTTCAAGTCATCTTTCAGTGCCTCGATCGTGCGTGTCAGCGTCGTTGTCTTGCCTGATCCAGGCGATGACATCAGGTTCAACAAGAACACGCCGTCTTTTTTCAGTTCTTCGCGAAGCAATGCTGCCTGCTTGTCATTGCTCTCGAAAATGCTCTGTTTTACTTCCAGAATCCGTACATTTCCCATGATAATCTCCATTTCTTTTGTAACATTTTTCGCCTTATCTGTTACTTATAGATAAATTCTATCATTTTAGGGTGGTTGTGTCAATAAATTCTGGTCATACCAGTGTGCCAATTTTTTAGAATTTATTTAGAATTGTCTGATTGCTATCACAGGAATGCAAAGATTTTTTAATTCATGGACGTAATTTCCCTATGAAGATTCGGGTGTCAAAAGGTGGCTTCCAAATTTTGACACCCGAATCCTATGAATTAAAAAAACAACGCTACAGTCCGCAGGAAAACCTGTATACTGTAACGTTGTCTGTCTTACTTTAGTATGCCTTTACTTTTACATATCCTTCTTTATAAGAATATTTCAGATAAGTAATAACATTTACAACCTGTCTCTTATCATCATCAATGTGTATCCTAATAAGTTTTGACCTCTCCATTTGCTTAAATCCATCCGATCTGGATCTTTCATAGACAATCCAATCCCCCAAATCCTGTCTTTTACCGCACATTCTGCAAGGATTTGATCTTTTGTATGTAACAGACCTTCCCTCAATTTATCATTTTGGGAAAATTTTGCTATAAGTCCTTCATAAACTACAATCTGCCTTATACCATTCCAGTAATTTTCATTATAGCCCGCCACCATACGTCCCAGTTCTTTTATAGTTCCAACCTCATCTGTTTCCAATATCTTTTCAGCTATTACATCATCTCTGAAACAAACTGCCTTTTTATACATCATATATTGCTCCATAGATGAAAATCCGATTCCATTTACATGAAGCTGTGACATATACCAGTTGCTCAAGTACCCATTTTCTTCATCAGGATTATGAAAACATAAAATGCCCATTTTAAGCTGCACCTACCTTTTTTACTGCCAGATCAAGCTCTAAGTCATGCAGTCCGTGATACGCTTTCATCAAAAAATTTAACGGTACTTTTTCTATCACCTCCGAGCTTGGAATATTATAGTACCATTGATAATACGCATAAAACTCGCCAATCCAGTCCGGCATAAACCCTTCTAAAGCCTTTCCAGCTTTCAATTTATACTTTTCTGTATCCGAAAAATATCTCCATAATTCTTTAGCATCCATGGTATTAACATACGCCATCGACTCATCGATATATTTTCTGGTTTTACTTTTCATATACGCTTCTATAAAATCCGTTGTATCATTTTCAGGAAATGTCTGCGCTACAAAATCAAACAGTTTTCCCTGACTCTCTACCACATCATCTAAATATGTCTCTGAATATGCCCGCATTTTTCTCTCCTCATAAAAGTGTACTAAACACATTGGTTACTTTATTTGCATCAGAGTCAATCAATTCTTTCATCCTTTTCCTTGCTGTCACATCGCGTTCATTGTATTTTTCATTAAACTCGTCATATTCCACGGAAATAAGTTCTTCTTTTCTCTCAGACAGCCTCGAATATGCCAGTTCTGATTTAATACAATACTGTATTCCCAAACCTCCCAACAAAAGGAGCTCTTCTAAAATTTCCACATCAATTTCATCTCTGACAAACGCTTTTGCAATATAAAAGTACGATGCATCCGCTCTCCATCCTTTTATCACATCATATCCGCTTGTTTCGATACCATATTTTGCAATAAACTTCTGCGACAACATTCTGTAACGCTTAGAGTCTGCTGCATCCCTGTGTTTCATTAATTCAGCCAGCCATGATAAAATGCTATATTTCTGGAAATCAAGTACTTTCAGTCCTTCCATATCCAACTCATATTTATGAACCCAGCCATTTGTCTCATCCGGTCTGCAAACCGCCCATTCTTTTGCAAGATCAATATTTTCCGTCAAATAAAAGCCTTTTCCGTAATCATGCCGGTTTTCTCCCAATCCAAAAGCTGGCTTTATTTCTTTGTCAGGACTCCCATGATACAAGATAATCTTACCCATATCGTCATCCTCCCTATACAAACATAATTTAGAAATTGCAATCTGTTCCG
>ENA-UEQE01000798-UEQE01000798.1-human-gut-metagenome-genome-assembly--contig:-NODE-798-length-27535-cov-42.653981_pt1 | contig 27535 bp, 20 predicted proteins | sample MGYA00242934_ERZ507935 | MGnify/ENA primary metagenome ERZ507935 (study PRJEB26167, sample SAMN06115423) | human gut metagenome | host: Homo sapiens | place: China:Anhui | collected 2015-03-30... | reverse complement strand
GACGGACAGGGTAACTTCGGTTCGATGGACGGCGACTCGCCTGCCGCCATGCGTTACACCGAGGCCCGCATGAAGAAAATCACGGACGAAGTGATGGCCGACATCGACAAGGAGACGGTCGACTGGACGCTGAACTTCGACGACACGATTCCCGAACCCACGGTCCTGCCCACGAAAATCCCGCTGCTGATCGTCAACGGCGCCAGCGGTATCGCCGTCGGTATGGCCACGAACATGGCTCCGCACAACCTTTCGGAGGTGGTCGACGCCTGCTGCGCCTATATCGACAACCCGGAGATCACGGGCGAGGAGCTGCTGCACTACGTCAAGGGGCCCGACTTCCCCACGGGCGGTATCATCTACGGCTACGAGGGAGTGAAGGAGGCGATGCTGACGGGCCGCGGCCGCGTGATGATGCGCGCCAAGACCGACATCGAGCATACGCCCAGCGGCCGCGAGTGCATCGTCATCACGGAGATTCCCTACATGATCAACAAGGCCGAGATGATCAAGAAGATCGCCGACATGATCAACGACAAGAAGATCGACGGCATCTCCTACATCAACGACGAGTCGGACCGCAACGGCCTGCGGATCATCATTATCCTGAAGCACGACGCCGTTGCGAGCGTGGTGCTGAACACGCTGTTCAAGAACACGCCGCTGCAAACGTCGTTCGCCGTGAACAACATCGCGCTGGTCAACGGCCGGCCGCAGATGCTGCCGATGCGCGACCTGATCAAATACTTCATCGAGCACCGCCACGACGTCGTCGTGCGCCGCACGCGCTTCGACAAGCGCAAGGCCGAGGAGCGTCTGCACATCGTGCAGGGTTTGCTGATCGCGCAGGACAACATCGACGAGATCGTGCGCATCATCCGCGCCTCGCAGACGCCCGACGCCGCCAAGCAGACGATGATCGAGCGTTTCGAGTTGTCGGACATCCAGGCTTCGGCCATCATCGAAATGCGCCTGCGCGCCCTGACGGGACTCGAAAGGGGCAAGCTGCTCGCCGAGCGCGACGAACTGGAGAAGCTGATCGCCCACCTGACGGAGGTGCTTGCGAACGTCGGCATGCAGATGCAGATCATCAAGGACGAGCTGCTGGAGATCAAGGAGAAGTACGGCGACGAACGCCGCTCGGAGATCGTCTACGCTTCGGAGGAGTTCAATCCCGAGGATTTCTATGCCGACGACGACATGGTGATCACCATTTCGCACATGGGCTACATCAAGCGCACGCCGCTGGCCGAATACCGCACGCAGAACCGCGGCGGCGTGGGGGCCAAGGGCAGCGCCACGCGCGACGAGGACTTCATCGAGCACATCTACGTGGCTTCGATGCACAACACGATGCTCTTCTTCACCGAAAAGGGCCGCTGCTTCTGGCTCAAGGTCTACGAGATTCCGGAAGGCGCCCGTTCGTCGAAGGGCCGCGCCATCCAGAACGTCATCCAGATCGAGCCGGACGACAAGGTCCGCGCTTACATCAACGTCAAGAGCCTGGCCGATGCGGAGTACGTGAACGACAACTACATCATCATGTGCACCAAGGACGGCACGATCAAGAAGACCAAACTGGAGGCCTACTCGCGTCCGCGCCAGAACGGCGTGAACGCCATCGTCATCCGCGAGGGCGACCAGCTGATCGAGGCCAAGCTCACCAGCGGCAACGCCGAGGTGATGATCGCCGCCCGCGACGGCAAGGCCATCCGTTTCAACGAATCGACGGTGCGTCCGATCGGGCGTGTCGGCGCCGGAGTGCGCGGCATCTCGATCGAGGACGGGGACGAGGTGGTCGGCATGATCTGCGTGGAACCCGATTCGAAGCAGGACGTGCTGGTATTGAGCGAGAACGGCTACGGCAAGCGTACCGATCTGGACGAATACCGCATCACCAACCGCGGCGGAAAGGGCGTGAAGACCATCAACATTACGGAAAAGACAGGCAAACTAATTTCGATACAGGCCGTTACCGACGACAACGACCTGATGATCATCAACCGTTCGGGACTCACCATACGCACCGCTGTCAGCCAGATCCGCCTCGCGGGCCGCGCTACGCAGGGCGTGCGTATCATCAACCTCCGCGAGGGCGACGCCATTGCTTCGGTGATGGCCGTGCCGGCTGCCGGGGAAGAGGAGGAAGAGCAGCCCGCGGAAGGCGTTGAGACCGGAGGCGAAACCCCCGGAGCCGCCCCCGCGGAGGAATAAGAAAAAGAAACAACAAAAACTTTAAAATTTCAGTTTACCATGAAGAAAACGATTTTGACGGCTCTTGCGGCGCTGCTCGTGGCAGTTCCCGCCGTGAAAGCCCAGAAAGTGAACAAGGAAGCCCTTCTCGCCAAGATCGAAAAGAGCGACGCCGACATCGCCAACGAGAAGAAGGCGGCGAAGGCCGCGACGTGGCTCGCCCGCGGCAAGGCTTTTTACGAGGTGGCCGTGGAGCCTACGAAGAGCATCTTCGCCAACATGGAACCGACGATGCTGAAACTGGCTGTCGGCGAACCCAAGTCGACGACGAAGGAGACGCTCAACGGCACGGAGTACGACGCATGGGTGTATCCCTATTTCACGGCTTACGTCAAGGACAACAAGGTCGTGACGTGGAAGCAGAGCAAATGGGTGCTGAAAGACGCTCCCAAGAAGGCCATCGAGGCTTACAACAAGGCTTATGAACTCGATCCCAAGACGGCCGAGAAGGTCAAGGAGGGTCTGAAGCAGGTCAGCGACTTCTGCTCGCAGGTGGGCAACGTCGGCATCGACTCGGGCAACTACGTCGAGGCCGCAGACGCTTACGTGACGGCTTTCGAGGCGCAGTCCAGCCCGGCTTACGAGAAGGCCGACCCCGCGCTGCTCTACTATGCGGGCTACCTGCTGACCGTCGACGGCTCGAACAACCCCAAGTCGTTCACCAAGGGCGGCGAGTACCTGACCAAGGCCATCGACCTGGACTATGCCGACGAGGAGGGTAATATCTATTACTACCTCTTCCACTGCCTCTACGGACAGAAGGACCTCGACAAGGGAAATATTATGAAAGCGAAGGACGTGCTGCTGACGGGTATCGGGAAGTTCCCGAAGAACGAGCGCATTCTCGACGGCCTGATGCAGCTTTACACCGCGGAGCAGGGCGTGGGCGACCCCGCCGACCTGATCGCGCTGATCGACAAGGCCATCGAGGACAACCCGTCGAACGTGGACCTCTGGTTCGGCCGCGGCCGTATCTTCTACGCGCTGAAGGACTACGATCAGAGCATCGAATCGTTCAAGAAGGTCGTGGAGCTGAAGCCCGACCTGTTCGAGGGCAACTACTACCTGGGTGTGTTCTATACGATCAAGGGCGACGCGCTCAACAAGGAGATGAACGAGAAGCAGTACAGCAGCCAGGCGGTTTACGACGCCGATCTGAAAGTCGTCAACGATGTCTACAAGGATGCTGTGCCCTGGTTCGAGAAGGCGCACCAGATCAAACCCGACGATGTCGATACGCTGGAGTTCCTCAAATCCATCTGCTTCCGTCTGCGCGACGAGGCCGGCATCATGGAGAAGTACAACACCTACAATGCCCTTTACAAGCAGGTGAAAGGCATCGAATAGCCGCTTGACGGGCGGGGATTCAGCGGCGATGGTTCGCCGGTCCCGCTCTTTGAACGGAGTTGCGCTGCCGCCCGTTCGGCAGGCGTTATGAAAAAAGCCCGGCTGGAAAGCCGGGCTTTTTTGCATATGGAGGGGGGGGTAAATGGCATTATGAAAACGCCCCGCACCCTGAATCCCGCCTTTTGGCCGTGCGGGCGCGGAGCCGGGGAGCAGCGTTCCGGTAAACCGGCCGCACCCTGAATCCGGCGTCTTACGCCGGTTAGCGGGCGATGCGGCCCGAGACGGAGCCGCGGGCCAGCTGTTCGACCTCTGCGGCCGTGAATTGGTTGTAGTCGCCCGGCACGGTGTTTTTCAACGCGCAGGCCGCGGTTCCGAAGTCCAGCGCAAACTGGGCGTCGTGGGGATGCGCGGCCATTCCGTAGAGCAATCCGCCCACGAAGGCGTCGCCCACGCCGACGCAGTCGACCACGGGGTCGATGTCGTAAACCCGCGTGGAGTGCAGACGTCCGCCCGTGTAGAGCGTTCCCGAGATCAGGTGGTGGTTGGCGCTCAACACGCTGCGCAGTCCGAAGACGATGCTCCGGCAGCGGGGGAAGCGCGCCGCAACCTCCGCCGAGGCCCGTTCGTAACCCGCCGTATCGGGACGATAGGCGGCGTCGCGGGCCGCAAACTGCGGCAGCTGCATGCCGAGCACCTTTTCGTATTCGTCGTCCGTGCCGAAGAAGGCGTCGCACTGCTCCATCAGCGGCGGGAGCACCTCCTGCGGCTCCTTGCCGTATTTCCAGAGGTTCTTGCGGTAGTTGATGTCGCACGAGACGGTCAGTCCCGCCGCGTGCGCCGCCGCAATCGCCTCGGCGCACACGGCCGCCGTGCCGGCGCTCACCGCGGCCGAAATTCCCGACCAGTGGAACCACGAGGCGCCGCGGAAGATTCCGTCCCAGTCGATCATCCCCGGTTGCAGGGTGTCGAAGGCCGAGTCGGCGCGGTCGTATACGACGTGCGACGAGCGCATCGCGGCGGCCTCCTCCATGTAGTAAATCCCGAGCCGCTTGCCGCCGCGCAGGATGGCGTCCGTCCGTACGCCGTAGCGGCGCAGGTCGTCGATGCAGGCGTCGGCCACCCGGTTGTCCGGCAGGCGGGTGACGAATTCGCTTTGCAGGCCGTAGTTGGCCAGCGATACGGCGACGTTGGCCTCGCTTCCGCCGTAGCTGGCGCGGAAGAGGTTCGTCTGGTTGAAACGCAGGTAGTCGGGCGGCGTGAGCCGCAGCATGATCTCCCCGAAGGTAACGATCTTTTGTCTGTCCATGATTTTCGTGAAATAGGAGTTACAAATATACACAAAAAGCCGGACAATCGCAAGCCGGATTGCGCCCGCTTCGGGAAAGGGTTCCGACAGAGAAAGGCCCGGTCGTCGGACCGGGCCTTTCGGAAAAAGCAGGACGGCATGCCTGCCCTTTTTGGATGGATTTTTAGTTGAGGACCGTCACTTTGAGCGGCGTCACGGCGGCGGCCTGCGCCTGCCCGATCTCTTCGATCCACTCCTTCATGTCCTCCACGCCGCCCTGGCTCCAGCCCGAACCGGCGTAGTAGGTCAGCGTCCGGCCGGGTTTCACGGCCTTGACGGCTACGGCGTGGCCCAGCGTGTCCGTAAGCATCTCGGCTCCCGGCAGGATCACGCCCAGGTAGATGTCGCCGTCGCGCACGGGATCCTTCGAGTCCGAAACGGCCTCGCATAGAGCCATCCAGCCTTCGCCCGTGAGTATCTGTTTCACGTCGTGGCGCACGAAGCCCGCGGCGATCGGCATCTCGGCGAATGCTCCTTCGTAGATGTTGTCCATGCGGTTGAAGCGCTGGTTGGCGTCGAGCGAGATGACCTTGGTGAGCGTCACGGGCGTGCCGTCGACATCGAACGGGGCGTAGGTCAATTCGACCGAAGTGCGGATCGGGCCGTTGTCGAGCGTCCGGGCCGTGGCGTAGTTGTGTCCCATCATCCAGAATTTACCGCCGGCGAAGGGCAGCGATGCGCCCGAACCGAGTGTCACGCCCACCTTGTAGCAGTCCATGCCGTCGCCGTAGTTGTGGTGGTAGTTGCCCCGGGCGTACCACTCGTCGATCACCAGTTTGTCGGTGCACTTCACCCATACGTCGATGCCCGGAGTGACGAGTTTCTCGGGAGAGGTTTCGAGCGCCGGGCCGTAGAGGCGGTAGGCCACCTTGTTGTTCTCCCAGGCGTAGTCGTCGTAACGTTCGGGAACCGTGCGGCCGAACGCCTCGGCGGGGTAGTTCTCGCGCTGGCCTGTGACCAGTTTGAACCGCTTGCTTTCCATCGGGTCGGCGTCGGTCTGGAAGATCAGCGCCTGCGGCTCCGTTCCGCCGCGGAAGAGGACCTGCGAGGGGATCTGCTCGTTGTCGTCGTTCAGGACGACGATGTTGTCCGGCGTCACGCCTTTGAGCGCGGCGACTTCGGACCAGGCGATTTCGACGGTTTCGTCATCGCGTTCGGTCGGGGTCGTGTTGGCGACTTCGACCTTCAAAGCGGGTGTGCAGGAGGCCGTCAGGAGGGCTGCAACCCACATAATCGGTTTTTTCATAAAATTAGAATTGAAGTTTTTCCGTTGTTTGTAGGCAAATTTACAATTTTTCCGTATATTGGTCAACCAAAACGGCAAATATTCTATTTAATTCGGTATTTTTTCATATTCCGAGTGGCGGAAAGTTACTAATTTTACGTTATGAAAAAGAGCCTGATACGTATAGAAATTTAACCGCGATAGCTTTTATTTTTTATGAAACAGTTCAACGACGACAACTTCCTGTTGCAGACCGAGACTGCGCAGCGTCTTTACCACGACCATGCGGCCAAGATGCCGATCATCGACTACCATTGCCACCTGATTCCCGAGTACGTGGCTTCGGACCACCGTTTCGACAACCTGTCGAAGATCTGGCTCGAAGGCGACCACTACAAATGGCGCGCCATGCGCACCAACGGGGTCGATGAGAAGTATTGCACGGGCAAGGATACGACCGATTGGGAGAAGTTCGAGAAGTGGGCCGAGACGGTTCCCTATACGATGCGCAACCCGCTCTACCACTGGACCCACCTCGAATTGAAGACCGCCTTCGGGGTGACGAAACTGCTCAACCCCGCTTCGGCCCGCGAAATTTACGACCATTGCACGGCGCTGTTGCAGCGTCCCGAATACCACGCCCGCGGCCTGATGCGCCGCTACAACGTCGAGGCGGTCTGCACGACGGACGATCCCGTGGATTCGCTCGAACACCATATCAAGGTCCGCGAGGACGGTTTTGCGACCAGGATGCTCCCCACGTGGCGTCCCGACAAGGCGATGGCCGTGGAGGTTCCGGCCGATTTCCGCGCTTATATGGAGAAGCTTTCGGAGGTTTCGGGCGTCGCGATCACGAAATTCGCCGATGTGATCGACGCGCTGCGCGTGCGTCACGAGTTCTTCGGGTCGGTCGGCTGCCGCCTTTCGGACCACGGCATCGAGGAGTTCTACGCCGAGGATTATACGCAGGCCGAGATCGACGCTATTTTTAATAAGGTATACGGCGGGCAGACGCTGACGCCCGAGGAGATCCGCAAGTTCAAGACCGCCATGCTGGTCGAGTTCGCCACGATGGACCATGAGGCCGGCTGGACCCAGCAGTTCCACTACGGCGCCATCCGCAACAACAACAGCCGCATGTTCGGCCGGCTGGGTCCCGATACGGGCTTCGACTCGATCGGCGACTTCGCGGTCGGCAGGCAGATGTCGAAATTCTTCGACATGCTCGACCGCAACGACCGCCTTGCGAAGACCATCATCTACAACCTCAATCCGCGCGACAACGAGCTGGTGGCCACGATGATCGGCAATTTCCAGGACGGCCGCTACGGCGCCGGGAAGATCCAGTTCGGATCGGGGTGGTGGTTCCTCGACCAGAAGGACGGCATGGAGAAACAGATGAACGCCCTCTCGACGCTGGGTCTGTTGAGCCGCTTCGTGGGCATGCTGACCGACTCGCGGTCGTTCCTTTCGTACCCGCGCCACGAGTATTTCCGCCGCACGCTGTGCAACCTCGTCGGCAACGACATCGAGCAGGGCCTGCTGCCCGCCTCGGAGATCGACTTCATCGGCCGGGAGATCATCGAGGGCATCTGCTACCGCAACGCCAAGGACTATTTCAAATTTTAAGCTGTCATAATACCATGAAAATCGTAACATTAGGTGAAATCATGCTGCGTCTTTCGACGCCCGGAAACACGCGCTTCGTTCAGTCCGATTCGTTTGACGTCGTCTATGGCGGCGGCGAGGCCAACGTGGCCGTTTCGTGCGCCAACTACGGCCACGAGGCTTACTTCGTCTCGAAGCTCCCGAAGCACGAGATCGGCCAGTCGGCGGTCAATGCGCTGCGCAAATACGGCGTGAGGACCGATTTCATCGCCCGCGGCGGCGACCGCGTGGGTATCTACTACCTCGAAACCGGGGCTTCGATGCGTCCCTCGAAGGTGATCTACGACCGTGCGCATTCGTCGATCGCCGAGGCCGATCCGCAGGATTTCGACTTCGATGCCATCATGGAGGGCGCCGACTGGTTCCACTGGTCGGGCATCACGCCCGCGATTTCGGACAAGGCCGCCGAACTGACCCGTCTGGCCTGCGAGGCCGCCAGGCGTCACGGCGTGACGGTGTCGGTGGACCTGAACTTCCGCAAGAAGCTCTGGACCAAGGAGAAGGCGCAGTCGATTATGAAGCCCCTGATGCAGTACGTCGATGTCTGCATCGGCAACGAGGAGGACGCCGAGCTGTGCCTCGGGTTCAAGCCCGACGCCGATGTTGAGGGCGGCGAGACCAACGCCGAGGGCTACAAGGGCATCTTCCGCCAGATGGCCGCGACGTTCGGGTTCAAGTATGTGATCTCGACCCTGCGCGAGTCGTTCTCGGCGACGCACAACGGCTGGAAAGCCATGATCTACAACGGAGAGGAGTTCTACGAGTCGAAGCGTTACGACATCGACCCGATCATCGACCGCGTGGGCGGCGGCGACTCGTTCTCGGGCGGCGTGATCCACGGCCTGCTGACCAAGCCGACGCAGGGCGAGGCCCTGGAGTTCGCCGTGGCGGCATCGGCCCTGAAGCACACGATCAACGGCGACTTCAACCTCGTATCGGCCGAGGAGGTCGAGTCGTTGGCCGGAGGCAATGCCAGCGGACGGGTGCAGAGATAATTAAAAATGAAAAATTAAGAATTAAAAATTATGGCTCGCTTCAATAAAATGCAAGTTCTGGAGGCCATCGGTAAGACCGGCATGGTTCCCGTATTCTATCATGCCGACGCCGACGTGGCCGAGCAGGTCGTGAAAGCCTGCTACGAAGGCGGCGTGCGCGCTTTCGAGTTCACCAACCGCGGCGATTTCGCTTCGGAGGTGTTCATCCGTCTGGTGAAATTCGCCGCCGCGGAGTGCCCGGAGATGATCCTGGGCATCGGTTCGGTGGTCGACGCCCCGACGGCCGCGATGTACATGCAGTACGGCGCCAACTTCGTCGTGGGTCCCTACCTGAACGCCGAGGTGGCCAGGGTCTGCAACCGCCATCTGGTTCCCTACACCCCTGGCTGCGGTTCGGTGACGGAGATCGGCACGGCGCAGGAACTGGGCTGCGACCTGACGAAGGTTTTCCCCGCGGGCAACGTGGGCGGCCCGTCGTTCGTCAAGAACGTCAAGGCCCCGCTGCCGTGGTCGAACATCATGGCCACCGGAGCGGTGGAACCCACCGAGGAGAACCTCACGGCGTGGTTCAAGGCCGGCGTTTATTGCGTGGGCATGGGCTCGCAGCTCTTCCCGAAAGAGGTCGTCGCCGCGAAGGACTGGGCGGCGATCACCGAAAAATGCCGTTTCGCTCTGGACGTGATCGCCCGGGTGCGTTAAAACCGATTCCGTAAGTTCGGTAGTTCGGCGGCGGCCCCGCTCTGCCGCCGGACGCCGTTTCTGCGGCTCACCAATTCCTGAACACTACTTAATTAAACCCCATAATGACAAACAACAAATCGACTCTCGCTGGGAAGATGACGCAGTATCGCTGGGTCATCTGTGCGATGCTCTTCTTCGCAACGACTGTTAACTACCTCGACCGTCAGGTGCTCTCGCTGACGTGGGACGAGTTCATCAAGCCCGAATTCCACTGGAACGAGTACCACTACGGGCTGATCACTTCGATCTTCTCGATCGTCTATGCCGTCTGCATGCTCTTCGCGGGCCGTTTCATCGACTGGATGGGCACCAAGAAAGGTTATCTGTGGGCCATCGGCGTCTGGTCGATGGGAGCCTGCATGCACGCCCTTTGCGGCATCGCCACCGAGGCATGGGTGGGGCTTCCCGACGCCGCCGCGCTGCGCGCCGTCGAGGCCGGGTCGGCCCTGGCCGCGACCATCGCCATGGTCAGCATGTATTTCTTCATCGCCGCGCGCTGCATCCTCGCCCTGGGCGAGGCGGGCAACTTCCCGGCAGCCATCAAGGTGACCGCCGAGTACTTCCCCAAGAAGGACCGCGCCTACGCCACCTCGATCTTCAATGCCGGCGCTTCGATCGGCGCGCTGTTCGCCCCGCTGACCATTCCGCTGCTGGCGAAGGCCTGGGGCTGGGAGATGGCCTTCATCGTGATCGGCGCCCTGGGCTTCGTCTGGATGGGCTTCTGGGTCTTCATGTACAAGAAACCCTCGGACCACCCGAAGGTGAATGCCGCCGAGCTGGAGTATATCGAGCAGGACCAGCACGAAGTGGTCGACGGCGAGACGGTCGGCAAGGAGCAGGAGGGCGAGAAGATCTCGTTCTGGAGAACGCTCTCGTTCAAACAGACGTGGGCCTTCGCCTTCGGCAAGTTTATGACCGACGGCGTGTGGTGGTTCTTCCTCTTCTGGACCCCCTCGTACCTCAATTCGCAGTTCGGGATCAAGATGTCCGAAGGGCTGGGCGTGGCGCTGATCTTCACGCTTTATGCCATCACGATGCTGTCGATCTACGGCGGCAAGCTTCCGACGATCATCATCAACAAGACGGGGCTGAACCCCTATGCGGCACGCATGCGCGCCATGCTGATCTTCGCGTTCATTCCGCTGCTGGTGCTGCTGGCGCAGCCCATGGGCACGATCTCGCCGTGGTTCCCGATCATCCTGATCGGTCTGGGCGGCGCGGCGCACCAGTCGTGGTCGGCCAATATCTTCTCGACCATCGGCGACATGTTCCCCAAGTCGGCGATCGCCACCGTGACGGGCATCGGCGGCATGGCCGGCGGCGTAGGCTCGATGATCCTGCAATGGTTCGCCGGCTGGCTGTTCGTATATGCCGACGAAACGGCGATGCAGTTCATGGGTTTCGAGGGTAAGCCCGCCGGATATTTCGTCGTCTTCTGCATCTGCGCCGTGGCTTACCTCATCGGCTGGATCGTGATGAAGACGCTGGTTCCGAAATACAAACCGATTGTATTGGATTAACTTAAAAACCGGACATACAATGATCAAGCAACTGAACAAGTCGACCGTCGAAACGGTCGGCCGTCCCGTTCGCATCCTGCAATTCGGCGAAGGCAACTTCTTGAGAGCCTTCGTGGACTGGCAGATCGACATCGCCAACGAGAAGGGCGTCATGGATGCAGGCGTGGCCGTTTGCCAGCCGATCATCGACCCCGAGCGCAAGGTGCTGGGGATGATCGACCTGATGCACCGGCAGGACAACATGTACCACGTCTATCTGGAGGGCATCGAGAACAAACGGCCCAAGAAGGACGTGCGGCTGGTGAAGAGCATCATGGATTCGTTCAATCTCTATGTGGACTATGCGAAATACGAGGCGTATTTCCTCTCGCCGGAGCTGAAGATCACCATTTCGAACACCACCGAGGCGGGCATCCGCTACGAGGAGGGCGACGACCTGACGGCCTGTCCGCCGAAGTCGTATCCCGCCAAGATGACGGCGCTGCTGTACAAGCGGTTCATACATTTCAACGGCGACCCGACCAAGGGCCTTTGCATCATCTGCTGCGAGCTGATCGAGAACAACGGCTCGACGCTCCACGAATACGTCATCAGACACGCCGAATACCACAAGCTCGGGCAGGATTTCATCGACTGGGTCGAAAACAGCTGCCACTTCTGCGACACGCTCGTGGACCGCATCGTCCCGGGTTTCCCGCGCGAGCAGATCGGCGAGATCAGGGAGGAGATCGGCTATGACGACAACCTTGTGGTGAAGGCCGAATTGTACCACTTGTGGGCTATCGGCGGTCCGGGCTACAAGGAGGTGATGAAGGAGCTGCCGCTGGACAAGGCGGGGCTGCATGTGATCTTCATGCCGTCGATCAAGCAGTTCCGCGACAAGAAGGTCCGCATCCTGAACGGGTCGCATACGGGCATGGTGCCCATCGCCCTGCAAATGGGCTGCGAGACGGTGATGGACGCTTTCAATACGCCCGACATCGAGCGGTTCGTCAACGACATGGTTGCCGAGGAGGTGATCCCGATGATCGACGAGGACCGGGACGAGCTGAAGAAGTTCGCCGCCGGGATTCTGGAGCGTTTCTACAACCCCTTCATCAAGCACATGCTCCGGTCCATTTCGCTCAACTCGCTTTCGAAATGGGAGGCGCGCAACTATCCGACCGTGCGCGACAACTGGTTCAAGGCGCAGCGGCTGGCCGAACGCGAAGCATTCACGTTCGCCGCGCTGATGACCCTCTACGGACCGAACAGCGGTTTCGAACCCGACGACACGAGGGAGTTCGTGGACTACATCTGCGCCAACTGGGATTCGGCCGACATGGAGGCTACGATCGCGAAGATCGTGAAGGAGAGCGGCATCTTCACCGTCGATTTCTCGGAGGTTCCGGGCTTCATCGGGACCGTTGCGGGCTATGTCCGCGACATCGAGACGCTGGGCATGAAAGATGCCTTGAAGAAGTTTTTAGGAGCGTAACCAGTCAGCTGTTCCGGTGCGGCGTTTCGGACGGTTCGTGGCACGGCCTCCGGTCGTGTTCACAAGTCCGATCCACCCCCGAACCCCCGCCTCGGCGGGGGCTTTGCGGGACCCGGACATGCGGCTTATTTTATTGATATGAAACGGTTTCTGAAAATCAACGCTGCGGACAATGTCGCCGTCGCACTGGCCGACGACCTGCACGAGGGCGAGACGCTCGATGTCGAGGGCGTCGCCGTGACGCTCCGCGAGGACGTTGCGCGCGGCCATAAGTTCGCCCTGCGCGACATCGCCGCGGGCGAGAACGTCGTGAAGTACGGCTATCCCATCGGTCACGCCACGCAGGACGTGCCGCAGGGCGGGTGGATTCACACGCACAACCTGAAAACCAACCTCCGCGACGACCTCGAATACACCTATGCCCCCAAGGTTTACGATGTCGGGTGCCCGAAGCGCGACGTGCGGGTGATGGGTTACCTGCGCGGGAACGATACGATGGGCATTCGCAACGAGTTGTGGATCGTGCCCTCGGTGGGGTGCGTCAACGGGCAGGCGCAGGCCATCGCGGAGCGCGTGAAGCGCGAGTGCGACTGCTCGCACCTCGACGACGTGCGGGTCTACACCCATAATTACGGTTGTTCGCAGCTGGGCGACGACCACGCCAATACGCAGCGGGCGCTGGCCGCGCTGGTGCGTCACCCCAATGCGGGCGCCGTGCTGGTGCTGGGCCTCGGGTGCGAGAACAACCAGGTGTCGGCCCTGAAAGAGGTGATCGGCCAATGGGACGACGAGCGGGTGAAGTTCCTCGTCGCCCAGGAGGTCGAGGACGAGATCGAGGCGGGATTCGAAATCTGCTGCGGGCTGGTGGAAAAGACCAAAGCCGATAAGCGTCAGCCGCTTCCGCTCGCTTACCTCAAGGTGGGCTTGAAGTGCGGCGGCTCGGACGGTTTCTCGGGCATCACGGCCAATCCGCTGGTGGGGCTGTTTTCCGACTGGCTGATCGCGCAGGGCGGCACGACGGTGCTGACGGAGGTTCCCGAGATGTTCGGCGCCGAGACGATCCTGATGGACCGCGCCGCAGACCGCCGGGTTTTCGACGGAACGGTCTCGCTGATCAACGATTTCAAACGCTATTTCCGCCGGTTCGACCAGCCGATTTATGAAAATCCCTCGCCGGGCAACAAGAAGGGCGGCATCACGACCCTTGAGGAGAAATCGCTCGGCTGCGTGCAGAAGGGCGGGGCGCAGCCCGTCGTCGACGTGCTGACCTACGCACAGCCCGTCACGAAGCCGGGATTGAACCTCTTGCAGGCTCCGGGCAACGACCTGGTGGCCGCTTCGGCGCTGGCTCTCTCGGGCTGCCAACTGGTGCTCTTCACCACGGGACGCGGCACGCCTTTCGGGTCGTTCGTGCCCACGATGAAGATTTCGACCAACACGCAGCTCGCGGAGTTCAAGGCCAACTGGATCGACTTCAACGCCGGCACGCTGGTCGAGGACGAGGAGCCGCAGGCCGTGCTGGAGCGTTTCATCGGCAAGGTGCTGGCCACGGCCGGCGGCGAGCGTCTCAAGCACGAGGAGACGGGTTTCAAGGAGATCGCCATCTTCAAGACGGGGGTGACGTTGTAGCGTGTAATTGCGTTCACCGAACCTATGATGAAATCCGCTGTAATCATAACGATCCTTCTCCTGTCCTCGTTCGTCGCCTCGGCAGAGACGGTCTATACCGTCGACTGCAACGGCGGCGGGGATTTCCGGACCATTCAGGCGTGTTTCGACGCCCTGCCGTCGAAGCCTGCGGAGTGGCGCACGGTGCGGATTATGCCCGGCGTCTATCGCGAGAAGGTGACGCTCGACGTCTATAAGGACAAGGTCCGGATTCTGGGCGATGAAATGGCTGAAACCCGCATCGTCTGGGGCGACTATGCCGGCAAAGTCGTCGACGGCCGCGAGCTGACCACCTACGACAGTTATACGATGTCCGTTCAGGCCGACGATGTCTATCTGGATTGCCTGACCGTCGAGAACGATGCCGGAAGGGTAGGGCAGGCCGTGGCGCTCGAAACCCGCGGTGACCGCATCCATCTGTATCATTGTGCGCTCATCGGCGATCAGGACACCTTCTTTGCTCGCGGCTACGTTTCGCGCGTACATGTCGAGAATTGTTATATCGAGGGAACCACCGACTTCATTTTCGGCCCTTCGATCGTGCTGTTCGAGTGTTCGACGATCCATTGCAAGGCCGACAGTTTCATCACGGCCGCTTCGACCACCGAGCGCAACGAATACGGATTCGTCTTCTCCTGCTGCCGTGTGACGGCGGCCGAAGGGGTGACGCGGGTTTACCTCGGGCGTCCGTGGAAATCGACGGCCCGCACCGTGTGGCTGGAGTGCGAATTTCCCGCGGCGATCCGTCCCGAGGGGTGGCGCGACTGGCGGTTGTCCGGGTCCTATGCGATCTTGTCGTAGATGGTTTTCAGCCGGCGGGTCATAAAGAACTGGATCACTCCGCGCAGGAACATGTAGAGCGTGAAGGCCAGCCATAGGGCATTGTTGCCGATCAGCGGGTAGCAGGCGTAGTAAATGGCGAAATAGGCCGCCGTGGCCCAGAACATCGAGTCGCGCATGACGCGCGTTTCGGTGGCTCCGACCATGATGCCGTCCATGATGAAGGGCATGGCCGAGGCGATCGGGATGAGGATGATCCAGACGATGTAGCGTCCCGCCAGCTCCTCGATCACCCCGGCGTTGGGTGCCGAGTGATCTACGAACACGCCCACCAGGTCGCGCCACCAGACGAGATAAATCCCCACGAAGACCACCGATACGAGCGTTCCCCAGGCGATGCACCTCCGCAGGCAGTCGCGCAGCGACACGCTGTCGCGCGCGCCGATGAAGCGTCCCGTGAGCGCCTCGGCGGCGTAGGCGAAGCCGTCGTTCATGTAGGAAAAGAGCGTGAAGAGTTGCAGCAGCAGGGTGTTCACGGCCAGCAGCGCGGGGTCGTCCATGCGTGCCGACGCCCCGGTGAAGAAGGTGTAGACCGCGACGATGCAGAACGTGCGCAGGATGATGTCGCGGTTGATGATGAAGAACGTCTTCAGCGGTTTGAGGTCCAGCACCTCCGACCAGTCGATCCCGGTGAGGATCGGACGGTATTTGGCGGCGAGCAGCAGCGCCGAGAGCGCCACGCCGGTCCATTGGGCGATCACCGAGGCGTAGGCGATGCCCACGATGCCCATATCCATCCCGAAGGCGAACCAGAGGCTGCAAAGGATGTGCACGATGTTGACCGTGACGGCCGTCAGCATGGGGAATATGGCGTTCTGCATCCCCGTGAACCAGCCGTTGAACCCGAAGAGCACGATGCCCGCCGGCACGGCCCAGATGCGGGCGTAGAAGTAGTCGCGGGTCATTTCGCTGCCGTTCATGGCCCAGAGGGCCAGTTCTCCCACGGGGTATTGGAGCAGGATCATCAGCACACCCATCACCGCCGACACCGACAGCGCGCGGGCCAGCATGTTGGTGCACTCGCGGAAGTCGCCCGCGCCGAACGCCTGGGCCGTCAGCCCGCTGGTTCCCATGCGCACGAACGAGCAGTTCCAGTAGATGAAGTTGAAGATCGAGACGCCGATGGCCAGCGCGCCGATCGTGGCGGCGGAGTCGGCTCCCCAGTGTCCGGCGATGGCGGTCGATACGATGCCCATGAGCGGCACGGTGATGTTCGAGACGATATTGGGGAGCGCGATGCGCAGTATTTCGCGGTTCATGTTCATAACGCAGGATCGGGTGTCGCAGCCGATGCCGGGCGGCGCGGGGCTTCTGCCGGAATGCCGCCGGTCGTCGGGGAGTTATTTTTCGGCAAAGATACGGCAAAAGCAGGCGTTTTGTCGCCTTCCGGCGCAATTATTCCCAAAACGGTTGAAATCGGGCACGTTATGTGTTATAATCCGGAAAAATGGATTACCTTTGCCGGGTGGAAACCGGCTCGGACGGGCTGCGTCCGGTATCACGCGCGTGAACCCGGTCGGCACGTTCCGGTCCCTGCCCCCGATAATTTATTAGACGAATAGAAAATGAAAGATCCTAAAAACGACTCGACCCCGGTGCTCGAACGCTTCGGACGCGACAAACGCAAGCGCACCGTAGTGGCTACGGCGGAGCGTGTCGAGCGTCGCCCGCGTTTGCAGCGTGATGCCGCCGATTCGGAGCAACCCTCCTTTGAAAACAGGCCCGAACGCCGGGCTTCGTATAACCCCCATTTCACGGCCGACAACCGTCCGGTCTTCGAGAAGCCGCACTACGGCGACAAATCCCGCGGGGAGGGCGACCGCCCGCGCCGTTCGTATGACGACCGCCCGCGTCCCTATGGCGACCGTCCGCGTCAGTATGACGATAAGCCGCGTTCGTATGGCGACCGTCAGCGTCAGGACGACGACCGTCCGCGGCGTTCCTTCGGAGACAAACCCCGCTACGACGGTGACCGTCACCGCAGCGACGAGGAGCGTCCGCGCCGCAGTTACGGCGACAAGCCGGCCTACGGCGAGAAGAAATTCGGACCCAAGAAGTTCGGCGACAAGCCCTACGGCGAGAAGAAGTTCGGCGAGAAAAAATTCGGGGATAAGAAATTCGGCGACCGGAAGTTCGTCGACAAACCGTTTAAACCTGCCTATAAGAAACACGACGACAAACCGGCGTCGTATCCGAAATTCAATCCCGAGAAGCAGACGGGCGAGATGCGCTTGAACCGCTTCATCGCCCAGTCGGGCATCTGCTCGCGCCGCGAGGCCGACGATTTCATCACGGCGGGCGTCGTTTCGGTCAACGGCAAAATTGTCACCGAACTGGGGACCAAGGTGCTGCCGACCGACGAAGTGCGGTTCAACGACGAGCCGGTGCAGGGCGAGAAGAAGGTCTACCTGGTGCTGAACAAGCCCAAGGGCTACGTCACTTCGCTCGACGATCCCCATGCCGGAAAGACGGTCATGGAGCTGGTCTCGGGCGCCTGCACGGAGCGCATCTACCCGGTGGGACGCCTCGACAAGAACAGCCTCGGGCTGCTGTTGTTCACCAACGACGGCGACCTTACGAAGCAGTTGACGCACCCTTCCTACAAGAAGAAGAAAATCTACCAGGTGACGCTCGACAAACCCCTGACGCGCGCCGACATGGACCGCATCGCCGAGGGCGTCACGCTCGAAGACGGCGAGATCTTCGCCGACGAGATTTCCTACGTCAAGGAGAACAAGCAGGAGGTGGGCATCGAGATCCACTCGGGCCGCAACCGCATCGTGCGCCGTATTTTCGAGTTCCTGGGGTACACCGTGACCAAACTCGACCGCGTTTACTATGCGGGTCTCACGAAGAAGAACCTCAAGCGCGGAGCGTGGCGGTTCCTGACCCGCGAGGAGGTGGAGCGGCTGAAGTCCGGGCAGTATGAATAGGAAGTCCGGGCTGTATGCATAAATGAAAAGAGCGATTCTCACGAATCGCTCTTTTCATTTCATTTAATGCGTGTCCCGATACCAGTTCGTCATCCGGTTTTCGGCGACGTACTTCGTCGAAGGCTCGCTCACGGAGACGCCCGTATAGAAATGCACGGGGTTCGACCCGTTGTTGTATTGGGAATAGAACTGCTTCGTGTACAGACGGCTTTCGGGGGGAAATGCCCGGTCGAGTTGTGTCGTGAATTCCTCGACGAGCGCCGGGTCGCCGCAGCTCAATTCGACGTAATGCCCCAAGTCGTAGAAAAGGTGTGTCATCAGTCCCTCGTAGTACTGGAGCTGCGAGAGTTCGAACGGCTGTTTGCCTTTTTCGTTGATGCGGCGCATCACCTCCGCCAGCGCGTCCAGCTGCGACGTGACGGCCAGTGAGATGCAGCCCGACTGCTCTTTCCAGGTCGTGCTCTGGTATTCGTTTTCGTAGAGGTTCCAGAACTCCCGGCAGGTTTCCGCGAGCCGGTCCGCGACCGGTCCCGTTTCGAACAGGTGGGGGACGATCCGGTCGTAGGGGAATCCGTCGCCCATGACCTCGCAGGGCGACGCCACGATGTAGCCGATGACCGAACGCAGGTCGTAGAGCGTTTCGATGTTGGCCATGAAGCAGTCGTCGAAGATCAGGTAGTCGAAACGGAACTGCTGCGCTTCGAGCGCCTCCTTCAGCTCCGTGATGTTCAGTTCGTAGCCCTTGTCGCCGAACGAACGGGTCTGCTTGGCCCCCGGGGGCGTGGCCCATAGGTCGTCCTCGGCGGAACGCCGCATCGAGTAGGAGAGCGAGCCGCTGGCGACCGGAATCCACGCCTTGCCGTGGCAGCCGATGATCAGCCCGTAGTTTTGGGCCGGAGCCAGCTCCGCGGCATCGGCGAACAGCTGCCGCACCTTTTCGGGGTTTCCGGCGTTGAAGCCGTCGTAGGTTTTGAGAGTTTTCGTCTCGCTGCGTCGCTTGTTCCTGTCGTAATAGATTTCCAGCATCACGGCCGACGAATGCTTCTCGGGCTGATAGCAGACCAGAATGCGCCCGTCGCCCGGGATTTGGTTCGTCACGGCCGCGCTGACGCCCTCGATGTTGCGCTCGTAATAGTTGATCAGGCCTCGTCCGGGCATGTACAGCAGAAGGGTCTGCGTCGCCACGGCGGGCGGGTTGTAACCCGGCTCCTCCTTGGAGCAGGCCGCGAGCGTCAGCAGCAGGGCGAGGCAGAGCGTATGCCGGAGAATGCGGATCATTTATAGGTGCGGGGTTTGAGGTTGTTGAACTGCCACGTGCGGTCGCGCTGGTAGGTGTAACCCTCGGGTTTGTTCCAGTAGACGCGGCTGAAATCGAAATAGAATCCCTTGCGCTTCTTGCCCTCGACCACATAGGGAACGACCAGCGGCACGAACTCCACCGTGCGGCTGACGATGCGCGCCTTGCCGAACGAAAGCCCTTCGGCGGCCAGCACGTCGAGCGCGTGGTCGAACATCAGCACATGGCGCGGGGTCTTCTGCGTGAATCCGTCGCCCGAGCCGAGGATCGTGCGGATGACGCCGTTCATGCGGTCCGACCAGGCTTTTTCCTGCTCCTTGTCGCCCAGCGCACCGTAGGCGAACGACATGAGGTTGAGGATTTTGGGGCTGAACGGATCGCGTTTCAGGGCGTCGTTTCCCACCGAGACCATCGTTTCCAGCGTGGCCCTGTCGGGTTTGTCGGGGTCGATGCCCGAGGCCAGCATCAGCATTTTGTCCAGATCGGGGTTCACGGCCAGCGGCTTGTATTCGTCGCGGTAGGCGTATCCGTAGTAGAGGTAGTGGTAATCCTCGTCGGTCAGCGTCTCGTCGCCCGCGTTGTAGCGCATCATCAGCGCGGGGTAGTAGAACGCGGACTGGGCGTCCATCGTCCGGTCGAGGATCATGTCCTCGTCGGGGACTCCGGCGGCGGCCAGCGCCGGAACCAGCAGTGAGAGAAGCAGCAATCGTTTCATAGCGGTCGTTTCCGGTACAAACGCAAAATCAGCGCAAATCGTATCTGGCGATCAGCTCTTCGAACTTCGCGCGGAGTTTTCCCGATCCGGCGACCAGCGGCAGGCGCATCGTGTCGCCGATGCGTCCCATCACCGAGAGGGCGCACTTCACGCCCACGGGGTTGCCCTCCTCGAAGAGCGCGTGCACGGCTTCGTCCAGCGCGGCATAAGCCTTTTCCGCCGCGTCGAAGTCGCCCGCCTTGGCATGGTTCACGCACTCCATGAACCGTTGCGGGAAGGCGTTCGCCGCCACGGAGATCACGCCGTCGCCTCCGCGGCGCATCAGCTCGATGGCCATGCCGTCGTCGCCCGACAGCACGAGAAATCCCTCGGGACGGTTGTCCAGGATGCGCTGCATCTGCCCGATGTCGCCCGACGCCTCCTTGATGCCGATGACGTTGCGGAAGTCGGCGGCGCAGCGGAGCGTGGTCTCGGCGGTCATGTTGACGCCCGAGCGGCCCGGGATGTTGTAGAGGATCACCGGCAGGGGCGAATGCTCCGAGACGGTGCGGAAATGCTGGTAGAGACCCTCCTGCGAAGGTTTGTTGTAATAGGGCGTCACGCTCAAAATGGCGTCGGCGCCCCGCAGGTCAAATTCGCGCAGCTGGTCCAGCACCTCCGAGGTGGAGTTGCCGCCGCAGCCCATCACCAGCGGCACGCGGCCTGCGATCTGGTTGGTGATGAACATGGCGATCACGGCGCGTTCGGGCATGTAGAGCGTGGGGGTCTCGGCCGTGGTGCCGAGTGCGACGATGTAGTCCACGCCGCCGTCGATCACGTAGTCGATCATGCGGGCCAGCGCCTTGTAGTCGACGCGGCCGTCTGCCGTGAAAGGGGTGATCATCGCGGCGCCCACGCCTGCGAGTTTGGATTGTAGCATAAGTATTCCTGATTTACGTTATCTGATTTTGTTCACTCTTATTTTTCTTTCGCGGCAAAACCGCCTCGCGGCATTTTGCCGCGTTTACAAGTCTGGCCCCGCCCTGAACCCTTCCCGAGGGAGGGGCTTACGGCGTAAAAACACACCCCGTTTCTGCTTTGGCGGCCTGGCAATTCGCGAGCGACTGCCCTCGCCTGTCGCCGCAGTTGTCGCAGCGCGGCCGGAATTTCCCGATTAAAAAAGTTCGCCCTGCTGCGGGGCCTTCTCTGCCGGACCGCCGCCCTCGACCATCCGGATGAACTCCTCCTCGGAGATGATCCTTACACCCAGCTTCTCGGCCTTCTTCAGCTTCGCCGGGCCCATCTTGTCGCCCGCCACGAGGTAGTCGACGCTGCCCGACACCGCCGCGAGGTTCCGGCCCCCGTGCAGTTCGATCAGCTCCTTCATTTCGTCGCGGCTCCGCGTGAACTTGCCCGAGACCACGAAACTCCGGCCCGCCAGCGCCTCCGACGCCAGGCGGCGCGCCTCGGCTTCGAATTGCAGCCCCGCGGCGCGCAGGCGGCGGATGATCCGCAGGTTGTCCTCCTCGGCGAAGTATTCGATGATGGCGTCGGCGATGCGTCCGCCCACCTCGTCGGCCTCGACCAGCTCCTCGCGCGTGGCCCGCATCACGGCGTCCAGCGAGCGGAAATGCTCGGCGAGGTATTTGGCCGTGGTCTCGCCCACGAAGCGGATTCCCAGCCCGAACAGCACGCGCTGGAAGGGAACCGCCTTCGAGCGTTCCACCGAGCGGATGATGTTGTCGGCCGACTTCTCGCCCAGCCGGGGCAGGGGGGCCAGCTGTTCGGCCCGCAGGTCGTAGAGGTCCGCCACGTCGCGCACGAGTCCGTTTTCGTAGAGCAGTTCGACGGTCTCCTCGCCCAGCCCCTCGATGTCGAGGGCCTTGCGGCGGATGAAGTGGATGATGCGCCCGATGATCTGGGGCCGGCATCCGCTCTGGTTGGGGCAGTAGTGCTTGGCCTCGCCTTCGTAGCGCACCAGCGGCGTCCCGCATTCGGGGCATACGGTGATGTACTCGAACGGACGGCTGTCGGCCGGGCGCTGCGCGAGGTCCACGCCGATGATCTTCGGGATGATCTCGCCGCCCTTCTCGACGTAGACCGTGTCGCCCGGGCGGATGTCCAGCTGGGCCATCTGCTCGGCGTTGTGCAGCGTCGCGCGCCGCACGGTGGTTCCGGCCAGCAGCACCGGTTCGAGGTTGGCGACGGGCGTGATAGCCCCGGTGCGTCCTACCTGGAACGACACGCTGTCGAGCCGCGTGGCGGCCCGTTCGGCCTTGAACTTGTAGGCCACGGCCCACTTGGGGGCCTTGGCTGTGAATCCCAGCTGGCGCCGGACGGCGAAGTCGTTGACCTTGATCACCACGCCGTCCGTCGGGAAGGGCAGGCGGCGCCGTGCGGTGTCCCAGTGTTCGATAAATGCGTCGATCTCGGCGACGCTGCGGCAGATGCGCGCCGCGTCCGAGACCTTGAACCCCCACTGGCGGGCCTTTTCGAGGCTCTCCCAATGGCTCGAGAAGGGCAGCTCGTCGCCCGCCAGCTGGTAGAGCGTGCAGTCCAGTCCGCGCCGGGCCACCACGGCCGACGACTGCTGCTTGAGCGTCCCGGCGGCGGCGTTGCGGGGGTTGGCGAAGAGCTGCTCGCCGTTGGCCTCGCGCTCGGCGTTGAGGCGGTCGAACGAGGCGTAGGGCATCAGGATCTCGCCGCGGATTTCGAAGAGGTCGGGCCAGTCCGTGCCCCGCAGGCGCAGGGGCACCGTGCGCACGGTGCGGACATTGGCCGTCACGTCGTCGCCCTCGACGCCGTCGCCGCGGGTCACGGCGCGCACGAGCCGTCCGTGCTCGTAGGTGAGCGAGATGGCCGTGCCGTCGAATTTCAGTTCGCAGACGTAGTCCGTGGCCCCGGCTTCGCGCTCGATGCGGCCGATGAACTCGTGCAGTTCGTCCAGCGAGTAGGTGTTGCCCAGCGACAGCATCGCGTAGCGGTGCTTCACGGTCCGGAACTCGGCCGTCAGGTCGCTTCCCACGCGCACCGAAGGCGAGTTGGGGTCGGCGTATTCGGGGTGTGCGCGCTCCAGATCCTGAAGTTCGCGCATCATCGCGTCGAACTCGAAATCCGAAATCTCGGGGGCGTTTTCGACGTAATATTTGAAGTTATGCAGTTCGAGCTGCCGGCGCAGCTCTTCGATCCGTTCGCGTACCATAATCCTTAAATAACGTGTGTAAAGTTACATATTTTGTCCTTAACAACGGGTGAATTTGGTGTAAAATCAAAAAAAATGCAAAAAAAAATTGCAGATGTGGTGCGATATTCAAATTTTGCTTATAATTGCAAAAAATTTCGAGACACTACCATGACTAAACCGAATATCGTGAAGAAACATATTGCGACGAGTTTTCATAACCTCAGCCCCGAGTTGCAGGAGGCTGTGAAGGCGAAATACCCGCTGGGATTCACCGATGCGATGATCCGTGTCGACAAGCCCAACGGCGATTTTTTCTATGCCGTTCCCTATGATACGGACGAGATAGCCTACATGGTGAAGATCGACGTGAAGGTCGACGACAATTCGCACGACGACGACGACAAGGACTACTACGACGACGAGATCAAGGGGGCCGACGACATTCAGGGCGACGACGACAGCTCGGACGCTTCGGACGCCTCCGACGACGACGTGAACATCTGACGCCGCCTATGGTCCGCGCCCTTCCCGTCCTGCTCCTACTGCTCTCGGCGGCCTGCGGCCTTGCCGAGGACGAGCGCGACGAGAAGAACAGATACATCTACCTGACATTTTACGACAAGGCCTTCGAGGCCTACTGTCTGGGCGAATTCGACGTCGATGGCGACGGCCGCATCTCGCGCTACGAGGCGCAGCGTGTCCGCACGGTGGAGTGTCCGGAGCGGGGCGTCGCGTCGCTCTCCGACCTGAAGGAGTTCACGCGTCTGGAACGGCTCGACTGCCGGGGCAACGCGCTCACGCGGCTGGACGTCACGATGACGCGCCTCGAATGGCTCGACTGCTCGGACAACGGCCTTGTGTCGCTCGACGTGAACGGCCTGCGCGGCCTCGCATACCTCGATTGCGGCGGCAACTCGCTGCCGCGCCTCGATTTGCAGTCGAACGCCTCGCTCGCAACGCTTCTTTGTCCGGACAATGCCCTCGCGGGGTCGCTGGACGTGACCTCCTGCGCCTCGGGGCTGCGTGCCGACGTGCGCGGCAACCCTTCCCTTGCCACGGTCTACTGCCTCGCCTCGCAAAGCGTCGACTTCAACGGACCGACGGAACTCGTCCGCAAGTGATTTCCGGCATGCAACGGCCCGCCGGGCCGTTGCGGGGATTTCGATTCCGGGCGGAACGGCCCCGCTTCCGAGTGCGTTATTTCCCCATTTACGACAAAAAACCGTCCGAAAAGGACGGTTTTTCTTCATAATTTGTTGAAAAGTCCGTCGCGCGGCTTGGGCGTTTCGGATAATAATTCGTACCTTTGGATGCAAAAAATGTCTTTTGCAAACATAAAACAGAACCGGATACAATGAAAAAAGTTGACGTTATCCTCGGCCTGCAATGGGGTGACGAGGGCAAAGGGAAGGTTGTGGACGTGCTGACGCCTCGTTACGAGGTGGTGGCCCGCTTCCAGGGCGGTCCCAATGCCGGTCACACGTTGGAATTCAACGGCGAGAAATACGTGCTCCGCTCGATTCCTTCGGGCATTTTCCAGGGCGGCAAGACCAACATCATCGGCAACGGCGTGGTGATCGACGCGGTGCTTTTCCGCGAGGAGGCCGAAGCGTTGGCTGCCAGCGGCCATGACCTGACCAAACAGCTCTGCATTTCGAAGAAGGCCCACCTGATCCTGCCCACGCACCGCATGCTCGACGCCGCGTACGAGGCGGTCAAGGGCAGCGCCAAGATCGGCACGACGGGCAAGGGCATCGGTCCCACCTATACCGACAAGGTAAGCCGCAACGGCATGCGCGTAGGGGATCTGTTGAGTCCCGATTTCGAAAGCATCTACGCTGCGGCCAAGGCGCGCCACGAGAAGATTCTGAAGAGTCTCGACTATCAATACGACATTGCCGAGTTGGAGAAGCAGTGGTTCGAGGCGGTCAAATACCTCCGCCGCTTCCACATCATCGACAGCGAATATTTCGTCAACGACTGCCTCTCGCAGGACAAGTCCGTTCTGGCCGAAGGCGCGCAGGGAACGCTTCTGGACGTGGACTTCGGTTCCTATCCGTTCGTCACCTCGTCGAACACCGTCTGCGCGGGCGTCTGCACCGGACTGGGCGTCGCCCCGAACCGCATCGGCGAGGTCTTCGGCATTTTCAAGGCCTATTGCACGCGCGTGGGCAGCGGACCGTTCCCCACGGAGCTGTTCGACGAGACGGGCGAGCGGCTGTGCGACATCGGCCACGAGTTCGGCGCCGTCACGGGCCGCCGCCGCCGCTGCGGATGGCTCGATATGGTGGCCCTGAAATATTCGATCATGGTCAACGGCGTGACGCAGCTGATTATGATGAAATCCGACGTGATGAACGATTTCGACACGATCCGCGTGGCCACGGCCTACGAGATCGGCGGCCGCACCACCTCGGAGTTCCCCTACGAAATCACCGGCGACCTCCGCCCGGTCTACACCGAGTTCGAGGGCTGGAAATGCGACCTGCGCCGGTACGGCAGCTACGAGGAGTTCCCCGAGGCGTTCAAACGCTACGTGGAGTTCATCGAGCGGCAGACGGGCGTCCCCGTGAAGATCATCTCCGTAGGCCCCGACCGCGGCGAAACGATCGTCCGATAAGCAACCGCGCATCCCGGCTGCCCAGTGGCAGGTTAGGGATGCGTTTTTGTGTGATTTCCGCCCGTCCGCGTTTCGGTCGAAATCCCGGTTGACGACCCGGTCGCGTCGCGACAACTGCGGCGACAGGCGGGGGCAGTCGCTTGCGGATTGCCGAGCCGCCCAAGCAGAAACAGGGCGTGTTTTACGCCGTAAGTCCCTCCCGCGGGAGGGCTTGGGGCGGGGCAGATTCGCGAACGCGACGGAACGCCGCGACGACAGCGGTGAAAGAAGGAAAAGGATTCAATATATAACCATTACTTACTTATATGCAACAACAAAACCTCAAAATTCTTGTTTTGGCCAAGCAGGTTCCCGATACCCGCAACGTAGGCAAGGACGCGATGACTCCCGAAGGGACGGTCAACCGCGCGGCGCTTCCGGCCATCTTCAATCCCGAGGACCTCAATGCGCTCGAAGCCGCCCTGCGGCTCAAGGACCGTGTGGCGGGTTCCACGGTTCATATCCTTACGATGGGTCCGCAGCGCGCCGCCGACATCATCCGCGACGCGATGTTCCGCGGGGCCGACGGCGGCTACCTGCTTTCGGGCCGCGAGTTCGCCGGCTCGGACACGCTGGCCACCTCCTACGCCCTTTCGTGCGCGCTGAAGAAGATCGCCCCCGACGTGATTTTCGCAGGCCGTCAGGCCATCGACGGCGACACGGCGCAGGTGGGTCCGCAGGTCGCCGAGAAGCTCGGTCTTCCGCAGGTGACCTATGCCGAGGAGATTCTCGAAGTCCGTGAGGGTGCGCTGGTCATCAAGCGCCGCCTGGAGCACGGCACGGAGGTCGTCGAGTGCCCGATTCCGGCCGTTGTGACGGTCAACGCCTCGGCCGCCGAGTGCCGCCCGCGCAACGCCAAGCGCGTGATGAAGTACAAGGGCGCGCTGGCCGGTTCGGAGATCGCCGCTGCACCCGAATCGCCCGCCGCGCAGCGCGCCGCCGCGAAGGAGTACCTCCGCATCGTGGAGTGGGCCGCCGCCGATGTCGATCCCGATCCCGCGCAGCTCGGCCTCCAGGGTTCGCCCACGAAGGTCAAGAGGATCGAGAACGTGGTTTTCGCCGCCAAGGAGGCCAAGAAACTCACTGCCGCCGACAACGACATCAATGAACTTATGGTTGAACTCATCGCGAGCCACACGCTCGGTTAATGCGTTTTTTTGAGATGAACAATATATTCGTATATATCGAGATGGAGGGCGGCAAGGTCGCCGACGTGAGTCTCGAACTGCTGACCAAAGGCCGCGAACTGGCCACGACGCTCGGCGTGAAACTCGAAGCCGTCGTCCTGGGCCACAACCTCGCCGGCATCGAAAAGGAACTGGCCAAATACGGCGCCGATACGGTCTGGGTTGCCGATGATCCGTTATTTTCTCCGTTCCGCACGCTGCTCCACACGGCGGTCCTGTGCGGTCTGATCGGGCAGGAGAAGCCCCAGATCGCGCTGTTCGGCGCCACGCCCGTGGGCCGCGACTTCGCACCCCGCGTATCGTCGGCCCTGCACAGCGGTCTTACGGCCGACTGCACGCAGCTCGAAATCGGCGACCACAAGGACGCCAAGACGGGTACGGAGTATAAGAACCTCCTCTATCAGATCCGCCCGGCGTTCGGCGGAAACATCATCGCCACGATCGTCAACCCCGACCACCGTCCGCAGATGGCCACCGTCCGCGAGGGCGTCATGCGCAAGGA
>ENA-UEQE01000789-UEQE01000789.1-human-gut-metagenome-genome-assembly--contig:-NODE-789-length-27631-cov-7.531248_pt1 | contig 27631 bp, 35 predicted proteins | sample MGYA00242934_ERZ507935 | MGnify/ENA primary metagenome ERZ507935 (study PRJEB26167, sample SAMN06115423) | human gut metagenome | host: Homo sapiens | place: China:Anhui | collected 2015-03-30 | study... | reverse complement strand
TTGCCATGTGGAAGTCGTTCCCTATTTTTCGGGAATACATCCGTTACACCACGGCCAGTTCGGAATACGAAGCACGGCATGACACTTGAACGGCAGCTGTGACCGACTTCACAAGAAATCCTGTATCTCCCCTTAGGGGAAAACGATACTGAGGGGGTGTACAGCAGTGAAAACCGATGAAAAAAGCACTCTGTATCTGTGTGATCCACAGAAAAATACAGAGTGCCAAAAAGGAATTTGTCAGATGCCAAACGGCTGCTTTCTTACAACAAAGAAAGAATTTGCCGCAACCGATGAGAATGAAAATCCTATAATTGCGACTGAATCATAGCAAGAATAATTTTTTCGGAAATGGATAACAACGAACGGAACGATGTGCATCCTAATTCTTTTGCGATCGATTTTGTTTTATTCCAAATGTTGTTGTTCCTGACATTATCAAGGAATTGGTGTCCATCGTAGGTTAAGCTGGAATAGTTGCACGCATAAATGCCTCCATCTGCATTCATGATGCTTGCGTTTATCAAATCGCCTTCTTTCGCTTTCAAAGTGGTGTATGCAATCATGTTTTTTGGAAATTTCGGCAATGCCTCTGCCATAGCGTCCAGTGTCATGTATTGATAGTGCAGATCATCATCAAGATTTTCAAAATCCTCTAGCTTTAACAGCAATGAGCGTAAGCAGTCATAGTCTAACTTCATATTATTCACCCCCTTCCCGTGTTCCCATTATACCACATCGGAGCAAGGAATACAATGCACCGTCCCGAGCATGACGTAAAACCGCTTACCAACATCTTCAATCTTCAATCGCCATTGTGGCGAATACCTCCTTTCTTATCCATGCGGCAGTACTGGCAATGCTGCCGCAGATGGGGCGATGAGTATCAGCCGGGTGCAACTCCCGGACGCTCCAACAACACCACAGAAAGGAAGATGCACATGAACCAAACCACACAGGTAGACAAGCTGGACAGAGAGCAGTATCTGGAAGCCTGCCGGAGCTATGCGGCGGCAACGTCGCCCATGGACGGTCTGGCACTGGCACAGCTGGCGATCGCTGCGATCTTCGCCGGAATGCAGATCGGCGAGCAGAACGCTGCACGCACACAGAAAGGAGCATAACATGGCAAAAACCAACCTGAAAGAGATGCCGGTGGAAGTTCGTTCTTCCGGCAAAGAACCGCAGAACGACTTCTTCGCAGCATTTCTGGAGTACGTGAAGCAGCATGCCGATGAAGCGATCGCTGCGGTAGAGGCACAGAAAAATGCCGCAAAGTAAATACGTGAAAGGAAGTATCATCATGGAAACCCAGAAGAAACACATTGAGATCCACATCGACATCGACAAGGCTGCAGATCAGCTGAATGTGCAGATCGTCGCAGAAAAACCGACCGTCAGCGAGCTGTTTGTGTGCTGCCTCAGCACCGTAAGCAGTGCCGCATCAACTATCGCCAATGCCACCAATGAGGACGAGCAGAAGGTACTGCGTGACATCGCCGCCATGGTTTCGGCAATGGCAGACGAAGCACTGGACAAGGAGGACTAACCCATGCTGCAATCCGAATTTGACCGCCTGACCAGCCGCCCGTACACAGAGGCGGAGTTCAGCGAGATCCACTACATCTACTGCTACCACCCGGCAGTCCGGAGCAAGAAGGACATCGCCGACCTGTGGACCATCGGCGGCATCTGCCTTATCAAGGACATGTGGCCCACCGCTAGACGTGTGGAAGAAGCAGAGCACAAGCGGAACGCCGCCAGAACGGCATACGAGCACGCCAGAGATGCGTATGACGAGCTGCTGCAGGAGCTGACGAAGTAGCACGAGGAGGACTGACACATGACCATCAAACACAAGCACATCAACACCAACGGCGACACAGAGTACACCGTGGAACATCGCCCGTCGCTGCAGTGCTGCGAGGCGTACAAGAACGAGCACGGCGATCTGGAGCTGACAATGCACTGGCAGGACGTGCTGTTCCTGCCGATCGGAGGCAGCCATGGCAAGACCGACCACTGAGAAGATCTGCATCACGTGCGGCAAGCCGTTTCTGCCTACTGGCGGACGGCAAAAGCGGTGTCCGGACTGCAAAGGCGACAAGCCAAAGGCAGGACGGAACACGCTGACCGCAGCTGCACAGGCAGCCGCAGAACTGGGGATTTCCTACGGGAAGTATGTCGCAATGAGCGAAGAAGAACGTAACAGAGCCAAGGAGGAAAAGACAATGGCAGAACAGGAAAAGCAGACCGCAGAAGTGACCGCAGAGCCGGAGCAGGCACAGGACACGCTACAGGAGTACATCAGCTATCTGAATCAGCAGGAAGTGGAACTGCAAACTCGTCTGAGACATATCCGCATCGCACTGGAAGAGGCTGCGGCGTATGGCGGCGTGCGGCACAGCGGCTGGCGGCAGCACAAAGAAAACCCCCGCACCGGCGGCAACCGGTAACAGGGGCATAGGTAAAAAATAACCATACTTATCATACCACGAACGGAGGAATTTGTCAAATGAAAACCGAGAAAACTGTAACCTGCCACTCAGACTCATACGTCTACGCGACAGCAATCGAGAGTATCCGGCACGACGACACGCTGGACAAGGTGATGATGCGGGACATTCTGCGGCGGCTGATTGCTGACTTCGACAAAGCAGTCATAGCTGACAAGGAAAAAGCTGCATTCGAGGAGGCATGCCGCCGTGGCTAAGAAACACACCTCGGGCAAAACGAACGGCACGTTTACCATCTGCTATCCCTGCGGCAAGCTGACGCTCTGTCTGGAAACGTTCTTTCCGGTAACGCAGAAGAAGGCTCGGCAGCTGTTTCGCCTTATGAAAGAGAACAGCGAGGAAACCGAAGTGCAGGAGCTGCTTGTGTACTTACACAGACGGGCAGAACGCCTGCCGCCGGAATCCGCCAGAACAGCGGAACGCTGCCGGAAGAACGCCGCTCTTTTGTCTAAGATCACAGGCGTATCTATGAAAGACGGTGATGCTTTTGGGCTTTCCTTGGGAAACTAGTATCCCTATACGCTGTCCTTACTGCGGCAGCATCGAGAACGACGGCCACACCTGTAAATGGTGTTGCAATATAATCAATTTTACGGAGGTAAAACATCATGGAAATCACAATGACACTGACAGTCACACCGGAACAGGCGGCGGCGATCGCCGGTCTGCTGGCGGGCAGCAAGCCCCTGAATCCGCCGGCACCGCCCTTGCAGTCTGAACCGTTGCCGACAGCATCTTCGCAGCCGGCTCCGACAGCCGTTCCCGTTAACACTGCGGTGCCGGTACAGCAGGAACCGTTGCCGACCGGCATTCCCACACAGGTGCGCGCCTACAGCGTGAACGATCTTGCAATCGCCTGCCGTCCTCTGATGGAAGCAGGCAAGCAGCCGGAGCTGCAGGCACTGCTGGCGGAGTTCGGTGCACCGGCAGGGCTTGCCTCTGTTCCGGAGAACCGTCGGGCAGAGTTTGCCGGAAGACTGCGGCAGATGGGAGGGCAGATCTGATGCCGGAAGAACACGCATTCTTATCTGCCTCCGGTGCACATCGGTGGATAAACTGCACCCCGTCCGCTGCACTGGAGAAACAGTTTCCCGACACTGCCGGCAGCTACGCCGCTGAGGGAACGCTTGCCCACAGTCTGGCAGAACTGAAACTGCGTAAGCAGTTCGAGATCATGAAGCCCTCGGCATACAAGCAGCGGCTGGCAGAGATCCAGTCGGACGAGCTGTATCAACGGGAAATGGACGGCTACACAGACGCCTATGTGGACTACATACGCAGCTTGTGCATGGCGTTTGCCGGAACGCCGTATGTAGTCGTAGAAAAGCGGCTGGACTTTTCCCAGATTGTCCCCGGCGGATTTGGTACAGGGGACTGTGTGATCCTGTATGACGACACGCTGCACATCGTAGACCTGAAATACGGGAAAGGTGTGGCAGTGTCGGCGGAGAACAACCCGCAGCTGCGGCTGTATGCCCTAGGTGCCGTGCAGGAGTACAGTCTGCTGTACACGATCAGACAGGTGCAGATGCACATTGTACAGCCACGGCTCGACAACATCTCCACAGATAGTCTGACCGCTGACGAATTGCAGCATTGGGGCGAACGGGTAAAGCCGCTTGCAGAACAGGCAGCAAAGGGCACCGGAGAATTCCGTGCAGGGGACTGGTGCCGGTTCTGTCGGGCAAAGGCACAGTGCCGTGCACGGGCGGTACAGATGCTGGAGATCGGCAAGCGGCAAACGGATACCCTGTTGTCTGATGCAGAGATCGGCAGTATCCTCACGGCGGCACAGTCCCTGCAAAGCTGGGTAAAGTCCTTGGAGGAATACGCCGAAAGGCAGCTGATCGCCGGCAAGGAGATCCCCGGCTGGAAGCTTGTGGAGGGCAGGTCGAACCGCACTCTCGCAGATACCGACGCTGCATTTTGCGTGCTGGAACAGTCCGGCTATGATGCCGCCTTGCTGTACGAAAGAAAGCCGCTGAATCTGACGGCACTGGAAAAACTGTGCGGCAAAAAGCACCTGACGGAACTGATCGGTGGTTACATCGTGAAGCCGCCGGGAAAGCCTACGGTCGTGCCGGCAGCAGACAAACGCAGACCGCACGCAAAGAAGAAATTAGAAGAAATGTTTGGAGGAAAAATATCATGAGTTTGAATGCAAATCAGTTTACAACGGACAAGGTAAGACTTTCTTACGTACACCTCAATCAGCCCCACAGCAGTGCTCCGGACGGCAGCAACCCGAAGTACGGTGTAACCATACTGCTGCCGAAGTCTGACGTTGCCACAAAGGCTCGTCTGGACGCCGCTTATCAGGCGGCGGTCAACGCAGGTGTCGGGGCAAAGTGGAACGGCGTAATGCCGCCGAAGATCGAAAGCCCGATCTATGACGGGGACGGTGTTCGCCCGAACGGGGAACCCTTCGGAGCAGAGTGCAAGGGGCACTGGGTATTCACTGCCGGAAACAAGAATCCGGTGCCGATCGTGGATATTGGTCAGAACCCTGTCGTCAATGCCGGCGACATCTACAGTGGTATGTACGCCCGTGTGTGCGTATCGTTCTACGCCTACAACTTCTCCGGCAAGCGTGGGATCGGCTGCGGTCTGGAGGCGGTACAAAAGCTGGAGGACGGCGAGCCCTTGGGCGGCCATGTGTCCGCAGCAGATGCCTTTGGCGGTGCAAACGCCTATGCCGGTGCGGCTGCACCTGCGGTAAGTGCTCCTGTACCGCCGCAGGGCTATGCACAGCCGATGCAGAACCCCTATGCAGGGCAGTATCCGCAGGCGGCACCGGCACCGCAGTACACAGCGGTTGATCCGATTACCGGTCAGCCCATTTACGGTGCATGAGCCGGCATCTGAGCATCGACATCGAAACCTATAGCAGTGTAGACATCACGAAATCCGGACTGTACAAATATGTGCAGTCCGATGATTTTGAGATACTGCTGTTTGCTTACAGCGTAGACGGTGGCGATGTAAACATCATTGACTTTGCGTGCGGAGAATCTCTGCCGGAAGAAATCGTGCAGGCGGTATTTGATCCGACTGTACAGAATCACGCATACAATGCGGCATTTGAGTGGTATTGTCTGTCAAAGTATTTTCAGATCGAGCCGCTGTCGTGGCTTTCTCAGTGGCGTTGTACACAGCTGCACGGTCTGTACTGCGGGTATACCGCCGGACTTGCCGCAACCGGCGAGGCGTTAGGGCTGCCGCAGGAAAAGCGTAAGCTTGCCACGGGCAAGGCTCTGATCCGGACGTTCTGCACGCCGCACACCCCGAACGCAAGAAACCCGACCACTCGGGTTTTGCCCCGCCACGAGCCGGAAAAGTGGCGGCTGTTTCGGGAGTACTGCAAACAGGACGTGGTGACGGAAATGGCAATTGAAAGACGGCTGTCCGCATTCCCTGTGCCGGAACAGGTGCAGCGGGAGTGGGAACTGGATCAGCGGATCAACGCTGCCGGTATCCGGCTGGACATGGATCTGATCGACGGGGCACTGCACATCGCCGGTGCGGTCACTTCTGATCTGATGCAGGAGGCGGTAACGCTGACCGGACTGGAAAACCCGAACGCAGTAGGGCAGCTGAAAGGCTGGGTTGAAACACAGACCGGACTGACGGTGGAATCCTTGGGCAAGGAAACCGTCAAGGAACTGCTTGCAAGATCGGAGCTGCCCGCAAAGGTGCGGCGGGTACTGGAGATACGGCAGGAGCTGGGGAAGTCCTCGGTAAAGAAGTACGAGGCAATGGTGAAAAGCGTTTGCAAAGACGGGCGTGTTCGGGGACTGCTGCAATTCTACGGGGCGAACCGTACCGGACGCTGGGCAGGGCGGCTGGTGCAGGCACAGAATCTGCCCCGCAATTACATCGAGGAACTGGACCTTGCCAGAGATATGGTAAAGGGACGGGATACGGAAATGATCGCTCTGACCTTCGGCAATGTGCCGGACACGCTGTCCCAGCTGATCCGGACGGCTTTCGTTCCGGCAAAGGGCTGCAAATTTGTTGTGGCGGATTTTTCAGCGATCGAAGCCCGTGTGATCGCATGGCTTGCAAAGGAAACATGGCGGCAGGAGGTGTTCCGCACACATGGAAGGATCTACGAAGCTTCGGCATCAGCAATGTTCGGTGTACCTATTGAAAAAATCAAAAAGGGCAATCCGGAATACGCACTGCGTCAAAAGGGAAAGATCGCAGAACTGGCATTGGGGTACGGCGGCTCCGCCGGTGCTCTGATCAACATGGGAGCTTTAAAAATGGGGCTGTCTGAGGACGAGCTGCCGGACATCGTACACCGCTGGAGAAAGGCGAACCCGAACATCACAAGACTGTGGTACCAGCTGGAGAACGCCGCTTTGCAAGCAGTGCAGACGTGTACACCGGTGGGCGTAAACGGCTGTATCTTCCGCAGAGAGGGCGACTTTGCAACAAAGCAGGATTTTCTGACCGTGCAGCTGCCGTCCGGAAGAAAGCTGTTCTATGCCCGTCCGCATATCGGAAAGAACCGGTTTGACGGCGACAGCCTGCACTATTACGGCGTAAGTCAGGCAGGTAAAAAGTGGGCGGATCTGGAAACCTACGGCGGCAAGCTGACAGAAAACATTGTGCAGGCGATCGCAAGGGACTGCCTTGCAGTGACGCTGCAGCGGCTGGAAGATGCCGGCTATCAGACGGTCATGCACATTCACGATGAGGCGGTGATCGACTGTCCGGAAGAACGTGCGGATCTGCAGGCGGCGTGTGAACTGATGCGGCAGCCGATCCCGTGGGCGGCGGGGCTGGTACTCAATGCCGCCGGATTCGTGGGGGACTATTACAAAAAGGATTAGGTGGTGCTGACGAATGCAAAACGACAGAAGGATTACCATAACCACCGGCAGCAGCCGGAAAGCCACACAGTGGAATGCCCAGCAGCTGTGGTGGTCAGAACTCGTGGCGAAGCTTGCAACGCCTATGCGGGGAACGGAAACGCTGGAGGAATATCTGAAGCTGCCGAAACCCAAACAGGACAGCCTGAAAGATGTAGGCGGCTACGTTGCCGGCACACTGGAGGGCAGGCAGCGGAAAGCGTCCGCAGTGACGGGCAGAGAGGTCGTCACACTGGATATGGACAACATCGCTCCCGGCGGTACGCAGGGAGTCCTGCAGCGGATCGAGGGGCTGAACTGTGCCTACTGCGTGTACTCCACCCGAAAGCACAGTGAAGCGGCACCCAGACTGCGCGTGCTGATCCCGCTGTCCAGAACGTGCACGACGGACGAATACGAGCCGATTGCGCGGAAACTGGCGGAATACATCGGCATGGAACAGTGCGATCCGACGACCTTTGAGGCATCACGGTTGATGTACTGGCCGTCGTGCTGTGCGGACAGTACCTACGTCTACACCTACGGGGACAAGTATTTCGCCGATCCCGACGGCATTCTGGGCATGTACGCCGACTGGCGGGACGTGAAACAGTGGGCGGGGCTGACTGCACCGAAAATCCCGCGGGGAACAAAGCAGGCAGATCCGACAGAGAAGTCCGGCGTGGTAGGGGCATTCTGCCGGATATATGACGTGTACAAGGTCATTGCAGAGCTCCTGCCGGACAAGTACACGGTGTGTGATACCGGAGATCGCTTCACTTATGCCGGCGGCACAACTACCGGCGGTGCGGTGGTCTATGAGGGCGGCAAGTTTCTCTTTTCCCACCACGCACACGATCCGGCAGGCGGCAAGCTGTGCAATGCGTTTGACCTGATGCGGCTGCATCTGTTCGGCGACAAGGACAGCGATGCAAAGCCGGATACGCCGACAAACAAGCTGCCGTCCTATCAGGCGGCGTGTGATTATGCGGTCAAAGACACCGGCGTAGCACAACTGCTGCTGCAGGAACGGTACGCCGCTGCTACGGCAGCGTTCGGGGCTGCACCTGCGGGAAATGCGGACTGGATGCAGCTGCTGCAGGTACATTCTGAATCCGGAAAGCCCCTGAAAACCACAGACAACGTACTGATTATTCTGGAGAACGATCCGAATCTGAAAGGAAAGTTTGTTTTCGAGGAATTTTCCAACCGGATCCTGTGCTTGGGTGCACTGCCTTGGAACGACAGTCCGGAGGTGCGGGACTGGACGGACAATGACGATGCCGGACTGCGGCACTACATCGAAAAGGTATACGCCGTGACCGGAAAGGACCGGATCAGTGATGCGGTGAGCCTGTGCTGTCACCGAAACAAGATCAATGCCGTTCAGGATTATCTGAAAAGCCTTCCGGAATGGGACGGCGTGCCGAGAGTGGAAACCTTGTACATCGACTATCTGGGAGCCGCAGACAGTGCCTATACCCGCGCTGTGGCGAGAACGTCCCTGACTGCGGCGGTGGCACGTGCCATGATCCCCGGCATCAAGTACGACTATATGCCTGTTCTGGCAGGTCCGCAGGGGCTGGGAAAATCCACGCTGCTGCGGCTGCTGGCACCGAAGTGGTTCAACGACAGTCTGACAACGTTTGACGGAAAGGACGCATACGAAACCATACAGGGATCTTGGATCATGGAGCTTGCGGAACTGGTGGGAATGTCCAAGGCGGACGACAACAAGATCAAGCAGTTTTTGTCCAAGCAGGAGGATATTTTTCGGGAGCCCTACGGCAGACGAACGGGGCGGTACCCCAGAAGATGCGTATTCTTCGGCACGACCAACGAAGAAGAATTCCTGCGGGACCATACGGGAAACCGGCGTTTCTGGCCGGTGGAGTGCGGCGTACAGCAGCCGGCGAAAAGCGTATTTACGGAACTGGCGGCGAATGTACCGCAGATCTGGGCAGAGGCACTCACACTGTGGCACAACGGCGAAAAGCTGTATCTGCTGCCGGAGGTGGAGGCGTACGCAAAGCAGGCACAGGAAGAACACAGCGAGCACAGTGCGAAAGAGGGCGTTATCCGGGACTTTCTGGATCGGGAGATTCCGGAGGACTGGGAGAAACGGACGCTGTTTGAGCATAAGATGTACTGGGCGGGCGGCTTCGCCAATGACAAGGAAAAGACGAAACTGAAACGTCGGGAGCGGGTATGTGCTGTTGAGATCTGGTGCGAGGCGTTCGGCGGCGAAATCCGCTATTTCCGGAGGTCTGATGCGGCGGAGATCAATGCAATTCTGGCTAGAATCCCGGGGTGGGAACGATGTAAATCCAATATGCGGTTCGGTGTCGTGTATGGCACGCAAAAAGGATTTTTACGGATACCCTAAACCGTCAACTTTCTCTTTTGCCGTCAACTATGGGAAAACATGGGAACTTTGACAGTTTGACAGAGAAGTTGACAGCAAAGTTGACGTAAAAGCATCGTAGCTGCGATATATTTTATTATTTGTCAACTTGTCAACTTTAATAGTAATAGAATATATAAAATAGGGGAATAGAGGGTTATATAATATACTTAATACGCCTGATGCGTGTATGTATACGCGTGCGTGCGTGAGGTCACAAAAACGAAAGCGAGGACTGACATGGACGATGAAAAACAAGTGGAACGCTATCTTTGCCGCTGTGTACGGCGTATCGGCGGCAGGGCATACAAGTGGACGTCGCCGGGCTGCTGCGGCGTACCTGACCGTCTGGTATTTTTCCCGGGCGGCGGGATCGTGCCGGTGGAGCTGAAAGCCCCGGGGCGAAAAGACAATCTATCCAAATCCCAGCAGCTGCAGATAAAGCGGCTGGCTGCGGTCGGCACGAAAGTCTATGTGCTGAGTACACAGGAGGAGGTGGACAAGTTCATGCAAAAGCATATCACCGCGTATGGACTGCCGGAATGAAGTTCACGCCGCACCCCTACCAGCAGTACTGCATTGACCGGATCGTATCCGATCGGGCACTGGGGCTGTTTCTGGATATGGGGCTGGGAAAAACGGTGATCACACTGACCGCCGTACAGGAGCTGATCTATAATCGGCTGCAGGTGTGCCGGTGTCTGATCATCGCCCCGAAGAAAGTTGCCGAAGCTACATGGGACACAGAGGCGGCGAAGTGGGATCATCTGCGGCACCTGCGGTTCTCCATGATTCTGGGCAGCACACAGAAGCGGATCCGTGCAGCGTGCAGTCCGGCAGATGTCTACATCACGAATCGGGAGAATGTCGTTTGGCTGGTGGATTATTTCAAAAACGCATGGCCGTTTGACATGATCGTTATCGACGAAAGCAGCAGTTTCAAATCCAGTAAGGCAAAGCGGTTCAAATCTTTGACGTGGATCAGGCCCCATGTGCAGCGGTTGATCGAACTGACCGGCACACCGGCACCGAACAGCATTCAGGATCTGTGGGCACAGCTGTATCTGCTGGACGGCGGTATCCGTCTGGGGCGGACTGTCACCGGATTTCGGGAGATGTATTTCAACAGCAATACCCACGGCGGACACTTCACGACTTATGAGGCAAAGGAAGATGCACAGAAGGCCATACAGGACAAGATCGGCGACATCTGCATCAGCATGAAAGCCGAGGATTATTTGCAGCTGCCGGAATTGGTGTACGACACGATTCCGGTGCAGCTGGACAGCAAGGCGGCGAAAGCATATCAGCAGCTGGAAAGGGAAATGCTGCTGGAGGTGGACGAAGCTACGATCGATGCCGGATCGGCGGCAGCGTTGTCCAATAAGCTGCTGCAGCTGTGTAACGGGGCTGTATACGACGAGAACCGCAGTGCGGTAGAGATCCACCGGTGCAAACTGGAGGCGTTTGAGGAGCTTCTGGAGCAGCTGCACGGGGCACCGGCACTGGTGTTTTACAATTTCCGGCATGACGTCACACGGATCACTACGTTGCTGGCGGGATCTAAGCTGCGTGTCCGTGTACTGCAAAATGCACAGGACGCAGCGGACTGGAACGCCCGTCAGATCGACATTCTGCTGGCACACCCGGCATCTTGTGCCTACGGGCTGAATTTGCAGCAGGGCGGAAACCACGTGGTCTGGTTCGGACTGAACTGGTCCTTGGAACTGTATCAGCAGGCAAACAAGCGGCTGCACCGGCAGGGGCAGACAGCTACGGTTTTTGTACATCACCTTACAGTGACCGGCACACGGGACGACGACGTCCTTGCTGCCCTGCAGGACAAGAACGCGACGCAGGACGCCCTGATCGACAGCCTGAAAGCGAGAATACGCAAAGCGAAGGAGGCACAGCCATGAACACCAAACCCTGCGAAACCTGCGGCAAGCTGCTGATCGGTGTGAAAGGCGACCGGAGATTCTGCAACGCCTGTGCCATACGCCGGCGGAAAGCATATCAGAAACAGTATCGGGAGAACCGGAAGAAACGCTAACGCGCGCGAGCGTTGACCGAGCATAACCGAGCGTTAAACCAAAAAAGGAGTGGATTCACATGGAAAACAAGCAAATCAAGAAAGCCACGCTCTGCTGGAAGTGCAAAAACGCTGTCCCCATCAAAGATGCGGGGTGTAGCTGGTCGAGAGCATTCCAGCCGGTGGAGGGCTGGACGGCGGAGAGAAAGCACACGGCAAAGGGTAACGGTTCGGCAGACGACGTGTACGAAACGTACTGCGTGACGGCTTGCCCGGAGTATCGCAAAGACGACGGCGGCGACGTTCTGTGCCGGAGCAATGAGGGCTGTCTGCGGATCGCAGAACACGTCCTGCGGTTGCAGATGAACAAATATCGCAGTGCGTTGCAGCGGTACGCCAGATCACGAAGCGACAACGATCTGGCACAGCTGAAGGCGGTGGAACGGGAACTGTTTACGCCGTACTATGCAGCACTGACGATGCACAGCGTTGACCTGCGGCAGGTGTGCAATGAGGAACGGCGGCGGGTCGGGCTGCCGGAACTGGAGGAGAGAGAATGACCAAAGAAACACTACAGCAGTGCCGGAGTGCATCGCTTGCACGAATATCGGTTAAGAAACGCATCGCAGAGCTACGAGAAGATGCGGCAGGCATCAGCGGCATCCGATACGGTGGCGACGCTCCACGAAGCAGAGGCGAGCCGTTGTCACGGCAGCAACGATATGTAGAGGCGTTGGAACAGCTGTCTGCGGAGTACGAGGAAACTACTGCCGCGTGGGCGGAGAAAGCCGCAGAGATAGAGCGTGCTGTGCGTCAGCTGCCGCCGAAACTGGGTGAACTGCTGCGGCTGCGGTATGTGAACGGGTTGAAATGGGAACAGGTCAATGAGCAGTTGTATGTATCGCATATGACATCTGTCAGAATGCACCGAAAAGCACTGGAGCTTTTGCTTGACAAATAAAAAATGGTCTTGTTTGATACATACCACCTGTGCTATAATAATAACATGAAATACTGACAAGAACCGCTGCAAGGGTGACCTTCAGCGGTTTTTGTATGCCGGAAAGGAGCGTGACCCGATGCCATACAAACAGCGTACCCAGTGCCGCCACCCCGGCTGTCCGGTGCTGATTCCGGTAGGCAGCAAGTACTGTGACAAACACAAGCAGCTGCATCCTGACCGACCATCTGCCGTCAAGCGTGGCTACACCAGCCGGTGGCAGCGGATCAGCAGACAGTATCTGCGGCAGCATCCCCTGTGTGTCCGGTGCGGCAGACCGGCACAGGTGGTAGACCACATCGTCCCCCACAGAGGCAGGGAGCAGCTGTTCTGGGACGAGAGCAACTGGCAGGCGTTGTGCAAGGCTTGTCACGACAAGAAAACCGGCGAGGAGGACAGCCGCCCGACCTACGAGTATTAGGGAAATTACATAAAGCCATCAAACAAGCTTTATGCGTCGTTTCCCAGGGGGAGGGGGTATCAAAATCTCTCCAAGGCAGGCTATGAAAAGACCGGCGCCCAACTCCGTGTGAGAGTTCGCAAAATGAAAAGAGGGGGGGGGGTATCCGGCGGAAAACGGCAGGAGGTGACACGAAATGGCAGGAAGAAAACCGAAACCCACGAGTTTGAAGGTGCTGGAGGGCAATCCGGGCAAGCGGCAGCTGAACCCCAACGAGCCGAAACCGGACGCATCTGTCCCGAAGTGTCCGGCGTGGCTGAGCAAAGAGGCAAAGCGTGAGTGGAAACGGCTTGTGCCGTTTCTGGAGCAAGCCGGACTGCTCACACAGGTGGATCGTGCCGCTTTCGCCGGCTATTGCCAGTCCTATGCCGACTGGGTGGATGCCAAGGCACACATTGCCGCAGAGGGCAGCACCTTCGAGACACCCAACGGCTATCAGCAGCAGACCCCGTGGGTGTCCATTGCACAGGCAAGTCTGAAAACCATGCTGAAATTCTGCACGGAATTTGGTCTGACACCGTCCAGCCGCAGCCGGATTGTGGCGGCAAATGCACCGGAATCCGATGCGGACGACATGGAAATGCTGCTGGGCGGTGACGGATGATGGGGAAAAGCGACCCGCGTCCGGCGGAATTTCCCCGTCTGGAGCACTACGAGCCGTCCGGATTCATGCTCCCCACGTCCCATTATGACGCCAAAAAGGCAGACCGGGCCGTGGCGTTTATCGAAAATCTCCGGCACACCAAGGGGAAATGGGCGGGCAAGCGGTTCTGGCTGCTGCCGTGGCAGGAGCAGATCATCCGGGACGTGTTCGGCATCGTTAAAGAAAACGGCAAGCGGCAGTTTCTCACGGCGTATGTGGAGATCCCCAAGAAAAACGGCAAGTCAGAACTGGCGGCAGCGGTCGCCCTGTACCTGCTGTACGGGGACAACGAACCGTCTGCCGAGGTGTACGGCTGTGCCGCAGACCGGCAGCAGGCATCTATCGTCTACGACGTGGCAAAGCAGATGATCGCACAGTCGCCGGCACTGGAAAAGCGGTCGAAGGTCATAGATTCTGTCAAGCGTGTGGTGAACTACAGCAATGCCGGATTCTATCAGGTGCTGTCCGCCGAGGTCTGCACCAAGCACGGGCTGAATGTGTCCGGTCTGGTGTTTGACGAGCTGCACGCACAGCCGAACCGGAAGCTCTGGGACGTTATGACCAAGGGCTCCGGCGACGCCAGAGAGCAGCCACTGTTCTTTGCCATCACCACCGCCGGGAACGACCGGAACAGCGTGTGCTGGGAGCAGCACCAGCTGGCGATGGACATTCTCCGGGGCAGAAAGGCAGACCCCACCTACTATCCGGTGGTCTACGGCTTGTCCGATGAGGCGGACTGGAACGAGGAGGAGAACTGGTACAGGGCGAACCCCTCACTGGGGTACACCATCCAGATCGACCGTGTCCGGAATCTGTACCGGCAGGCACTGGACAATCCGGCGGACGAGAACAACTTCAAGCAGCTGCGGCTGAATATGTGGGTGTCCTCCACCGTGGGCTGGATTCCGGAGCATGTCTGGGACTGGGGCAGCAAGCCCATTGACACAGCGGCTCTGGAGGGCAGAACGTGCTACGCCGGACTGGACCTGTCCTCCACCATGGACATCACCGCATTTGTGCTGGTGTTTCCGCCGACCGATGAGGACGACCATTATTATATTCTGCCGTACTTCTGGCTGCCGGAGGATACGCTGGACTTGCGTGTCCGGCGTGATCACGTCATGTACGATGTGTGGGAAAAGCAGGGCTATATCTGCACCACCGAGGGCAACGTGGTACACTACGGCTTTATTGAGCAGTTCATTGACGATCTGGGACGGCGGTTTCACATCAAGGAGATCGCCTTTGACCGCTGGGGTGCGGTGCAGATGGCACAGGACTTAGAGGACATGGGCTTTACCATGGTGCAGTTCGGACAGGGCTTTCGGGATATGTCGCCGCCGTCCAAGGAGCTGATACGGCTGCTGCTGGAAAAGCGTATCCGGCACGGCGGCAATCCGGTGCTGCGGTGGATGTCGGGGAATGCGGTGGTCAGGCGTGATCCAGCCGGCAACATCAAGCCGGACAAGGAAAAGTCCACGGAGAAGATTGACGGCATTGTGGCACTGGTCATGGCGCTGGATCGCTGCATCCGGCATAAGGACGACACCGAGGGCAGCGTGTACGATGAAAGAGAACTTCTGATTTTTTGAGGTGATGACAATGGGAATTTTCACAGGGCTGTTCCGGTCACGGGACAAGCCGAAGAATTACTACCACAGCCCGTCCTACGCCTATTGGTTCGGGCGGTCGAAAAGTGGTGCAGAGGTCAATCCCTTTACGGCGATGCAGCAGTCGGCGGTGTACGCCTGCATTAAGGTGCTGGCGGAATCCGTGGCACAGCTGCCCCTGCATCTGTACGAGCGGACGGAACACGGCAAAGAGCCGGCAGTGCAGCATCCGCTGTACAAGGTGCTGCATGACCAGCCCAATCCGGAAATGACCTCGTACACGTTCCGGGAGGTGCTGATGACGCACCTGCTCATCTACGGCAACGCCTACGCCCAGATCATCCGCAACGGTCGAGGCGAGGTGCTGGGGCTGTATCCGCTGGCGGCGAACCGTGTCCGGGTGGAACGGGAGGACAGCGGCGAGCTGGTCTATCTCTACCGCCGCTATGATGATGCGAACCCCAATTTCAGGGAACAGGGCGAGATCCGGCTGTATGACTTTGACGTGCTGCATATCCCCGGCATGGGGTTCGACGGGCTGGTGGGCTATTCACCCATCGCTCTGGCACGGAACGCCATCGGTCTGGCTCTGGACTGCGACCAGTACGGCTCCAGCTTCTTTGCCAACGGGGCAGCACCCAGCGGCGTGCTGAAGCATCCGGGCGTGCTGAAAGATCCCCAGAAGGTGCGTGACGCATGGGAAAAGGCTTACGGCGGAGCAGGGAACTCCCACAAGACTGCCGTGCTGGAAGAGGGCATGGACTACCAGCCCATTTCCATGACACCCCAGGACAGCCAATTCCTTGAAACAAGGAAGTTCCAGCTGGAAGAGATCGCCCGGCTGTACCGGGTGCCGCTGCACATGATCGGCGATCTGGATCACGCCACATTTTCCAACATCGAGCAGCAGTCCCTGGAGTTTGTGCAGTTTACGCTGATGCCGTGGCTGACCCGGTGGGAGCAGGAAATTCAGCGTTCCCTGCTCCTGCCCCAGGAGGAACGGCGGTATTTCGCAAAGTTCAATGTAGACGGCATGCTCCGGGGCGACTATAACAGCCGGATGCAGGGCTATGCCACTGCACGGCAGAACGGCTGGATGTCTGCCAACGACATCCGGGAGCGTGAGGACGAGAACCGCATTCCGGCAGAGGAAGGCGGCGACCTGTATCTGGTGAACGGCAGCTTTACCAAGCTGCAAGATGCCGGAGCATTTGCAAACGGAGGTGAAAGCAAATGAAGAAGTTTTGGAACTGGCTGCGGAACGATGCAGACGGCGAAAGCGAGCTGTATCTGGACGGTGCGATTGCCAGTGAGACCTGGTGGGGCGATGAGGTCACGCCTGCCGCATTTCAGGCGGAGCTGAAACAGCACACCGGAGATGTGACCGTCTGGATCAACTCGCCGGGCGGGGACGTGTTCGCAGCGGCACAGATCTACACCATGCTGCGGAATCACCCCGGCAAGGTCACAGTGAAGATCCACGGCATTGCCGCATCTGCTGCATCGGTGGTGGCAATGGCAGGGGACACCACGCTCATCAGTCCGGTGGGAATGCTGATGATCCACAATCCGTCCACCATGGCAGCCGGCGAGAAAAAGGACATGGAGCAGGCGATCGCTGTGCTGGAGGAAGTCAAGGAATCCATTCTGAACGCCTATGCGGCAAAGACCGGACTGTCCCGGAATCGTCTGGCGAAGATGATGGATGCGGAAACGTGGCTGAACGCCAACGAGGCAATGCGGCTGGGATTCGTGGACGGCATCCTGTTCGCGGAGGACGATCCGGACAAAAAGCCGGAGAAAGAAGAGCCGGAGGAGAATCCGGACGATCCGGACAAAAAGCCGGAGGGAGAACCGGATGAGCCGGACGAACCCGACAAAAAGCCGGAGGGAGAACCGGATGAGCCGGACGAACCCGACAAGAAAGAACCCCCTGCACAGGCATATTCCCAGAAACAGACGATGCGGTCGTTTCTGGCAAAGCTGGGGCAGAGCAAAAGCGACAAAACCGTGGACGCTACACAGCTGCGTGCAAGGTTGAACCTACTGAAACCGTAAGGAGGAAAAGCGAATGACTATGACAGAAAGATTGCAGCGTCTGACAGCACTCCGGCAGGAGCGTGCTGCAAAGTGGGACACCGCCAGAACATTTCTGGATTCCAAGACCCACAACGGCAGAATGAGCGAGGCGGACGCTGCTAAGTATGAAGCCATGGAAAAGGAACTGACCGATCTGGGCAGTGATATTGCCCGTCTGGAACGTGCCAACGAAATGGAAGCTGCCATGAACGCTGCCGGCAATCCCATTCTGGGAGAGCCTCACAGCGGCAAAGCTGCCGGTACCGGCACTGCGTCCGCATCGTACAAGCAGGCGTTCTGGGATGCGATCCGGAACAAGCACTATACCGCTGCGGTGCAGAACGCATTGCAGGTGGGGACGGATTCTGAGGGCGGCTATCTGGTGCCGGACGAGTTTGAGCGTCAGCTGATCGAGGCATTGGAGGATGAAAATGTGTTCCGCACACTGGCGACTGTGATCATCACAGCATCCGGCGACCGGAAGATTCCCATTGTCAGCGACAAGGGAGAGGCATCGTGGATTGACGAGGAAGGTACTTTCCCGTTGTCAGACGATACATTCGGACAGAAGTCCCTGGGTGCGTACAAGGTGGGTACGGCACTGAAAGTTTCCACAGAGCTGCTCAATGATGCCGCCTTTGATCTGGAGGCGTACATCTCCAGAGAGTTCGGCAGACGGCTGGGTGCAAAGGAAGAGGAGGCGTTCTGGGTCGGTGACGGCAAGAGCAAGCCGACCGGTATTTTCAATGCCACCGACGGTGCAGAGACCGGCGTGACTGCCGCATCGGCATCGGTGACCTTTGACGATATGCTGGAGCTGTACCACAGCCTGAAAAGCCCGTACCGCAAGAAAGGCACATGGGCGATGAACGACGCCACTGTCAAGGCACTCCGCAAGGTGAAGGACACCACAGGGCAGTACATCTGGCAGCCGTCTGTGGTTGCCGGCGTGCCGGACATGATCATGAACCGTCCGTATGTGACTTCCAGCTACATTCCGGCTCTGGCATCCGGCAAGACTGGCATTGCCTTCGGCGATTTCAGCTACTACTGGATCGGTGACCGGCAGGGCATCACCTTCAAGCGTCTGGACGAGCTGTTCTCCATGACCGGACAGGTGGGCTTCCTGGCATCCAAGCGTGTGGACGGCAAGCTGATCCTGCCCGAGGCGGTAAAGCTGCTGGCAGTGAAGTGACGGAGGTGCTGTATGGTGACGCTGGAAGAGGCAAAGAACTATCTCCGTGTGGAGCATTCCGAGGACGACGAGCTGATCCAGTCCCTGCTGCTGACTGCAAAGCAGACGGTGCAGGACGTGGGCAGGGTGTCGGCAGAGCAGTATGAGCAGGAGGAGACCTGTCACACTGCCACGCTGTACGCCGTCGCCTATCTGTATACCCACCGGGAGAACGCCGACCACAACGCCCTGCTGCTGACGCTGCGGGCAATGCTGTTTGCACAGCGGGAGGGAGTGATCTGACATGGCAGTATCAATTGCAGAGAGAAACCAGCGTATCACCGTGCAGCAGAATGAGACGGTGACAGATCGCATCGGCAACCACACCAGTGCATGGACGGATTTTTTGGAGCTGTGGGCAAACGTGACAATTACTGCATCCACGGAGGGAACAGAGGCGGGTGTTACGTCCATGCGGCAGACGATGAAAGCAATCGTGCTGAAAAGTGCCACGACAGCGGCACTGTGCAGCAACCGCCACCGGATCCTGTTCGGCGGCGAGATCTACAACATTACCGGTGTGATGCCGTACTACACCAGCGGCGATCTGGTGCAGATCACGGCGGTGTCGCAGCGGGAAAGGCTGGTGGAATGTGATGAGCAATGTGGATATTGACGATCTGGCAGCGGCGGTGATGGAAGGGCTGGAGGAGTATGTGGAGCTGGCGGAGGACGCCATGAAAGACGCTGTCACACAGACGGCAAAGGCAGTCCGAAAAGAACTGGTGACCACATCACCTGACGGCAAGACCGGCAAATACCGGAAGGGCTGGCGTGCGTCTGTAGTGGAAGAAAAGGCACATATGCGGCATATGTCCGTACACAACCGGAAGTATCAGATCGTACACCTGCTAGAAAAGGGACACGCAAAGCGGAATGGCGGGCGTGTGGCTGCCAGACCGCACGTTGCTCCGGCAGAGGAACACGGTGCAGAGATGCTGGAAACCCTGATTACAGAAGCGTTGGGAGGCTGAGCGTATGACCTATGAAGAGATCACGGCGATGATGCAGGAGATCGGACTGCCCTGTGCATACCATCATTTCGCAGAGGGCGAAAGTCCGCCGCCGCCGTTTGTGGTGTACCTGTCGCCGGGAGAGCATACGTTCCACGCCGACAACATCAACTATTACAGCTGGAAGCAGCTGGACGTGGAACTGTACACGGACACGAAAGATCCGGACGCAGAGCAGCGGGTGGAAAATGTCCTGACCGCACACGGGATCAGCTATGTAAAATCGGAAACATGGATCGAGAGCGAACGGCTCTATGAAGTCCTGTATGAAATGGAAGTCTGACTTAGAATGAAGGAGGCTGGCGTATAAAATGGCAGCAGGAAAGAAAAACAAGGTAAAATTCGGTTTGAACAAGGTGCATTTTGCGATGTGCCATATTGATGATGACGGCAATGCCACATATGACACACCGGTGCGGATCCCCGGCGGCGTGTCGCTGTCGGTGAACCCCTCCGGCGAGCCGGAGAACTTCTATGCGGACAACCGTGTGTTCTACGTCATCAACAACAATTCCGGCTATGAGGGTGATCTGGAGCTGGCACTGTTGTCGCTGGAATTTCGCAAAGACGTGCTGGGCGAGCTTCTGGATCAGAAGGGCGTGCTGGTGGAGAAGAACGATGCAGAGCTGAAACAGTTTGCACTGCTGTTTGAGTTCGACGGCGATGTAAATCACATCCGCCATGTGCTGTATTGCTGCACAGCGTCCCGTACCGCAGTAGAGGGCGAAACCAACACAGATACCAAGACACCGAAAACGGAAACCTGCTCCTTCACTGCCGCAGCACTGGACAATGGTCTAGTCAAGTGCCGCACCTGTGAGGAAACGGATTCTGAGGTATACGCAAACTGGTACAAGGCGGTATATGTACCGAATGTGACAGAAGCAACGGGGGAATAAGCAATGCTGGAAAAGAAGATCATGATCGACGGCAAGCCGGTGAAGTTCCGTGCCTCTGCCGCCGTTCCAAGACTGTACATGGCACTGACCGGCTCTGACATTTTTTCTGACATCGGAGATCTGACAGAGCAGTTCCACAAGCCGGCGGAAACCGGTGAGCAGCAGAAAGCACAGATCGATCTGAAAGATCTGGGCAAGATGAGCACGTTTGAGAACATCGCCTATGTGATGGCAAAGGCGGCGGACAGCAGCGTGCCGGACACGGTGGAGGAATGGCTGGATCAGTTCGGCATGATGTCTGTCTGGCGTGCATTCCCGCAGATCGCAAAGCTGTGGGCAGCCAGCCAAAAGACAAACGTAGACCTTAAAAAAAAGAACGTCCGACAGAACGCCCGATGACGACGGCACTGTTCCTGCTCCGGTGTGTGGAGCTGGGACTGTCGATGGAGGACTTGAACGTCCTGACATACGGCATGGTGATCGATATGTTTTCAGAGCGTTCCAACGATGATTATGACTATCCGATCCGTGCGACACAGCGGGATTTTGACACATTCTGAGGGAGGTGAAGTACTGTGGCAAATGATAGGCGTATCAAGGGATTGACCGTTGAGATCGGCGGCGACACCACGCAGCTTTCGGAATCCCTGCATGACGTGAACAAGTCCATTACTTCCACACAGGCACAGCTGAAGGATGTGGAAAAGCTGTTGAAGCTGGACCCTACCAACACAGAAATGCTTGCCCAGAAGCAGGAATTGCTGACGCAGGCGATCAGCAAGACAGAGGAGAAACTGGAAACGCTGAAGGACGCAGCTGTGCAGGCGGAAAAGCAGCTGGGAGAGGGGAAGATCTCACAGGAGCAGTTCGCCGCATTGCAGCGCGAGATCGCAGCAACAGAGATCGAACTGAAACGATACGATTCCCAGCTGGATACTGCGGCAAATGCCACGGAAGATCTGGGCGACGCTGCGGAGCAGGCGGCACAGGATTCCGGTGATGCAAGCGAGGAGATCGGCGAACTCAGCGATGCAGCGGACGATCTGGGAGATGCAGCGGAGGATGCCGGTGACGGTACAAAAGACCTTGGCGAATCTGCCAGGGATTCCGGCGACGGCTTTTCCGTTCTGGACGGGGCTGTGGCGACCTTTATCGGAAACGGTCTGACTGCACTGGTGAGTGCTATCGGCGATGCCATTTCCACATTTGCCGAACTCAGCGAATCTACGCAGGAGTACCGGGAGAATATGTCCAAGCTGTACACTGCCACATCTGCGGCAGGCATGGATGCGGACTACATCACACAGGCATACAGCCAGCTGTACGGCGTTCTGGGCGATGAAACCGCCACCACGACCACTATTTCCAACTTTGAAAAGCTGGGCGTATCCATGCAGGACATGGACAGCCTGCTGGACAGTGCCACCGGCATCTGGGCGGTGTACGGTGATTCCATTCCGCTGGACGGTCTGGCGGAGAGCGTCAACGAAACGGCGAAGGTCGGACAGATCACCGGCACAATGGCGGATGCGATCAACTGGGCATCTGCCAGCAATGACACATGGACAAATGCTCTCAGCGGCAATGCGGCGGCACTGTCCGCATTTCAGAGCGGCGTATCCCAGGGAATGAGTGCAGAGGACGCATTCAACGAGGCACTGGCTGCCTGCGGCGATGAGCAGGAACGGCAGCAGCTGATTATCAGCACGCTGAACGGACTGTACGCCGACAGTGCGGAAACCTATCGGGAGAACAATGCGTCCATCATTGATGCACGGGAAGCAACGGTCAACTATCAGGACGCTGTGGCAGGCGTAGGAGCTGCCATGGAGCCACTGCAGACCACCATGACCAATTTCAAGGCGAATCTGATTGAAGGCGTATCGCCGGCATTGCAGGAACTGTCTGATGCCTTCATGGATGTGGTCACCGGCGCGGACGGGGCAGAGGAAGGCATTGCATCTGCCGTTACGGGGCTGGTGGATACCGTTTCTTCTATGGCATCAGACCTGCTTCCGCAGCTTCTGGAAATGGGAACACAGATTCTCGGAGGCATTATGCAGGGGCTTGCACAGAGTACACCTACGCTGATGGCTACTGTTTCTGATATGATTCTGCAATTGATTCAGGCGATAACAGCGTTTTTACCGCAGTTCGCAGAAGCAGCCGTCACCATTGCCGGAAGCATCGTCACGCAGCTGACTGCTTTTGTGCCGCAGCTGCTGCAAGCCGCAACTACGCTGCTCATGGCAATTGTAGATGCTGTACCGATGATCGTCAACACGCTTGTGCCAATGCTGCCGCAGCTGATCACAGCAATTGTGACAGCATTGCTCGGTGCAGTGCCGCAGCTGCTACAGGCTGCCACGACCCTGCTCATGGCAATTGTGAATGCTCTGCCCACGATCATCACCGCACTGACGGCAGCTCTGCCGCAGATCCTCACAGCGATCACGAACTGCCTGCAAACGTCGGTTCCGGTACTGCTGCAGGCGGCGATCACACTGCTTATGGCAATCGTGGACGCACTGCCGACGATCATTGACGCACTGGTGGCTGCAATTCCGGTCATCATCACCACGCTGGTGGACTTTTTCACGAACAACATCGACACCATTCTGGGCGCAGCCATTCAGTTGCTGATGGCTCTGGTGGATGCGATTCCGGAAATTCTGGTGGCTCTGGGCAATGCACTGCCGCAGATCATCAGTGCGATTCTGAATGCCGTGGTAGACGCTGTGCCGAAGCTGCTGAAAAAGTCAAGGGAACTGTTCGGGAAGATCATGGAGGCACTAGGCGAACTGCTGGGCAAGCTGCCCGGCAAGATGCTGGAGGTACGGGATTCCATTGTCAACGGCATCCGCAATTCTCTCGGCTCTATCGGTTCTGCCGCAGCGGACATTGTCAGCGCGATCTGGGATCACATCAAGGAACTGCCGGGCATGATGCTGGACGTGGGACGAGATCTGGTGGAAGGCTTGTGGAACGGTATCAGTGACATGGTGGGCTGGATCGGGGACAAGATCTCCGGATTCGGCGACAGTGTACTGGGCGGACTGAAAGACTTTTTCGGCATTGCGTCGCCGTCCAAGGTGATGCGTGACGAGGTCGGCAAGTTCCTGCCTGCCGGCATTGCAATCGGCATTGAGGATTCCACCCTGTCCGCTGTGAAGTCTGTCCGCAGCATGGCAGACAAGCTGCGGAATACTGCGGTAGAAAGCCTGAACGGCATGACGTCCGGTGCAGCATACCGAATGCAGCAGAACCCCATGACGGCAGCTGTCCGGAAAAATGCCGCTGTCGTCAACAACTACTATAAGACCGACAACAGCCGAACGGTAAACCAGACCAACAACAGCCCCAAGGCACTGTCCCGTTTGGAGATCTATCGGCAGACCAACAACGCACTGAACCGGTGAGGTGAACCATAATGAAATACCATTTGATTTTGGAAAACGCCGCCGGAGAGCAGGCGGATCTTTCCACCACAGCAAACCGTTATATGATGTCAAAGGTAACAGGGCTTGATCCGCCCGGAGCCACAATCAGCACGGCTACTTATGCAACTATGAACGGCAGCAAGCTGAACCGTGCCTTTCTGGAAAAGCGGAATATTGTAATTTCCTTTGAAATGCGCGGCACTGGCATTGAAAAAAGACGGCATAAGCTGTACCGCGTGGCGAAGCCATCGGAATACATCAAGGTGTATTACCGGACTTCCAATATTGATGTCTATGCAGAAGGCGTTGTGGAAACCTGTGAGCCGTCCCGGTTTGATATGCCGGTATCCGGTCAGATCAGCATCCTCTGTCCGGACGTATACTTCTACAGTACGCAGGACACCATTGTGCAGCACGGCAGTATCGTCAGCGGTTTTAAGTTTCCGTTTGCCATTGCAGAAAAGCCCGGTGTGCCGCTGGGCGTGTATCGGACCGACAACAGCATCACCATACAGAACAACGGCGACACCATCGGCATGGAGATCACGCTTGAAGCCAAAGGCGGCATCGTGGGAACGCCGACGATCTATAACGCCGACACCGGAGCCTATCTCCGGGTCACCGGGGATATTCTGGAGGGCGACAAGATCACCATTACCACCAGACACGGACACCGCGCGGTGACGCTGACAAGAAACGGTGTTTCCACGCCGATCATGAACCGGTGGGTGTCTGGTTCTGACTGGCTGGAGCTTCCCACAGGGGAATCCCATTTTTATCTCACGGCAATGAAAGGGCTGAAATATCTGATCGTGATATTTCGGCATACAGATGCCTATCTGGGGGTGTGACAGTGTATCTGGAAATTTTTCAGACCGCCAGTGCGGAAAACGGTCTGGGCGTAACACTCACCGGCATATGCGACACGTTTTCCAGTCTGATCTGGGACGTGGAGTATTTTTCACCGGGAAAGTTTGAGGTGTATGTTTCCGCCAATGCGGACACCATCGCCCTGTTCCGGCGTGGGAACATTGTGGGCAGAAGTGACGACAAGCGGCACTACGGCATCATTGAGGGCGTGTATCTGCGGACAGATGCGGAGAACGGCGACTATCTGACGATCTCCGGACGGTTTCTCATGTGTCTGCTCAGCCGCCGCATCATCACGCCCACGCTGTCGTTTACGGCATACCGCACATACGGCGAGATCGTGCAGACCGCCGTTCAGAAAAACTGCATCACCCCGTGGACAGCGGCGGAGCGTGGGATTCCGTCGCTGAAGATCGGTGCAGTGTCCGGGGACTGCTGGAAAATCAAGAACGTCTTGCAGGTCAGCTATGAGAACCTCATGGACTGGATCTATACCGTGTGCCGGAACATTGGCGGCACTGCCAACATCCGGCTGCGTGAAGTCGATACCGGCAAGTACGCCATGTTTCTGGAACTGTCTCAGGGGACAGACCGCAGCATCATGCAGCGGGAAAATATGCCGGTGGTATTTTCCGATGCCTATGACAATCTGCTGACGTACATCTATAATTCGGACTATTCCGAATACCGGAACTATGCCTATATCTACGGCGAAGGGGAAGGAATCCGGCGGCAGTCCGCTGCCTGCTATTCCGGAGAGAAAACGCCGACGGGGCTGTCACGCTATGAGATCTATGTCAATGCAAGCGACTTGTCGCAGACGATCCGGAACGACGACGGCAGCGAAACTATGGTTTCCGATTCGGAGTATAAAGAGATGCTGCGGGAACGCGGCACAGAGAATCTGGTCGCTCCCGTGCTGTCCAGTGAGGCGACCATCGTGACGGAGAGCCACCAGTTTGTCTATGGAAAAGATTATCAGGTCGGCGATTTTGTCACCATGCAGCACACCGGATACGGCATACAGATCCCACGGGTGCGGCTGGTGGGCATGATCGAAAGCTTTGACAGTGAAGGCTATGGGCTGACACCTGTCGTACAGGAATGAGGTGCATCAAAATGGAATGTGGTTTTTTCAACAGCAAAGGAGAGGACAGGCTCTATAACGCAGAGCATTTCACAAGCTATCTGTCCAGTATGATCTGCAACGGCGTGCAGGATACTGTGGGCGAATGCTTTGCCCCGTCTGTGTCTGAGGGCGACGGTCTGTTGCTGACCATCGGCAGCGGCAAGGCGTGGATCAATGGGCATTACGCACAGACAACGACCAGCGAAAAGCTGGATCTCTCTGCATATGTAGACGAATCTCTGGGACGGTGCGTTGCTGTCGGTGTCTACTGTGATACTAGCGAATCGGTGCGGGACTGCGGATTTGAAGTACTTGCCGGCACCTGCTCCGGCAGTCCCAGACCGCCGAAATTTTCCAACACGGAGAGCAGGACATATCTGACGATTTGCACCGTGCGTCTGCGTCCCGGTGCAGCGTCTATCCTCAGCGGCGACGTGACGGACTGTAGGAACGACGAAACCCTCTGCGGTTACTGCAAGTGCATCCTTGGCAAGTGCAGAGTGACCGAGATGCTTGCCGAAATGGCAAAGACAAATGCCACACTGGACGAACTGCAAAAGCGGCTGGATGCGATGAACAGTCAGATTTCCGAACTGCAGACCAAGGTAGATGACTTGACGGCAGGCGAAATCCTAGCAACCGGACAATGCGGTGAAAACATTTACTATGTTCTCTATGACAACGGCAAACTGCTGCTTCGTGGAACGGGTGCAACATACGACTATACTTCTCACGATTCTGTATTCTATCAAAACGACCAGATCAAGGAAATTGTGCTCAGTAATGGCATTACTGGTCTGGGAGACCGCCTGTTCTATCATTGTGCCAATGCGAAAACGGTATCTCTGCCGGCTACACTGACCAGCGTTGGGAATGCCGCTTTTGCGCAGGAAGATGCTGCAATCGGCTATACCTCCGGTCTGACTTCCGTTACGATTCCACAGGCGGTGACTGCAATCCAGTCGTACGCATTTTATCACACCGCCATTGCAGAAGTCACTGTGCCTGCCAACGTGAAAACGTGGGGAAAGTATGTTTTTAGCGGCTGTGCAAAGCTGAAGACTGCCCGTGTTGTGTGTGATTCCATTGGCTCTTTTGCGTTTACAAGATGTACAGCATTGTCCAATCTTACGATTTCAGCAAATTGCAAGACGTTCGGACAAAATATGCTGACATACTGTGAAAGTCTAACAGCCATCACATATGAAGGAACGATCGCTCAGTGGAACACCATCACCAAACCGGTCAACTGGATGTCCTCCGGAGAACATTTCTACAACAATTATCTGAAAAAGATCCAGTGTGTAGATGGCTATCTGGAGTATGATACGGAAACCCATACATGGAATGAGGTGAAAAACGGATGATGAAATTTTTAGTGAAACAGCAAAAAATCGAAGCACTGGAGCGAGAGGTCATTGCCTCTGACCAGATCGCATTTGTTTC
>ENA-UEQE01000753-UEQE01000753.1-human-gut-metagenome-genome-assembly--contig:-NODE-753-length-28323-cov-13.457764_pt1 | contig 28323 bp, 31 predicted proteins | sample MGYA00242934_ERZ507935 | MGnify/ENA primary metagenome ERZ507935 (study PRJEB26167, sample SAMN06115423) | human gut metagenome | host: Homo sapiens | place: China:Anhui | collected 2015-03-30... | reverse complement strand
TGAAGCTGTAATGAGAGGAGGAAACACATTATGGCTATGAGAAACCGTGAAGACGACGGCATGATCACCAAGGTTGTGTCTATCAACCGCGTTTCCAAGACTGTCAAGGGCGGCCGCATCATGAAGTTTGCTGCTCTGGTTGTCGTTGGCGACGGCAAGGGCACCATCGGCTACGGCATCGGCAAGTCCGGTGAAGTTCCCGAGGCTATCCGCAAGGGTGAGGCCGCTGCCAAGAAGAACATGCACAAGGTTGCCCTGAAGGGCACCACCATCCCCCACGAGATCGTCGGCAAGTACGGCGCAGGCGCTGTTCTGCTCAAGCCGGCTGCACCCGGTACCGGTATGATCGCCGGCGGCCCCGTGCGTGCCGTCATTGAGGCTGCTGGCATCAAGGACGTTCGTGCGAAGTCTATGCGTTCCAACAACCCCATCAACGTTGTTGCTGCTACCTTTGCAGGTCTGTGCGGTCTGGTCAGCGCCGAGTCTGTCGCTGAGAAGCGCGGCAAGACCGTGAAAGAAATTCTGGGTTAAGGAGGTAACTAACCATGGCAGATAAGATGCTCAAGATCGAGCTGAAGAAGAGCCTGATCGGCCGCGGCGCTAAGCAGATCGCTACCGCTGAGGCTCTGGGCCTGAAGAAGCCGGGCGACGTTACCGTTCAGCCTGACAACGCCGCTACGCAGGGCAAGATCGCAAAGATCGGCTTCCTGCTCAGCGTCACCGAAGCCTAATAGCAGGGGGTATACGCACAATGAAGCTTCATGAATTGCACGCCAGCAAGGGCGCCAACAAGCCTGTGACCCGCAAGGGCCGCGGCATTGGCTCCGGCAATGGCAAGACTGCCGGCTTCGGCAGCAAGGGCCAGAAGGCCCGTTCCGGCGTGAAGCACGCTGGTTTTGAGGGCGGTCAGATGCCTCTGGCACGCCGCCTGCCTAAGGTTGGCTTTAACAACATCTTTGCTACCCAGTATGCCATCGTCAACGTGGCTGATCTGGAGGCTGCTTTCAATGCCGGCGATGTCGTCGATACCGAGGCTCTGAAGGCTAAGGGTCTGGTCAAGAAGACTCTGGACGGCGTTAAGGTTCTGGGCAACGGCGAGCTGACCAAGGCTCTGACCGTGAAGGCCGCAGCCTATTCCGCTTCTGCCAAAGAGAAAATCGAGAAGGCAGGCGGAAAGGCTGAGGTGATGTAAGGTGTTCCAGACATTCCGTAACGCATGGAAGATCCCCGAGCTTAAAAATCGTCTTCTGTTCACGCTGGCGATCCTCGTGGTTTACCGTCTTGGCTGTGCCATCCCCGTGCCGTTCGTTTCCGGCTCTGCACTGACGCAGATGTTTGCAAACGGCGATATGCTCTCGTACCTCAATATGATGAGCGGCGGCGCACTGGCAAGATGCACGCTCTTCGCGTTAGGTGTGACACCCTATATCAACGCCTCTATTATTGTGCAGCTGCTGACTGTGGCCATTCCTGCGCTGGAAAATCTGGCAAAGGAAGCAGACGGCCAGCAGAAGCTGCAGCAGATCAACCGGTACGCCGGTGCCGTGGTCGCTCTGATCATGAGCATTGGCTACTACTTCGTGATCCGCAATATGGGCGCACTGAAGTATGTTTCCGGCGCAGCCGGCGTGTTCGCCGCTGTGGTCATCATCGCCACCTTCGTTGCAGGTGCTCAGCTGATCACCTGGGCGGGCGAGCAGATCGATGACAAGGGTATCGGCAACGGTATCTCCCTTCTGATCTTTGCCTCCATCGTTTCCAACTGGTCCTCGCTGTACACCTCTGTCACGGGTCTGCTGACCCGCGCAGCGGCCGGCGAGCCTCAGTTCTACATCCTGCTGCCCGTTCTGGTGATCCTGGCACTGGTCGCTGTGGTCTTTGTGGTGGTCATGACCAACGCAGAGCGCCGCATCACCATCCAGTACGCCAAGCGTGTGGTGGGTCGGAAGCAGATGGGCGGCCAGAACAGCTATCTGCCCCTGAAGCTGAACATGAGCGGCGTTATGCCCATCATCTTCGCTTCGGCTCTGGTGTCCATCCCGGGCACTATCGGCAGCTTTTTGCAGATCGATCAGACCGCTCACCCGGTCTGGTATGCGTTCTTCCATACCTTCAACTACACCTCCTGGCTGTACGTTGTGATCTACCTGCTGCTGATTTTGGCATTCAACTACTTCTATGTGGCCATCCAGTACAACCCCGTTGAGATCGCCAACAATCTGCGCCGCAACAACGGCTCGATCCCCGGCTTCCGTCCCGGCAAGCCGACCAGCGATTTCATCACCCGCACCCTGAACAAGATCACCCTCATCGGTTCTATCTTCTTGGCTGCGGTGGCTGTACTGCCGATCATTCTGGGCAACCTGACCGGTATGAGCATTCAGCTGGGCGGTACCAGCCTGCTGATCGTGGTTGGTGTGGCACTGGATACCACCCGCAGCCTCGATAGCTTTATGACTATGCGCAACCACAAGGGTTTCCTTGGCTGATCTGAAGCAATAAAGATGTAAGAAAGCACTGGAAAGGAGAGTACGCTCATACTTTTCAGTGCTTTTTTGCTTTTGTACGGTACGTCTTTAACCCTCGACAAAAAGAAAGGAAGCGATCCTATGAATCTGATCCTGTTGGGCGCACCCGGCGCAGGCAAAGGCACGCAGGCCGAGATCATCTGCGCAAAGCTGAACATCCCTTCCATCAGCACCGGCAACATCCTGCGTGCTGCTGTCAAGGAGGGCACCGAGATGGGTCTGAAGGCCAAGAGCTTTATGGACGCCGGTGCACTGGTGCCCGATGAAGTCATCATCGGCATCCTGAAGGAGCGTCTGGCACAGGCTGACTGCGCCAACGGCTTCATTCTGGACGGCGTGCCCCGCACCATTGCGCAGGCAGAGGCCATCGAGACCATGGGCATCCGCATCGACAAGGTGCTGGAACTGCAGGTTGAGGACAGCGTGATCGTGGAGCGCATGAGCGGCCGCCGCGTCTGCGAGAAGTGCGGCGCAAGCTACCACATCCTGAACAAGAAGAGCAAGGTGGAGGGCGTCTGCGACCTGTGCGGCGGCAAGACCGTCATCCGCAAGGACGACCAGCCCGCAACCGTGCTGGATCGTCTGAAAGCCTACCATGAGCAGACCGAGCCGCTGGTGGAGTTCTACCGCACCCGCGGCAAGCTGGCAGAGATCAAGTTCTGCCCCTCCATCGAGGAGACTACGGCTGAAGTCATGAAGGCTTTGGAGGCATAAGCGTGATTCAGATCAAAAATGCAAAAGAGCTGGACGGTATGCGCCGGGCAAACGCCCTGAGCGCAGCTGCCCTGAAGTACGGCGGAGAGCACATCGAAGCAGGCATGACCACTTGGGAGCTGGACAAGCTGATCTACGACTTCATCGTGAAGCACGGCGGCATCCCCAACTTCAAGGGTCTGTACGGTTTTCCCGGCACAGCCTGCATCAGCCTGAACGATACCGTCATCCACGGCATCCCCTCTCATGATATCGTCATCCGCCCGGGTGACATCGTGAGCATCGACACCGGTGCCAAGGTGGACGGCTTCAACGGCGACAATGCCTGCACCTACGCGGTGGGCAAGGTGGACTTGGAAGCCCAGCGCCTGCTGGAGGTGACCAAGGCTTCTCTGTACAAGGGCATCGAGCAGGCCGTGGCGGGCAACCGCATCGGTGATATCGGCTACGCCGTGCAGAGCTACTGCGAGGACGCAGGCTTCTCTGTGGTGCGTGACTTTGTGGGTCATGGCACCGGCAAGGAGCTGCACGAGGACCCCGAGGTGCCCAACTACGGTCATCAGGGCCGCGGGCCCCGTCTGGTGCCCGGCATGACCATCGCCATTGAGCCGATGATCTGTCAGGGAGATTACAAGATCAAGCAGCTCAGCGACGGCTGGACTGTCAAGACCAAGGACGGCGGGCTGGCTGCTCACTTTGAGCACTCCATCGCCATCCTGAAGGACCGCACCGAGATCATGACCCGCAGCTGGGATGACCCGGATTTTGACCCGGCCACCTTCAGCCTGAAGTAAGCAACCTTTATAAAGGAGCCGCTGCACAGACGATGTGCAGCGGCTTCTTTCTCTTTTCACCCCTGCAATTTGTGCAATTGTGACAAGTTTTCGTGAAAAAGTTTCACCTGCACGGTGGAGAAACGCGAAAGGAGGACGGGACGGAAAAGAGCTTTTATACAGAATAATTTTTTATCGGAAATACGGAAAAAACCTCTTGCAAATTGACAACAAAAGGTGTATAATCTATAAATGGCTGTGGAAGCCAGATACTTCCTCGACGGACAGGCTCAGTCTGCCCGTTTTGCGGATTTTGTGCCGCAGGAGATGAAGTATGTGGCGCTCATCGCCACCTGTCCGTCTGGGAATCGGCGCGAAAGCTCTTGAAAAGAGAAGCGGCAAACTGCACAAAAACGGGCGCAGGCACGGAAGAATGCAGTGCTTTCTGTTTTTTGGAGCGGGAGCACCGATACTCAATTATGACAAACTGAGCAGATCCAATGAGGAGGCAAATAGCTTGTCTAAAGAAGACGTCATCGAGATCGAAGGCATTGTGCGTGAAGCCATGCCCAACGCCATCTTTAAGGTGGAAATGTTGAGCGAGGATAAGAACACCGGGAAGCTCACTCCCAGCGGTCACATCCTCTTAGCGCACATCTCCGGCAAGCTGCGGACCAATTTCATCCGTATCCTGCCCGGGGACAAGGTAACCGTGGAAATGTCGCCCTATGATCTTTCTAAGGGCCGCATCACCTGGCGCTCCAAATAAGCGTCAGGGCATCAACCAAAAGGAGGTTCAACATCATGAAGGTCAAGCCTTCCGTGAAACCCATCTGCGAAAAGTGCAAGGTCATCCGCCGCAAAGGCCGCGTGATGGTCATCTGCCAGAACCCCAAGCACAAGCAGCGCCAGGGCTAATTCGGGCGCCTGGGGGTCAAGTGCGTAGAGTCCCGGCGCAGACCCCGACACTGACATGGGATGATTTTTGGAGGAAACTACTATGGCACGTATTGCCGGCGTTGACCTGCCCCGCGAGAAGCGCGTTCAGGTGGGTCTCACCTACGTTTATGGTATCGGCCAGACCACTGCTAACAAGATCCTGGAAGCAACTGGCATCAACCCCGATACCCGCGTCAAGGATCTGACTCTGGACGAAGAGGCTAAGATCCGTGACTACATCGATCAGGCAAACATCCTCGTTGAAGGCGACCTGCGCCGCAACGTGGCTCTGGACATCAAGCGTCTGGTCGAGATCCAGTCCTTCCGTGGCACCCGCCATCGCAAGAATCTGCCCTGCCGCGGCCAGCGCACCAAGACCAATGCTCGTACCTGCAAGGGTCCCAAGCGCACTGTCGCAAACAAGAAGAAGTAAGGAGGATTTGAGAAATGGCAAGTGCAAATAACGCCAAGAAGGGCGCAAATGTCCGCATGAAGCGGAAAGAGCGCAAGAACATTGCTGCTGGTCAGGCTCACATCCAGTCTACCTTCAACAATACTGTCGTTACCATCACCGACCTGCAGGGTAATGCAGTGTCTTGGTGCTCCTCTGGCTCCCTGAACTTCCGTGGCAGCCGCAAGAGCACCCCGTTCGCAGCTCAGTCCGCTGCCGAGACCGCAGCTAAGACCGCGATCGAGCACGGCATGAAGACTGTTGAAGTTTACGTCAAGGGCCCCGGCGCTGGCCGCGAGTCCGCTATCCGTGCGCTGCAGGCTACCGGTCTGGAAGTCACCCTGATCAAGGACGTGACTCCCATCCCCCACAACGGCTGCCGTCCCCCGAAGCGCCGTCGTGTCTGATCGAAGGAGGAAATTGAATTATGGCAAAGAATACGCAGCCTATCGCAAAGCGTTGCAAGGCCCTGGGCATTTCTCCTGCGGTCATGGGCTATGCAAAGAAGAATACCACCCGCAACTCCAACGGCAATGTCCGCAAGAAGCAGTCTGAGTACGCATCTCAGCTGAAGGAGAAGCAGAAGGTCAAGTTCATCTACGGCGTTCTGGAGAAGCAGTTCCACAACGCTTACCTGAAGGCAGAGTCTCGCCCCGGCAAGACCGGTGAGAACCTGCTGCAGATCATGGAGTGCCGTCTGGACAACGTCGTGTTCCGTCTGGGCTTTGCTCAGACCCGCCGTGATGCTCGTCAGCTGGTGTCTCACGCTCACTTCACCGTCAACGGCAAGAAGGTCAACATCCCCTCTTACCAGGTGAAGGCCGGCGATGTGATCGAAGTGCGCGAGTCCAGCCGCAGCTCTGCAAAGTTTGCAAAGCTGACCGGTGCCGAGGCTCCCGTCGTGGCTCTGCCCGCATGGCTGAACCGCGAGACCGGTTCTCTGAAGGGCGTTGTCGCTAAGCTGCCCGAGCGCAGCGATATCGACTACGAAGTCGCAGAGCACCTCATCGTCGAGCTGTACTCCAAGTAATCCATTAAGAAGGCGCTGCCTTCCTTTTGGATGGTACGCTTTCGCATTCTTTTTTGAAAGAATTCAATAATGGGCCGGTGGAAACACCGGTTTGACAAGGAGGGCATAGATATGATGGAGATTGAACGTCCCAAGATCGAAACGGCAAGCCTGTCCCCGGACGGCCGCTACGGCAAATTCGTGGCAGAACCTCTGGAGCGTGGCTTTGGCATCACACTGGGCAATAGCCTGCGTCGTGTGCTTCTTTCCTCTCTGCCCGGTGTCGCCGTGACCAGCGTCAAGATTGACGGTGTGGTCCACGAGTTCTCCACCATTGAGGGCGTCAAGGAAGACGTCACCGAAATTGTCCTGAACCTGAAGGGTATCGCTGCAAAGCTGTACACCGATGGTCCGAAGACAGTGCGTGTTGAGGCAGTTGGCCCCTGTGAGGTCACTGCTGACAACATCAAGCAGGGCGACGACATCGAAATTCTGAACCCTGAGTGGCACATTGCAACTCTGGGCGAGGGTGCCAAGCTCGTTATGGAGCTGACTTTCGACAAGGGTCGCGGCTATGTGCCCGCAGAGCGCAACAAACAGGCTATCATCGAGAAGAACGATATCAACACCCTTCCCGTTGACAGCATTTACACCCCTGTGCTCAAGGTGAATTATAACGTCGAGAGCACCCGTGTTGGACAGGCCATTGATTACGACAAGCTGACCATTGAGGTTTGGACCGATGGCACGATCAACGCACAGGAAGCCGTTTCTCTGGCTGCCCGTGTGCTGACCGAGCACCTGAACCTGTTCGTCAACCTGTCGGACGAGGCCGCCGGCGCTGAGATCATGGTAGAGAAGACCAACGACGACAAGGAGAAGGCTCTGGAGATGACCATCGAAGAGCTGGATCTGAGCGTGCGTTCCTTCAACTGCCTGAAGCGCGCAGGAATCAACACGGTGGAAGATCTGGTCAGCAAGAGCGAGGACGAGATGATGAAGGTCCGTAACCTCGGTCGCAAGAGCCTGGAGGAAGTCATGGCTAAGCTGGACTCCCTCGGCTTCAAGCTGAACACGGATGACGAATAACTAAAATAATTTAAGGAGTGAAACGGGATGCCCGGTACCAGAAAGCTCGGTAGAACCAGCGACAGCCGCAACGCTATGATGCGCGCTATGGTTACCTACCTGTTAGAGAATGGCAAGATTGAGACCACTGTCACTCGCGCTAAGGACGTTCGTTCCATGGCCGAGAAGATGATCACCCTGGGTAAGGCCAGCGACCTGCACACCAAGCGTCAGGTCTACGCCTACATCACCAAGGAAGATGTTGCAAAGAAGCTGTTTGATGAGATCAGCCCCAAGTACGCTGACCGCAACGGCGGCTACACCCGCATCATCAAGATCGGCGCTCGCCGCGGCGACGCTGCTGAGATGGCAGTTCTGGAGCTCGTCTGATCGACTCTGACTGAATAGATCAGTATCAAAAAGCCCTTTCCCGTCCGGGAGAGGGCTTTTTCTGTTTTCGCCGCTTGGCAGAGCCCTCCTTGCGTGATATACTGATACTGTTATGGTATGCAGATTTCCACGAGCAGGAGGGAACATGTTGAAAATCAAAGGATGGCTGCGGGCGGCTGCGCTGTGCGTGGCGTTCTGCCTGCTGCTGACCGGGTGCAGCATCCCCATGCAGGAAGAAACGGTGCAGGTGGAGGAACTGCTGCGTGCGCCCCGCCTTGCGGGCGATTACGGCGCATTGCAGACCGCCCTGAACGACTGGCTGGGGGAGAGCGCCCAGCTGAAATATCCGCTGCAGGGCGACCTGCTGTCGCCCTTTGTGCTGCAGGATTTCGACGGCGACGGCGAACAGGACGCAGCGGTGTTCTACACCACGGCCCTCACCTCCAATGTATGCGTTGCTTTCTTACGCAAGAACAGCGGGGGTGCCTGGCAGGTGAGCCAGACCGTAGAGGGCCTGGCCGATTCGGTGGACAATGTCCGGCTGGCTCAGCTTCAGGCGGGCGGCACGGCCCAGCTCGTCGTGGGCTATGCGGCTTCGCAGGATGACCACTATCTGGCCGTTTACTCCTATGAGAACGGTGAGGTGTCGGCTATCCTTGAGCAGGCCTATGAGCAGTACCTCGTGGAGGACATCACCGGCGGCGGCAGCGAAGACCTTATCCTGATGTCCACGCTGGAAGACAGCGGCGTCCAAATCGAGCTGCTGACCGTCGATAAGGACGGAAGTTTCCAGCAGGTGGCCGTTATGGCACTGTCGGGCGATAAGTTCTCGGGCTGCGCCTCGGTGGCGGCGGGCCTCGGCGCGGACGGAAAGCACTATCTGGTGCTGGACGGCTGGACGGGCATCTCGGGCAATAATCTGGCCTCGGTGCTGCTGCGGTTCGACGATGAGAGCCAGCAGATGGTGCCGGCCTCTCAAATCACCAGCGAGGAGCTGTACAATGCCTCGCTGCGCAATGTCCCAAGCCTCGTGAGCCGCGATCTGGACGGCGACGGCACCGTGGAGATACCGACCCAGCCCGACGAAGCGGGTCTGCTGAACATGAGCCAGAGCCGACGGATGGATTTTATCGTCTGGATGGACTACACGGCGTCAGCGCCGGAAAAGAGTTTCGGCCTGCTGGATGAGGAGACCGGCTGCTATATCGCCCTGCCCATCGAGTGGGAGGGCAACCTGATGCTGACGGACAGCACGGACGAGGAAGACGCTGTGGAGCTGCGGACGGTAGACGAGGACAAGCTGGTGCTTACCCTGCGGCTGGCTTCGTCCAGCGAGAACGCTGTGGGATGGACCCGCCTTGGTGTGGTGGCGTCCCGCCAGATGCAGGCAAAGCTCGGCCCGGATGTGACCATAGAGGACCCGGATTACCGGCTCTCCCGGTCGCTGTACCGGCTGAATTAGCCCTCTCAGGCGCTTCGCGCCAAGGTCGGGTTGCGGCTCCCAGCATCTGCTTCGCTCTCGCTCGCATCCTGCTGGCCGCTGCCCCAACAGTTCCTCCCTGTTTCCGCCACTGGCGGCGGTCGTCGCCGTTGCTCCCAAGGGGAGAGCCATTGGCAGGCAGGGTGAGTCTGAGCGGACTGAATGAAAATGATTTTTCGTAACATACCGGGCCTTGCGCATAAGGCAAACCGGATAGAAACGGAGGAACGATAAATGGTCAAGGTTCTGGTAGTGGAAGATGAGGCCAGCATTCGCGAGATGATAGCGCTGAACCTGCGTCTGGCCGGGATGGAGGCTGTGGAGGCAGACAGCGCCGAAGCGGCCCTGCCTCTTCTGGAGCAGCGGCCGGGCTGTGACGCGGCCATTCTGGACGTGATGCTGCCGGGCATGAATGGCTTCTCGCTCTGCGAGACCATCCGCCGCACCGACCAGAAGATCGGCATCATCATCCTGAGTGCCAAGGGGCAGGAGCAGGATAAGATCCGCGGCCTGTCCATCGGTGCCGACGACTATATGACCAAGCCCTTCAGCGTCAGTGAGCTGCTGGCCCGTGTGGAGGCGCTCTGCCGCCGCGTGGGCCGTTCGGCCGGCACCGAGGCAGGGGAGCAGGCTCCGGCCTCACTGGTGAGCGGCAGCTTCGTGCTGGACGAGAACCGCCGCGTCCTGCTCAAGGCGGGCAAGCCCATCGAGCTGACTCAGGTGGAGTTCCAGATCATGGAGCTGTTCTTCCGCAACCCCGGTGTGGCGCTGGTGCGCGAGCGCATCCTCAAAGGTGTCTGGGGTGAAAACTACTTCGGCGATGTCAAGATCGTGGACGTGAACATCCGCCGTCTGCGGATGAAGGTGGAGGATGAGCCCAGCCATCCGGCACATATCCTCACCGTGTGGGGATATGGTTATCGGTGGGAGGAGTGACATGCGAAGCGGTATCACCCGGCGATGGCTGCGGGGCAGTCTGCTCATTACGGTACTGCTGGTGCTGCTGGTGGAGGTCATGTTCCTCTACAGCGCCACCCGCAGCTACTACAACGGCGTCCAGCAGACCATGTACCGCCGCTTTTCGTCCATCACCGGTCAGCTCAAAATGTACACCGGCGAAACGAGCCAGAAGACCGCCGCCAGCCGCAGTGTGGCTCTGCGTCGGATGGTGGAGCAGTTCTCCGATAAGGACAAATACGAATTTATGCTGCTGGACAGCTACGGCGGCGTTATCGCCTCGTCCAGCGGCACCGATGCCGAGGGCATCGTCACCCGCACCGACTTTGAGCAGGCGCAGGACGCCGTGGACGGGCAGGGCATCGCCATCTACCGCACCCAGAGCGGAGAGATGGTCATGGCGGCCTGCTGTCTCGTACCCTATGCAGCCGAAGATGTGGCTGCCATGCGTCTTGTCACCAGTCTGACACTGGTGGAAGAACAGCTCAAACGCACCGTGGTGGTGGCCCTCATCATGGGTGCGGCGGTGCTGGCCTTTACCATCATGTCGGGCCTGTACTTCGTGCGGAGCATCGTGGTGCCGCTGGGACAGGTGGAGCGCACCGCCGCCGGCATCGCCCGGGGTGAGCTGGACGTCCGTCTGCCCGTCACCGGCGACGAGCGGGATGAGGTGGACCGCCTGCGCGGCACCATCAACCGAATGGCCGAGGGCCTCGAAGAGACGGAAAAGATGAAAAACGAGTTCATCAGCTCCGTTTCCCACGAGCTGCGCACCCCGCTCACCTCCATCCGGGGCTGGGTGGAGACGCTGCGCACACTGGACGACCCCTCCGACGAGAACTACCGCAAGGGCCTCGAGATTATCAACAACGAGACGGCCCGCCTCTACAACATGGTGGAGGAGCTGCTGGATTTCAGCCGTCTGCAGAATGGCCGCCTCAAGATGACCTGCCGCCCCCTCGACCTTGTGGCCGAGCTGACCGATGCGGTGCTTTTCTGCGAGGCCCGCATCCAGCGGGAGGGGCTTGTGCTGGTGTACAATGAGCCGGAGGAGATGATCCCGGTCTACGCCGACCCCGACCGTCTGCGGCAGGTGTTCATCAACATCCTGGACAACGCCATCAAGTATTCCGCCCCCGGCGGGCGCATCACAGTCAAGCTCTGGGAGGGCGAGTACAAAGCCTTTATTGAATTTATCGACCAGGGCCGCGGCATCCCGCCCGAAGACCTCGAGAACGTCAAGACCAAGTTCTACAAGGGCAGCAACTCGGTGCGCGGCAGCGGCATCGGTCTGGCGCTGGTGGACTCCATCATGACCGCCCTCGACGGCACGATGGACATCAAGAGCACTCTGGGCCGGGGTACGGTGGTGACACTGGGGCTGCCGCTCTACAAAAAATAAGATTTTGTCATATTTATATGATAGAATAAAGGTCAAAAACTGACAGGAGAAATCCATTTTATGAATCACGAACCCAAGAAGGAATGCTTCAAGACCAGTGTGGGCGGTCAGGCCCTGATGGAAGGCATCATGATGCGCGGCCCGGAGCACATCTGCTGCGCTGTGCGCAAGCCCGACGGCACCATCGAAACGAAGATAGAAGACACCCCGAAACACGGCATCTGGGCCAAGATCCCTCTCGTGCGGGGAGCCATCTCGATGATAGAGAGCCTCATCACCGGCTACCGCTACATGATGTACTCTGCACAGGTGAGCATGGGCGACGAGTACGACGCCGAAGAGGAAGAGTCTGCCTTTGAAAAATGGGTGGGCGACCATCTGGGCAAGAAGGCCGAGGACATCCTGATGGCCGGTGCGGCCCTCGTGGGCGGCCTGTTCGCTATCCTGCTGTTCACCGTTCTGCCGACGGTGCTGGTGGGCGGCCTCGGCAAGGTGGTCACCCTGACCCGCTGGCCGAGAGTCATCCTCGAGGCGGTGCTGAAAGTTGCCATCTTCCTCAGCTACATGGTGGCCATCTCCAAGATGAAGGAGATCCACCGCGTTTTCGAGTATCACGGCGCAGAGCACAAGACCATCGCCTGCTACGAGGCCGGCGACGAGCTGACCGTGGAGAATGTCCGCAAGTACACCCGTTTCCACCCCCGCTGCGGCACCAGCTTCCTCATTCTGGTGGTCATCGTCAGTGTTTTCCTCTACAGCGTGCTGCCCTGGAGCAGCACCAGCCTCCGCGTCCTGTTCAAGCTGCTGCTCCTGCCCGTCGTGATGGGCATCAGCTACGAGCTGCTCAAGTGGTGCGGCCGCTCGGACAACATCGCTACCCGCATCATCCGCCAGCCCGGCCTCTGGGTGCAGCGGCTGACTGTCTTTGAACCCGACGACAGCATGATTGAGGTGGCCATCGCCGCCGTGACGCCGGTGCTGCCCGAAGACCCGGAGGACGGCAAATGGTGAGCGAAGCGATGCTGCCCCGTGCAGCGGTCAAAGAGGTGGAAGCGCGGCTGACGGCGGCGGGCTGTCCGGACGCAGATTTCGACGCCCGGGAGCTGTTCCGGCTGGCGACAGGCCGGGACGTTCGCCTTTCTGACCGTCCATTGGACGCCGCCGAAGCGGCAAAGCTCGAAGAACTTACCGTTCGCCGTGCGGCCCGGGAGCCGCTGCAATACCTCTGCGGCAGCTGGCCTTTCATCGACTTTGAACTGGCCGTGGGGCCGGGCGTGCTCTGTCCCCGTGCTGATACCGAGGTGGTGGCTGAGACGGCTGCCGAGATGCTGGCGGGCGTGGAAGCGCCCCGGGTGCTGGACCTCTGCGCCGGTACCGGCTGTCTGGGCCTTGGCGTCAAGCGGCTCTGCCCGGCGGCGCAGGTCGTCTGTGTGGAAAAAAGCCCGGAAGCCTACGCCTATCTCGAGAAAAATACCCGTCTGGCCCTGAAAGGCCGGGGCGGCAGCACCGAAAACGTGCTGGATGCCTCGCCTTTTGAAGAGTCGGCCTTCGACTGGGGCATGAAGCCTACCCGCGCCGCAGAGCCGGTGGAGGGTGACCTCTTCACCTACTGGGAGACCCTGCCGGAGGGTCAGCTCGACCTCATCGTCTCGAACCCGCCCTACCTGACAGCGCAGGAGATGAGCGAATTGCAGCCCGAAGTGGCCAAAGAGCCAGCCATGGCACTGGAAGCCGGGGAAGACGGTCTCGTATTTTATAAGGCCATCGCGGAACACTACCAGAAAGCTCTGCGCCCCGGCGGTGCGCTGGCGCTGGAGATCGGCTGGCAGCAGCGGGAGGCCGTGACCGCCCTGCTGGAAGCAAACGGCTGGGCAGATATTGCCTGCCGGAAGGACTTCGGCGGCAATGACCGCTGTGTGACGGCCCGGAGACCCAAATAAGCGTGAGAAAAAGTGAAAATATCTACAACTATCTGTTGTAATATTTGAAATCTGTGATATACTATAGAGGAAAGAATCTGTATAGTACCGCCTGCACCCCGCAGGCCATGTGATAAAGGAGCAGCACGCTATGGCAAAGAATCAGAACAACAACGTCGCCCCCGCCACCCAGAAGACGGAGCCGGGCGCAAAGAAGGATGCGCTGGCAACTGCGCTGGCCCAAATCGAAAAGCAGTTCGGCAAGGGCGCCATCATGAAGCTGGGCGATAACACCGCCATGCAGGTGGACGCCATCTCTACCGGCAGCCTCGGCCTCGACCTGGCGCTGGGCGTGGGCGGTGTGCCGCGCGGACGTATCATCGAGGTGTTCGGACCGGAATCCAGCGGTAAGACCACGCTGGCCCTCCACATTCTCGCCGAGGCGCAGAAAAAGGGCGGCGAGGTGGCCTTCATCGACGTCGAGCACGCCCTCGACCCGGCCTATGCCTCCGCACTGGGCGTGAACATCGACGAGCTGCTGGTCAGCCAGCCGGATACCGGCGAGCAGGCCATGGAGATCTGCGAGGCGCTGGTGCGCTCCGGTGCCATCGACGCCATCGTCGTGGACTCCGTCGCTGCTATGGTGCCTCGTGCCGAAATCGAGGGCGAGATGGGTGACAGCCACGTCGGCCTGCAGGCCCGTCTGATGAGTCAGGCTATGCGCAAGCTGACCAGCGTCATCGGCAAGACCAACACGGTCTGTGTCTTCATCAACCAGCTGCGCGAGAAGGTGGGCATCGTCTACGGCAACCCCGAAGTTACCACCGGCGGCCGCGCCCTGAAGTATTATTCTTCTGTCCGCATCGACATCCGCCGCGTCGAGGGCCTGAAGGACTCTTCCGGCCAGTTCATCGGCAACCACACCCGCGCCAAGATCGTCAAGAACAAGGTGGCTCCTCCGTTCCGTGAGGCTGAATTTGACATCATGTTCGGTGAAGGCATCTCCAAGATGAGCGAGCTCATCGACGTGGGTGTCAAGCTGGGCATCGTCCAGAAGAGCGGCGCATGGTTCAACTACGGCGACATCCGTTTGGGTCAGGGCCGTGACAACGCCAAGCAGTTCCTCAAGGACAACCCCGAGATCGCCAACGACATCGAGGGTCAGATCCGCGCCAACGCGGACAAGCTCTACGCCACCCGCCGCCCGGCGGGCAAAGCTGCTGCCGCTGCGGCAGAGAAGGAAGAGGGCGGCGAGACCGCTTCTGCCTCCAAGGAGCCTGTCGTCAAGGCCCCGGCCCGCAGCAGCGAGAGCGAGCTGGACATCATGGTGGAGGACTAAATGTCCTTTTCGAGAAGAGGCCATCTGATGGCCGAAGAAGAAAAGTCCACCGACGCCGCCAAGGCCCGCGCCCGGGCCATGGAGCTTCTGGCCGGACAGGAGCTTTCCTCCGGGCAGCTCTATGAGCGCTTGGGGCGGAAGTTTACCCAGCCCACCGCCGCCGCTGTGGTGGCGGAGATGGTGGAGCGGCAGTATGTGGACGATGAGCGCTACGCCCGGACCCGGGCGCACGGCCTGCTGGCCGCCCGCAAGAGCCGCCGCGCTGCCGCGCAGGATCTGCGGCAGAAGGGGCTGGACGCGCAGCAGATCTCTGCTGCGCTGGAAGAGGCCTACGCCCCGGACGAAGCGGGCGGAGACCCGGAGCTGGAAGCCGCCGCCGCCCTCGTGGAAGGGCGGTACCGCGGCAAGCTGGCCGCAGGGCGGAAAGACCTTGTGGTGGCTGCGCTGGCCCGGCGGGGGTTTGCATATCCGGTTATTAAAGAAGCGATTCGGCGAGTGGAAGAGGACGGTTAGTTCTCTTTTGCATGCCAAAAGAGAACCAGAAAAGCGCCGCTTCGCGGCAGATTTTAGGCTTCTGCCTATGGCGAAAGTCATTCAAAATTATATCGTTAAATTGACCCTCAAGAGAGAAAGAGAGTATTACCCCATATGAAAATTGCGTGTATTTCCCTTGGCTGCCCGAAGAATCAGGTCGATTTGGACGTGATGGTCCACATCCTGCTGTCGGCGGGCCACGAGACGGTGGCTGACCTCGCAGATGCGGACGTCATCCTCGTCAACACCTGCGGATTCATCGAGAGCGCCAAGACCGAGGCCATCGAGAACATCCTTGAGGCCTGCTCCTACAAGCAGGCGAACCCCAACCTGAAGGTGGTCGTCACCGGCTGTCTGGCCGAGCGCTATCGCAGCCAGATCGAAGAAGAGATCCCCGAGGTGGACGCCGTGGTCGGCTGTGCCTCCAACAAGGCCATCGACTCCATCGTGGCCCGTCTGTTCAACGGTGAAGAACATCTGGAAAGCTACGGCCTCAAGAAGGACTTTCCTCTGGGCGGCAAGCGCGTCATCGGTACGCCTGCCCACTATGCGTACTTAAAAATCGCCGAGGGCTGCAACAACCGCTGCCACTACTGTGCGATCCCCGGCATCCGCGGCCCGCTGCGCAGCCGCGAGATGGCCGACTGTGTGGCCGAGGCCCGCTGGCTGGCCGGTGAGGGCGTCAAGGAGCTCATCATCGTGGCTCAGGATCCTACCGCCTACGGTGAGGACTGGGGCAAGCCGGGCAGCATCTGTGAGCTGCTGGACAAGCTGAACAAGATCCCAGGCCTCGAGTGGATCCGCATCATGTACGCTTACCCGGAGCGCATCACCGACGACTTCATCGCCGCCATGAAGCGGAACGAGAAGGTCCTGCCTTATCTCGATCTGCCCATCCAGCACTGCAACGACACTATCCTGAAAAACATGAACCGCCGTTCCAACCGCGCCGAGCTGCTGGACGTCATCGGCAAGCTGCGCCGCGAGATCCCGAACATCACCCTCCGCACTACCCTCATCGCGGGCTTCCCGGGGGAGACGGAAGAGCAGTTCGAGGACCTGTGCAACTTCGTGAAGGAAGTGCAGTTCGACCGTCTGGGCTGCTTTGCCTACTCCGCCGAGGAGAACACCGTCGCCGCCAAGATGGACGGCCAGATCGAGCAGGAAGTCAAGGACAAGCGCGCTGAGCTGGTGATGCAGATCCAGACCGGCATCATGGCCCAGAAGCAGGCCGCAAAAGTGGGCCAGACTGTCCGCGTCCTCTGCGACGGCGTGGACGACGAGAGCGGCCTCTACCTCTGCCGCACCGCTGCCGATGCCCCCGAAGTGGACGGCAACGTCTGCGTGTCCAGCGAAGAGCCGCTCTATCCCGGCGAGTTCTATGATGTGCTGGTGGACGACAGCGACCTTTACGATTTGTATGGTACTGTTGCAAAATAACAGATTGGAGGATAATTTTGTATGAATCTGCCTAATAAACTCACTCTGACCCGCATCCTGCTGGTGCCGGTGTTCATGATCTTTGTCTCGCTCGGCCAGTATATCACGCCGAGCTATAACCCGCGGTACTACCTCATTGCCGGCCTCATCTTCGCCGTGGCCAGCTTCACCGACTTTCTCGACGGCCATCTGGCCCGCAAGTGGAACATGGTCACCGACTTCGGTAAGTTCGCCGACCCGCTGGCCGACAAGCTGCTGACGACGGTAGCCTTCATCTACATGATGCGGGACGGCGTGTGCAGCCCTGTGGTGCTCTGCATCATTCTGGCCCGCGAGTTCGCCGTCTCCGGCCTCCGCATGGTGGCCGCTGGTGCAAAGGACGGCAAGGTCATCGCCGCCAACATGTGGGGCAAGGTGAAGACCGTACTCCAGATGCTGACCATCATCTTCTACTACTTTACGGTCTCCCTGACCGGCAATGTGCTGGGCCAGCAGTGTGCAGACATCGCCTCTGTGCTGTGCTGGGTCGTGGCCGCTGTCACCGCCATCTCCGGCATCAAGTACCTGTGGGATAACCGCAGCTTCATCAATACGGCAAAATAAGCGCCCGTCCGGGTGTAAAAAAGAAACGAGCGGAAAAAAACGCTCGTTTCTTTGATATTCCAACAAAAAATTACAGATGGGAGAGTGAAACGGTGCTGAAAAACATCCTGACTGTCCTGCGGAAGCTGGCCTCGGCGGCAATGAACTTCCTTATCGTGTACTTCGAGACCATCGCCGTCCCCATGAGCTGGGCCATGGGCGGGACCATCATGTTTACGATGTACACCGAGCTGTCCAACATCTTCAACGGTGCGGTCTGCCTGCTGGTGGGTCTGTGGCAGCTGGGCTGCATCTTCACCGGGCGGGAGCTGCCCCTCTGGCTCAAGCGGCTCAAGTTCATCTCCACCAGCTGCCTCGCCATGACCTTTTTAACGGTGGTCATCATTCTGGCCCCCATGTACGAGGACGGCAACGGCTGGTACATCATGCTTTTCACGGGCTCGATGCTCTACCACCATTTCCTCAACCCGGTGCTGGCGATTCTGTCGCTGGTGCTCTTCGAGCGTCTGCCCCGCCTGCCGTTGCGGCAGGTCTGGTGGGCGCTGGTACCGACGATCCTATACGGTCTGTATGATTTGCACGGCAATATTACAGGAGCCATCGACGGCCCCTACCCCTTTATGCGGGTATACGACCAGACCATTCAGGAGACACTGATGTGGTTTACCATCATCCTCGTCACGAACCTGCTGTACGCCTTCCTGCTCTGGTGGCTGGGCGGAAACGGGAGAAAAAGCAAGGTGGGTCTGGAATTCAGGACATAAGAAAAAGGACTGTTGCGGATGCATCAGTCCTTTTTGTATACAGTCTTACAGCAGCGGGATGCCTGCCTTCTTGCAGGCTTCGCGGGTGGCGTTGTCCCAGACGCTTGCCTGCACCTCACCGATGTGGGCGCTGCCCAGCAGCAGCATGCACAGACGGCTCTGGCCGATGCCGCCGCCGATGGTGTAGGGCAGCTCGCCGTTCAGCACAGCCTTGTGGAAGGGCAGCTCGCGGCGGTCGTCGCAGCCGGCGGCGGTGAGCTGGCGGTCCATGCTCTCGGGGCTGACGCGGATGCCCATGCTGCTCAGCTCGTAGCTGCACTGCAGCGGCTCGTTCCAGAACAGCAGGTCGCCGTTCAGATCCCAGTCGTCGTAGTCGGGGGCGCGGCCATCGTGGGGCTTGCCGCTCTTGAGGGGAGCGCCGATCTTCATCAGGAAGGTGGTGCCATTCTCCTTGACGATGGCATTCTCCCGCTCCTTCGGGGTCAGGTCGGGGTACTTATCCTCCAGCTCCTGGGTGGTGATGAAGGTGACGTTGGGGGTGTGGAGCGGCAGATCCTGCAGCTGGGGGAACATGGCGTGCAGGTTCATCTCGGTGGCGCAGACCGCCGACACGATGGAGCGCACGACGTTCTTCAGATACGTCTCGTTCCGGTCTTCCTCACGGATGACCTTCTCCCAGTCCCACTGGTCCACATAGATAGAGTGGAGGTTGTCCATGTCCTCGTCGCGGCGGATGGCGTTCATGTCGCAGTAGAGGCCCTTGCCCACGCGGAAGCCGTAGTCCTTCAGAGCTTTGCGCTTCCACTTGGCCAGCGACTGGACGACCTGCACCTCGATGCCGCTGTCCTTGGTGTCGAAGGTGACCTTCCGCTCGACGCCGTTCAAATCGTCGTTCAGGCCGGTAGAAGCCTCGACGAAGAGCGGTGCCGACACGCGGTAGAGATTCAGCGTGGCGCACAGGGTGTCGGCGAACAGCCGCTTCACGGTGCCGATGGCGCGCTGAGTGTCGTACAGGTTCAGCGCGGGCGTGTAGTTTGCCGGAATGATGATCTTGCTCATAGCAGATTACCCCTCTCTTGCTGCCCCGCGCCGCCGAATCGCCGCGCCGAGGACAGCTTCCCTTAATCGCAAGTTCCACAGATATGCCTATGGGTAACAGCATATTTGCGATATGCAGTTTGCGGATGTTGCCAGACCATTGAAAACGCAAACTGCTATATTAGAATAAATTATGGCACAAGTTGAGGGAGATGTAAAGGGGAAAGCGCTGATTTGGCGATGGAGTCAAGGCTTTTGGCGCAGAATAAACCTCGGCCCTTCCGCGCCCACAGTCCCGGTCGGAACAAAGCCCACCCGGTGCAGCACCGCCTGCGAGGCAGCATGATCGGGGTCAGTCTCGGCCTCGACGGCGGTGACGCCGGGCTGTTCGAAGGCCCAGCGGCAGGCGGCGCGGACAGCCTCGGTGGCGTAGCCCTGATGTTCATATTCCGGCAGAAGGCCGTAGCCAATTTCCGGCTGGCCGTTTTCAGGCAGGCCCTTGAAGCAGAGGTCGCCTACCCAGTCGCCGGAATCGTTCTGGTAAAGCCCCCATGCGGTGTACCAGACCCACTGCTCGGGGTGGGCGAGGGAAAGGTCCAGCATATCGGTGTAGGGCTGGATGAGCTCCGGGTCGGTGGTGCGGGCCAGAAGGGTGCGCATCCCATCGGGCTGCAGGGGGATGAGAAAAAGACGTTCGGTGATAAGCTGCATGATAAAACCTCCGGGCTGCATTTTTGCCCAGTGTAGCACAAGCCGGGCAGAGGAGTCAAACGCTTGACTTACGCCCCGGCGGCTATTATAATAAGTTTGTAAAAGGATAAATGCGTTTATCCGGGCAGAGTAGCGCTGCATCGTCTGGGCAGAGAGAACGGGCCGTTGGCTGGAAGCCTGTTTGCAGACCGCCGCGTGAAGTGCGCCTGGGCAGCACGCTGCGGGAAGCTGAGTATCGCAGCGCGGATGGCCGCCGTTATCGGCTTTGAGCGACAAACCGGAGTGGAACCGCGATTTTGAGAAAAGACCGCCTTCGATGCTGTGCTTTTGGCATGGCATGGGAGGCTTTTGCTTTTTCGGGCAGGCTCGCAGGAGCTGGCCCTCTTTGCCAAGGGCTCCCCTCGACAGGGGAGCTGTCGAGCGAAAGCGAGACGGAGAGGTTTATGATCACGGCTTCGGTCTGTCCCACAAAAAGGAGTATTCAACTATGCAGATCTTCAACACCCTGACCCGCCAGAAGGAAGAGTTCGTGCCGCAGGTGCCGGGCGAGTACCGCATCTACGTCTGCGGCCCCACCGTCTACAACTATATCCACATCGGCAACGCCCGCCCGCTTATCGTCTTCGACACCCTGCGCCGTTACCTTGAGTACCGCGGCAACAAGGTCATCTATGTCTCCAACATCACCGACATCGATGATAAGCTCATCAAGAAGGGCCAGGAAGAGGGTACTTCCATGAAGGAAGTCGCCCAGCGCTTCGAGGCCGAGTACCTCAAGGATGCCGCCGGTCTGAACTGCAAAAAGCCCACCGTCCAGCCCCGCGCTACCGAGCATATCCAGCAGATCCTCGACATCGTGAAAGACCTCATCGAGAGCGGCCACGCCTATGTCGCCAAGAACGGCGACGTCTACTTCCGCGTCAAGAGCGACCCCGAGTACGGCAAGCTGAGCCACCTCAAGCTGGACGACCTCGAGAGCGGCAACCGCGAGCTGCGCAGCCAGATGGAGGACGACCTGAAGGAAGACCCCGCCGACTTCGCCGTCTGGAAGGCTGCAAAGCCCGGCGAGCCCGCATGGGAGAGCCCCTACGGCATGGGCCGTCCGGGCTGGCACATCGAGTGCAGCGCCATGAGCCGCACCCATCTGGGCAAGACCATCGACCTCCACTGCGGCGGTCAGGACCTCATCTTCCCCCACCATGAGAACGAGATCGCCCAGAGCGAGTGCGCCAACGGCTGCGAGTTCGCCCGCTACTGGATGCACAACGGCTTCATCAACGTGGATAATCAGAAGATGTCCAAGAGCCTGCACAACTTCTTCACCGTCCGCGACGTGGCCAACCTCTACGGCTACGAGCCCATCCGCTACTTCATGCTGACCGCCGGCTACCGGATGCCGCTGAACTACACCGTGGACCTCATCGAGAGCTGCAGGAACAGCCTCGAGCGTCTCTACACCTGCCGCGAGAACCTCGACTTTGCCCTGAGCAAGACCGAGTTCGGCACCGACGAGACGCTGAAGGAGAAGGCCGAGGAAGCAAAGAAGAAATTCTGCACTGCCATGGACGACGACCTGAACACCCCCGACGCCCTGGCTGCTGTCTTCGACCTCGTGAAGGACATCAACACCCTGTCCGCCGCTTCCAGTAAGGCTGCTCTCGAAGCCGGCGCTGCCGCCTTCGACGAGATCACCGGCGTGCTGGGCCTGATGTACAACCGCAAGAAGGACGAAGTTCCCGCCGAGGTGACCGAACTGGTGGAGAAGCGTGCCGCCGCCAAGAAGGCCAAGGACTGGGCTGCCGCCGACGCCATCCGCGCACAGCTCACCGAGATGGGCTGGGCCGTGAAGGATACCGCTCAGGGTCCCCAGCTGAGCAAACTGTAAGCTGAATATCCGATGCAGGGCAGACCTGCGCTCTGCCAAAAGCCGGAAGCTTTGGGCGGCGCGGGCCTGCCCTGCTTTTTTGTGGGAAAGGGGAAACGTAAAAATCGACAAAATCCGAAAAGAGTTGTTGTGATATTGCTGATTCTGACAGAAAATGTTTACATCTCTGACCGCATGGTGGTATGATAAAAGTATCTTTGGGAATCAATAAGTCTTCATAATGGGGAGAAAGTTCATGATGAAACGAATCGGAATGCGCCGTCTGGCCGCGTTTGCGGCGGCTGCAGCTCTGGTGTTGTGCCTCGTGGGCTGCGGGGGTGCTCAGAGCACCGCACAGGGTAACACTGAGCCGGTAGATCTGAGCGTCTGGACATATTACAACGGCGACCAGCTGGAAAGCTTCAATAAGCTGGTGGATACCTTCAACGACACCGTCGGCAAGGAAAAGAACATCACCGTGGAGAGTTACAGCCAGGGCAGCGTCAACGACCTCGAGGCGCAGGTGATGGCTGCGGCACAGGGCAAGGTGGGCGCTTCTGCCATGCCCAACATCTTTATGGCCTATGCAGACACCGCCTATGCCATGGACCAGATGGGCGAGCTGGCTGACCTTGCTCCCTATTTCACCGACGAAGAGCGCGCCGCCTATGTGGACAGCTACCTGACCGAGGGCGACTTCGACGACAGCGGCAGCATCAAGATCTTCCCGGTGGCAAAGTCCACGGAGCTTCTGTTCCTGAACGATACCGACTGGAAGCCCTTCGCTGCCGCCACCGGCGCACAGTATTCCGACCTTGAGACGGTGGAGGGTCTGGTCAAGACCGCCGAAGCCTACTACAACTGGACGGATGCCCAGACCGATACGCCCAACGACGGCAAAGCCCTGTTCGGACGCGACGCGGTGGCAAACTACATGCTCATCGGCGCAAAAGAGCTGGGCGATACCATTTTTGACGTCAAGGACGGCAAGATGACCATGGGCCTGAGCGAGGACGCGGCCCGCAAGCTGTGGGATAACTACTATGTTCCCTATATCAAGGGCTGGGCCGCCGCCAGCGGCCGCTTCCGCAGCGACGATATTAAGATCGGCAGCATTCTGGCCTATATCGGCTCCAACTCCAGCGCGACCTACTTCCCGACGCAGGTGATGCTGAGCGACACCGAGAGCCACGCCATCGAGCTGAAAGTCCTGCCCAAGCCGCACTTTGAAGGCGGCAAAAAAGTCGCTGTCCAGCAGGGTGCCGGTATGGCCGTGGCAAAGACCACCGATGCCGAGGTGGAAGCCAGCGTGGTTTTCCTCAAGTGGTTCACCCAACCGGAAAACAACATCGCATTTGCAGTGGGTTCCGGCTATCTGCCCGTGACCCATGCCGCCAACGATATGGATGCTATCTACAGCAGCGGCCTCGCCCTGACCGGCAACATGGAAAATGTCCTGACGGAGGCCGTGGAGGCTGTGAATACCAATGAAATGTACACGACCAAAGCGTTTGAGGGCGGCACCAACGCCCGCAGCAAGCTGAGCTACAGCATGATCGACCTTGCCGCGGCAGACCGCGCCACGGTGGAAGAGCGTCTCGCAGCAGGCGAGAGTGCGGAAGAGGCCGAGGCGGAATTCCTGACTGATGAGTATTTTGAGGCATGGTACCAGAGCCTCTGTGACGCACTGAGTCAGTACGAAGGCTGAGGCGTCTTACAAAAATGAGCGGAAGGAGGGGAAAAGCATGAAACTGCTGATGCGGGATGAAGCAAAGGGAAGAGAGCATACTATTTTCGTTACCATCTTCTCGGCGCTGATGGTCATGCTGGCCATCGTGGTCATGCTGATGGCTTCGGCCACTGCAATCAGCGGCGTTACGCTCCAACTGGATGAGAACGCGGTGGACATCCTGGACAAGCAGGTGGAGAACCGTGCAGGCTACATTCAGGACCAGCTCCAGCAGGCACAGGAGCTGACGGATCTTTCGACCTACATCAATGAGACCGCCCAGCAGATGCTGGACGACGAGACGCTTTCCCTCAAGACGCTGGATTCCAGCAGCAGCGACAGTCTGCCGCTGCTGCTGGCTGCAGCCCCCAGAATGCTTGAGACGCTGCGCTCCAAGCGCATTACGGGCATCTTCCTCATCCTGAACACCCACGACTTCACGGGCCGCACCTCCGGAGACCGCCTGCCCTGCGTTTACCTGCGCGACCTCGACCCGGATGCAGCCCCCTCTGTGGTAAACTCGGATATTTTGCTTGAGTGCGCTCCGTCGGAGCTGGTGCAGACCTTTGACATCGCTACGGACAAGGCGTGGTCGCCTGCGCTGCAGTATCTGGACGGAGAGCAGGATGTGTTTTATGTCCGTCCCTTCCAGACAGCCTACGAAGACGTCGAGCGTATGGGGGCGGCGAACTATGGCCGCTGGACGACTCTGCCATATAAGCTGCTGGGTGACGACCGCGAGGCCATCGCCTACGCGCAGCCCCTTATCCTGGACGACGGCACAGTCTACGGCGTTCTGGGCGTCGAGCTTCTGGAAAGCTACATGGACACCAAACTCCCGTGGAACGAGCTGCAGAACGACCATCACGGCAGCTATCTGCTGGCCTCCACCACCTCCGACCTGAAGGGCGAGGTGCTGGATCTTCATGTCACCTCCAACACCGGTGAGCAGAGCGTACCGCTGCGGAATGCGAAATGGGAACTGACTCTCCGGCGCAGCAACAACTACTGGTATTACATGATGGACGGTAGGCAGCAGATCGCCAGCATCCGGCAGATCAGCCTGTACAGCCGCAACGCCCCCTTCTCGGGTGAGCGGTGGCTGCTCGTCGGCGTGGTGGGCAAGAACGATCTGTTCAGCTTCTCCCAGTCGATGACGAAGCTGATGGGCCTTGCCGTACTGCTGACAATGGGCATCGGTCTGGCCTGCGCCTTCCTCGTCAGCTTTGGTCTGGCACAGCCCGTTGCCCAGCTCTCGAAAGAGCTGGTGGACGCACAGGAACAGCGCAAGGCTGTGCCGGAATTTTCCCGTACCGGCATCCGGGAGCTGGACCAGCTGGCGGAATCCATCGTGACCCTGAGCACCGACAACTACAAGGCGGCGGTGGCCGAGCGCAACCGCATTGAGCACGAGCGCGATTATGACGCACTGACCGGACTGTACAGCCGTCAGGCCTTCTTCCGGGTCTGCGGGGAGCTGTTCGAGAAGCCTGATACTCTCCGTCACGCGGCCCTGATGATGACCGACCTCGACAACCTCAAGACCATCAATGACACTTATGGCCACGACTGGGGTGACATTTATCTGCGGCAGACGGCCCACAGCTTACGGCAGAACTCGCCCGGCGGCACTGTGGTGGCCCGCCTTTCCGGCGACGAGTTCCTGCTGCTGTTCTACGGCTATGAGACGCGGGAGGCCCTGCGGGCGGACATCAAGAAGCTGGAAGAGAACTTTGCCCAGAGCAGTGCTGCTCTGCCGGACGGTAAGGGTCTGTGCATCCGGATGTCCGGCGGCGTGGCATGGTATCCGGAGGACGCACTGGACCTCGACACCCTCAAGAAGTATGCGGACTTTGCAATGTATGAAGTCAAGCATTCCACCAAGGGCGAGATACGGGAGTTCGACATGGAGCGCTACCGCGCCGGTGTCTATGCGATGGAGCAGCGCAGCGACTTTGAAAAACTCATCCGGGAGCGGCGGGTGGACTACGACTTCCAGCCCATCGTCTCAGCTCACGACGGCCATGTGGTGGCCTATGAGGCCCTGATGCGGCCCCAGCTGCCCACCCTGCGTTCGCCGCTCACGGTAATGCAGCTGGCCAGCGAGATGGGCCGGATGTATGATATTGAGAAGCTGACTCTCTTCCGGGCCTGTGAGTGCTACGAGGAGCTGGAAGCTGCCGGTAAACTGGACGCTGACGCTCTCATCTTCGTCAACAGCATAGCCAGCGTCAGCCTGAGCGATGAGGACTGGGCGAGCTACTGCGAGGCCCACAGTGCCACCCTTCCGAAGCTGGTGGTGGAGATCACCGAGGAGGAAGAGATGAACGAACGGGAGCTGGAACGGAAGCGGGATTTCCTCGGTTCGCCCGGCGCCTTTGCGCTGGATGACTACGGCAGCGGCTACAGCAACGGCAACAGCCTGCTGACGGTCGCGCCCAAGTATGTCAAGGTGGACATCGCCATCATCCGGGGCATTGATACCGATGCCGACAAACAGCAGTTCCTCAAGACCCTCATCGACTATGCCCGCCCCCGCGGCATCTATGTGCTGGCTGAGGGCGTGGAAACGCTGTCGGAGCTGCGCAAGGTGCTGGAAATGGGCGTGGACCTGCTGCAGGGTTACTGTCTGGCCCGCCCGGCGACAGAGCCTGTGGCCATCGACGAAAAGGCCGCCGAGGTCATCGCCGAGGTGGAACGCCAGAAAGCCGAGCGGGAAGAAGCCGGGCCTTAAAAAGCAAAAAATATCGCCCTCTGTATTGGCATCGTGCCGGTACAGAGGGCGATTTTTTGTCTATCTTTACTGAATGAAGCTGACGAAGAAGGGGCAGAGCACGGCGGTGAGGACGCCGGCCACGGCGATGGACAGGCCGCTCATGGCACCTTCGACCTCACCCATCTGCAGAGCTTTGCTGGTGCCTACGGCATGGGCCGAGGTGCCGATGCCGACGCCCTTTGCGATGGGGTCGGTGATGTGGAAGATCTTGCAGACCACCTCGGCCAGCAGGTTGCCCGCGATGCCGGTGAGGATGACGATGGCACCCGTCAGGGCCGCGATGCCGCCCAGCTCAGCGGCGACATCCATGCTGATGGCCGTGGTGACGGACTTCGGCAGGAGGGTGGCGTACTGCTCCCGAGTGAGGTTCAGCGCGAGGGTCAGAGCCAAAGCGCTGCCCAGGCTCACCAGAGTACCCACGGAGATGCCCGCGATGATGGCGGCGGCATTCTCCTTCAGCAGATCCCATTTTTCATACAGCGGGATGGCGAGGCTGATGGTGGCCGGCAGCAGCAGATAGTTTACCGGGGCGGCACTGGCCTTGTAGTCGGCGTAGGGGATGTTCAGCACACTCAGCAGGATGATGACGAAGATGCTGCCCAGCAGCAGCGGGTTGAAGATGGCCTTGCCGGTGGCTTTGTTGAGGAGAGCACCCAGCGCGAAAGCGGCCAGCGTCAGCAGCACGCCCCACGCGGCGGACCCGGAGAGGAAGCCCTGTAAAAGATCAGTCATGTTCGGCCTCCTTTTTTGCAGCGCGGCGGCTGGTGAGGGCCTGGGTGGTGCGGCCTGCACTCACAAGGACCAGCACAGTCACCGGGATGATGGCGATGACGATGGGCAGCAGCATCTCGCCCATCTCAGCCCACAGCTCCATGACGCCTGCGGCGGCAGGCACAAACAGCAGCGGGAAGATGCCGGTGAGGAACAGGCCCACTTCCTTGACCTGCTCGAGCTTCATGATGCCGAAGCGGAGCGCGGCCAAGAGCAGCAGCAGGCCGTAGATGCTGGCCGGAATGGGGAGCGGGAGCACTGCGTGGCAGATCTCGCCCAGAAAACAGAACGCCAGAATGCGCGCAAATTGAAACAGATAGTTCGTAAGGATGCCTCCTTTGGCTCGGCTGAACAGGAAAATACAAAACAAGATACAAGTCAACAGTATAACCCAAAAGTCCCTGCGGCGCAACGGCAATACTGGCCAAGATTTTGCACCCTTGGCGCGGAAAATTGGAGGTTTGGATAGCGTGACTGCCCCAAACCCTGCGGCGTGGCCGTGCTGTTCGAGTTCTGTACCGATATGCCGACTCACGTTGGTAGTAGAAACACCAAAAGCCTCTAACTTTCGTTAGAGGCTTTTGGCTAACGGTACAGGACTCGAACCTTTATGCAGGCATCTCGTTGCTGCGTTCGGTGCGCTTCAAGCCAAGAAATGGCGGAACATCTGCGCGTTTCAACCCCTGCTCATGAGCTTTTTGAGTTGATACTCATGCAGGGCGATGCTGTCCAGCAAATCACGCTGATTTTGGGAGGCAGCATAATAGTCCACACCGAACCGTTTGCAGACAATACTGAGCTGGTCGAGCATTTCAATGGCCGTAGAGGACATCCGTTTGATTTCAATATCCATAGTAAAACACCTTTCCCCAAAATGCCAAAATGCAAAGGGCAAGAACCGTCCCGTGGCCACAAATTATCCATTCTTGAAAATTTTTGCCCCTTTGGGACAGCTTCTTGTTGGGGTGTGGGGAGCCCCAAACCCTGCCGGGAACGAGTACGGCAAACGGGAATTTTCAAATTAGTCTTTGCAAATAACCTTTGAACCTTCACCATCAATTACAATTCCCTGACGGTTGTTAATTGGGCATAGATTCAAATCCGAAAACTCAGTCATTATTTTC
>ENA-UEQE01000744-UEQE01000744.1-human-gut-metagenome-genome-assembly--contig:-NODE-744-length-28508-cov-25.574127_pt1 | contig 28508 bp, 19 predicted proteins | sample MGYA00242934_ERZ507935 | MGnify/ENA primary metagenome ERZ507935 (study PRJEB26167, sample SAMN06115423) | human gut metagenome | host: Homo sapiens | place: China:Anhui | collected 2015-03-30... | reverse complement strand
GGCAACGCAGATGCCGTGCCGCAGCCGTCGGAGCGGTGCTTAAGCCGTAAGGCGGGAATTGTGCGGTGTTGCCTTAAGTTTTCAAATTGCCCTAAATCGCTTAGAAAGCAACCTTCTTGGCAATGTATTCTTTCAGCTCGCTGATGGGCATACGGATCTGCTCCATGGTGTCGCGGTCACGCACGGTCACGCAGTTATCGGCTTCCACCTTGTCATCGCCGACAGTCTGGAAGTCCACGGTGATGCACAGCGGGGTGCCGATCTCATCCTGGCGGCGGTAACGCTTGCCGATGGAACCGGCATCGTCGTAATCCACCATAAAGTCCTTGGCCAGCTCGTTGCGGATCTCCATAGCCTTATCGCCCAGCTTTTTGGACAGAGGCAGCACAGCGCACTTGAACGGTGCCAGGAACGGATGCAGGTGCAGCACGGTGCGCACATCCTCCTTGCCCTTGGAGTCGGTCAGATGCTCTTCATCATAAGCTTCGCACAGGAAAGCCAGTGCCACACGGTCACAGCCCAGGGAAGGCTCAATGACATAAGGAATGTAATGCTCGTTGGTTTCGGGGTCAAAATATTCCAGGCTCTTGCCGGATGCTTCCTGATGGCGGCCCAGATCGTAATTGGTACGGTCTGCAATGCCCCACAGCTCGCCCCAGTCGGTGAACGGGAAAGCGTACTCGATATCGGTGGTGGCGCGGCTGTAGAAAGCCAGCTCGGCAGGCTCATGGTCGCGCAGGCGCAGGTTTTCCTTGTTGATGCCCAAGGACAGCAGCCACTTTTCGCAGTAATCTTTCCAGTAGGCGAACCAATCCAGGTCGGTGCCCGGCTTGCAGAAGAACTCGCATTCCATCTGTTCGAACTCGCGGGTACGGAAGGTGAAGTTGCCCGGCGTGATCTCATTGCGGAACGCCTTGCCCACCTGGCAGACGCCAAACGGCAGCTTGCGGCGGGTGGTACGCTGGATGTTGGCAAAGTTGACGAAAATGCCCTGTGCGGTTTCGGGGCGCAGATAGCAGGTAGAGGAAGAATCCTCGGTTACGCCGATGGCCGTTTTGAACATCAGGTTAAACTTGCGGATGGGGGTAAAGTCATGCTTGCCGCACACAGGGCAGACAACTTCAGGATGGGTGGCAATAAATTCATCCATCTGGTCAAAGGTCATGCCGTCCACATCCACGTTCTGGCCCTGCTCGCAGTCGGCAATCAGCTTGTCCGCACGGTTGCGGCTCTTGCAGGCGCGGCAGTCCACCAGCGGGTCGCTGAAGTTGCCCACATGGCCGGTGGTGACCCAGGTCTGCGGGTTCATCAGGATAGCGGCATCCAGGCCGACATTGTAGGGGCTTTCCTGCACAAACTTTTTCATCCATGCTTTTTTGACGTTGTTTTTGAACTCAACGCCCAGGGGGCCATAGTCCCAGCTGTTGGCAAGGCCGCCGTAAATTTCGCTACCAGGGTAGATGAAACCACGATTTTTGCACAGGTTGACGATCATGTCCAGGGTCTTTTCGCTGTTCTTCATTTTCTAACTCCTTCCGCATGGCTGGCTGCCACACAAAGCGATTTAACCGGCGCACGGTGCGCCGTCAGGCCTTTATTATAGCACGGGCCGCGGGCAGTGGCAACACTGCCGCCAAAAAAGCCGGAACAAATTTGGCACAACTGCTGAATTATGGCAATACCGCATAATTCTAAGTGTCGATACGGCGAGCGAGGTGCGGCAGATGCCAAGCCAAAAGCGCAGATAATACTTTGTGTATTATCGAGTATTTTGGCAACGCAGATGCCGTGCCGCAGCCGTCGGAGCGGTGCTTAAGCCGTAAGGCGGGAATTGTGCGGTGTTGCCTTATATCAATGCTCTCTGCACGTCACAAAATTTCAGCCGCAATCTGCCTGGCCAGCTGCAGCACCATTTTGCGGTCCCGTAGCGCGGGGTCCGCTGCAATCAGGCGCCGCAATTCTTCCCGCACGCGGGGGATTTTGCGCGCTGGAATGCCAATGCGGGCCATTTCTTCCACACTGATAGGCAGCACGATGCTGCTGTCCGCCTTGCCGCGGAACGGTTGCGGGTTAGTGCCCCAAACAAAAAGGTGATGTTTCATTGAGTACCTCCTGGATGCCTTTGGGCTGACATTTTTGGTTATTATAGCAGAAATTTTCAAAAAAGTGTTTATTTTGCAGCGAAAAACCTTTATAATATAAAAATCATAGCGCCATGCGCCAAACGAACTGATTGCCAGGCTGGCAGCTGCGGCTGCGCCTGATTTTTTTGAGGTGAAACTTATGTCTTTTATCGGCAGCTATAATCCCCATTTGCTCGATGGTGTGCAGCATGTGCATTTTATCGGCTGCGGCGGTTCCGGAACCTATCCCCTGATCCAGATCCTGCACAGCCGCGGGCTGACCATTTCCGGCAGCGATGTGGAAGAAACCAAGATCACCAAGGCCGAGCGCGCCATGGGCGTGACAGTATATCTGGAGCATGACGCCGCCCATTTGGGCGATGCCCAGCTGGTGGTTTACAGCGCCGCCATCCATGATGAAAACCCTGAGCTGAAAGCTGCCCGCGCCCGCGGCATTCCCGCCGTGGAGCGCAGCGTGATGCTGGGTTATGTCAGCCGCATGTATTCCCACAGCGTCTGCGTTTCCGGCACCCACGGCAAAACCACCACCACCGGCATGATCACGACCATGCTGGAACTGGCCGGCAAAGACCCCGCCGCCGTAATCGGCGGCAAGCTGCCACTGATCGGCGGTTACGGCAAAGCTGGCCACGGCGATGACGTTGTGATCGAAGCCTGCGAATACAGTGAGACCTTCCTGCATCTGACCCCGTTTATAGGCGTTATTTTGAACATTGATAACGATCACCTGGAGTATTACGGCACGATGGGCCGCCTGAAGATGGCGTTCCAGAAGTTTGCCCTGCTTTCCCGCACGGTCGTGTTCAACATGGACGACCGCAACACGGTGGATGTGGTCAACTCCATTGACCGCCCGGTGCTCTCTTTCGGCATCAATGAGGAAGCCCGCTTCCGCGCAGTGAACATTCAGGAATACCGCCCCGGTTTCTATGAATTTGACGTTCTGGAGCTGGGCGAGCAGTTTGCCCACATCAAGCTGGGTGTTCCGGGCTACCACAACATTTACAATGCGCTGGCCATGTGCTGCTGCGTGCGCCCGCTGGGCCTGCAGCCCGCCGATGCCGAGCGCGCCGCGGCAGAGTTTCACGGCACCGGCCGCCGGTTTGAGATTAAGGGCGAATGCAACGGTGCCCCCGTGGTAGATGATTATGCCCACCACCCCACCGAGCTTGCCGCCACCATGGCAACCGCCAAAAAGATGGGCTACAAGCGCATTATCGCTGTGCACCAGCCGTTCACCTACAGCCGCACCAAGGCCCTGATGGATGACTTTGCTGCCGTGCTGCGCCAGGCCGACCAGTGCGTGCTGCTGCCGATCATGGGCAGCCGCGAGGTTGACGACGGCAGTGTGAAGAGCGAGGACCTGGCTGCCAAGATTCCCGGCAGCATTGTGGTTGACGGGCTGGAAAGCGCTGCCAACTGGGTCAAGCAGAACGCCCGCGAAGGCGACCTTGTGGTTTGCATGAGCTGCGGCGATCTGTACAAAGCCTGTGATATGATGGTGGGCAAGGCGTAAAATTTATGCTGCGCCACCATGCCGTTATCGCTATATAGACGCTATTATCCCATAAAATAATAATATCTGCCTGTTTCCCCGGTATGATGCGGGGAAGCGGGCAGATTTTTTGTTGGTGTATTCCGTTTTTATTTTTGGATTGCATTTAAGGCAACACCGCATAATTCCCGCCTTACGGCTTAAGCACCGCTCCGGCGGCTGCGGCACGGCATCTGCGTTGCCAAAATGCTCGATAATACACAAAGTATTATCTGCGCTTTTGGCTTAGCAGCTGCCGCACCTCGCTCGCCGTATCGGCACTTAGAATTATGCGGTATTGCCTTAAGGCGTTTTTCTTCGTGTTTTGGTTTCCAATATTTGCAGCGTTCCGGAACGGTCAAGACCGTTCCCTACAGAATGTTTTGGGGCGCATTGCTAACTTGCAAAATATCCGTAGGGCGCTGCGCCCGCAGGCGCGTTTCGGATAGGCGGCTCTTAGGCCGGAGATGGATGCCCTCATCCTGCCGCGGAGAAACCTTGCCGACTGCACATTATATTTTGCAACACCCCTAAACCCCATTTGTAGGGGCCGATGCTCGCCATCGGCCCGCCGGGCTGCCTGCACTGCTCCCTGTCCACTGACCACTACCCACTATCCACTCTCTCACGATGCGCACGCCGCCACATCCCCCATTGTCAGGGTAATGTGTCCGTCCGGAGCGGCATCCGCCACAAACAACACGCCGGGGCGGGCGGTACCGGCGGCAATGCGGTCGGCCAGGGCCTGCTCCACGGCGCGGCTCACCTTGCGGCGCAGCTCCCGCGCACCATAGGCGGGTACGGTATCACCTGCCAGCGCCGCGGCAGCCGCCGGGGTATGGCGCAGGGTGTAGCCCTGGCGGGCGGCGCGTTCTTCCAGCTCGCAGAGCAGGCGATCCGCGATCGCGGCCAGCTGGGCGGGGCCAAGCGGGTCGAACAGCACCACATCGTCCAGGCGACCCATCAGCTCCGGGCGGAAATAATCTTTGGCTTCCTGTAATGCCTTTTTGCCGCGGCGGGCGGTTTCTTCGGCGGCAGCGCCGAAGCCCAGCGGGCTGGCCTGCCCCGCCAGGCAGCGCGCCCCCAGGTTGGAGGTGAGCAGAATGATCGTGTTGGAAAAATCCGCCTTGCGCCCCTGGGCATCGGTCAGGGTGCCATCTTCCAAAATCTGCAGCAGAATATTCTGGATATCGCTGTGGGCCTTTTCAATTTCATCAAACAGCACCACGCTGTAGGGGCGGCGGCGCACGGCTTCGGTCAGCTGGCCGCCCTCATCGTGCCCCACATAGCCCGGCGGTGCGCCGATCAGCCGTGCCACCGTGTGCTGCTCCATATATTCGCTCATATCAAACCGCAGCAGGGCTTTTTCGCTGCCAAACCAGCTTTGGGCCAGGGTACGGGCCAGTTGGGTTTTGCCTACGCCGGTGGGACCTAAAAACAGCATTGCGCCAATGGGGCGGCCAGCTTCCCGCAGGCCGGTGCGGCTGCGCCGGATAGCCGCCGCCACGGCATGCACCGCGCGCGGCTGACCAATCACCTGCGCGGCAAGGCGGGCTTCCAGCTGATCCAGGCGCACACGCTCCGCCTCCCCTACCCGCTCGGCGGGCACGCCGCTGGCCTTGCCCACCACCTTGGCAATTTCCGCCGAGGTCAGCACCGGCATTTTGCTGCCTGGCAGCATGGATTGCTCCCCGCCTGAAATCCGCAGCGCCGCGGCGGCTTCGTCCAACAGGTCAATGGCTTTGTCCGGCAGGTAGCGCCCCGGCAGGTAGCGCACGCTCAGCTCCACCGCGGCGCGGATAGCCTCCTGCGGGATGCGCACCCCGTGGTAGCGCTCATACCGGGGCATCAGGCCGGTTAAAATTTTTTCCGCCTGCTGTGGGGCCGGTTCCTCAATATTCACCATGCCAAAGCGGCGGTCAAGGGCGGAGTCCTTCTGGATGGTCTTGCGGTATTCCTCCGGTGTGGTCGCACCGATGAGCTGGATTTCCCCGCGGGCCAGCATCGGCTTTAAGATACTGGCCGCATCGATCGCGCCTTCCGCCGCACCGGCCCCGGCGATCACATGGATCTCGTCAATAAACAGAATGGTGGAACGGTCGCGGTAAAGCTCTTCCAGCAGGTTTTTGAACCGCTCCTCAAAATCGCCGCGGTACTTGGTGCCCGCCACCATGGACGCCATATCCAGCGCCAGCACCCGCTTGCCCTTTAAGCTGGGCGTTACCTGCCCGGCGGCAATGCGCTGGGCCAGGGCTTCGGCCAGGGCGCTTTTGCCCACGCCCGGCTCCCCCAAAAGGCATGGGTTATTCTTTTGGCGGCGGCACAAAATTTCGATCATGCGTTCCAGCTCATCATCCCGGCAAAGTACGGGGTCCAGCTGGCCTTCCTGCGCAAGGCGGGTCAGGTCACGGCCATATTTCTCACTGGGGCGGCTGCCGCGGGTACTGCTCATGCGGGGGCTGCTGGGCAAAACCAGCTGGCCGGAAAGCTGGCGGCATTCCCGCGCGGCGCGTGGAACTTCCAGCCCAAGGCCCGCCAGCCACACGCTGGCCGTGCAGGCGGTATCTTCCAGCATGGCACAGAGCAGGTGTTCGTTCTCCGCTTTGTTCACGCGGGCGGCATGGGCCCCAAGAACAGCGAATTCCAGCGCCTTGCGGCTTTCTGGCGCAAGGTCCCGGCCGCGCAGGTGCAGCGGGCGGCCCGTGCAGGCCCGCTGGGAGGCACAGGCCGAAAGTGCCGTTACTGTGATCTGTTTGCGGCGCAGAAACTCCACCGCAGTGCCCCGCCCGGTTTGCAGCATGGCAAGCAGCAGGTGCCCGGTATCCACCGCCGTACACCCCTGCCGGCCTGCGATGGTGATCGCGGTGGCGACGGTGCGCCGTGCGGCGCGGGTTAAACCTTTATGATAATAAAACATAGTGACCTCTGCCCTCCTACATGTTGCAGCGTTGCGGGTTACCCCACTGCAAGTATAGGCGGGCAGGGTGCAAATAATCATCGAAACCGGGCAAGGCGCTGCCATCCGGCCTGTTTTTGTGGCTGGCCGCAAAAAATATTGGTTTCATTGGTTTTATTGCGTTTTTCAACTTGGCATTTAGACGCATCTGTTGTATGATTAAAAAGTATGCTCTGTTTTAGGGCAATACCGCATAATTCTAAGTGCCGATACGGCGAGCGAGGTGCGGCAGATGCTAAGCCAAAAGCGCAGATAATACTTTGTGTATTATCGAGTATTTTGGCAATGCAGATGCCGTGCCGCAGCTGCCGGAGCGGTGCTTAAGCCGCAAGGCGGGAATTGTGCGGTGTTGCCTTAGGCATATAATTTGATATTACAAAAAGGTTGGTGCGTTCATGCGGAACATGCTGCGGTTTTTGAAAGGATACGAGAAAGAATCCATCCTTGCCCCGCTGTTCAAAATGCTGGAAGCCTGCTTTGAGCTGTTGGTTCCCCTTGTGGTGGCCAATATCATTGATGTGGGCATCAAAAACGGGGATTTGGCTTATATTGGCAAGCAGTGCGGCTTGATGGTGCTGCTTGCGGTTGTGGGTATGGCATCCAGCCTGACGGCGCAGTATTTTGCCGCCAAGGCCGCGCTGGGCTATGGCACGGCGCTGCGCGGGGCGCTGTTCCGCCACATTGATACCCTCTCTTACACGGAGCTGGACGGCATCGGCACGCCCACGCTGGTCACCCGCATGACCAGCGATGTGAACCAGCTGCAAAACGGCGTAAACATGACGCTGCGCCTTTTGCTGCGCTGCCCGTTTATTGTCATCGGCGCGCTGATTCTGGCGTTTGTCATCAGCCCCACCATGGTGTTCTGGTTCGTGCTGGTCACGCTGGCCATCTCGCTGGTGGTCTGGCTGATCATGCGGGTGACGGTGCCCCAGTACCGCGCCGCCCAGAATACGCTGGACAAAGTGACCCTGCTGACCCGCGAAAATTATGTGGGTGCCCGCGTGGTGCGCGCCTTTGCACGGCAGGATGACGAAATTGCGGATTTTACCGCCGTGAACGACAAACTGAAAACTTTCCAGCTGACCGCCGGGCGCATTTCCGCTTTGATGACCCCGCTGACCTATCTCATCGTCAACCTGGGCGTGATCGCCATCCTGATGCGCGGCGGGCTGCAGGTAAACAGCGGCGCGCTGACCCAGGGCGAGATCATTGCCCTAATCAACTATATGAACCAGATCCTTATCAACCTGCTGCGCATTGCCGATCTGGTGGTTTCTGTCACCCGCGCACTGGCCAGCGGCATCCGTGTTTCGGAGATTCTGAACACCAAATCCACGATGACCGACCCCGCCGCGGCCGCCCTTGCCCCGGCAGCGGGCGCCCCGGCCGTTGCATTTGACCATGTGGGCTTTACCTACCACGGTGCCGGTGCCCCCAGCCTGACGGACATCAGCTTTGCCGCCCAGAACGGCCAGACCATCGGCGTGATCGGCGGCACGGGCAGCGGCAAATCCACCCTGATCAACCTGATTCCCCGCTTTTATGACTGCACCAGCGGCAGCGTTGATCTGTTTGGCCATGCCGTGCAGCAGTACGGCTTTGCCCAGCTGCGCCAGATGATCGGCATTGTGCCGCAGCGCGCCGTGCTGTTTACCGGCACCATCCGGGACAACATGCAATGGGCCTGCCCCGATGCCACCGATGAGCAGATCTGGCAAGCCCTGGAGATTGCCCAGGCGGCTGACTTTGTGCGCGGCAAGCCCAAAGGGCTGGATGAACCGGTGGAGACCGCCGGGCGCAATTTCAGCGGCGGCCAGCGCCAGCGCCTGACCATTGCCCGCGCGCTGGTGCCTCATCCCCAGGTACTGATTTTGGACGACAGTTCCTCCGCCCTGGATTTTGCCACGGACGCTGCTTTGCGCAAAGCGCTGAAAGAGCAGACCCATGGCATGACGGTATTTATTGTTTCCCAGCGCGCTTCCGCTGTGCAGCGTGCGGACCGCATTCTGGTGCTGGATGACGGCAATCTGGTTGGCAGCGGCACCCATACCAACCTGCTGAAAACCTGCGATGTTTACCGCGAGATCTGCCTGAGCCAGCTGAGCCGCGAGGAGGTGGAAAAGACCCTATGAGCAATGCAAAGAAAAAGTGTGTTTCCCTGCGGGGCAGTAAAGGCACCATTCAGCGCGTGTTAAAGCTGATCCAGCCGTACCGCGGTTTGGTGCTGTTCACCCTGCTGCTTGCCGCCGTTACCGTTCTTACCACGCTGTACGCCCCCATTCTTTCGGGCCGCGGCGTGGACCTGATTGTGGGCCAGGGCAATGTCAACTTCCCTGCCCTGGGCAAGATTGCCATCCAGTTTGGCGTTACCGTGTGTGTCACCTCCATCTGCCAGTGGCTGATGAACATGGTGAACAACCGCATCACCTTCCAGGTGGTGCGCGACATCCGCGTGCAGGCGTTCCAGCACATGGAGATTTTGCCCCTGAGCTATATGGATGCCCACAAGCCCGGCGACGCCATCAGCCGCATCAACACCGATGTGGAGCAGTTCAGTGACGGCCTGTTGATGGGCTTTACCCAGCTGTTCACCGGCATTCTGACCATTGTGGGCACTTTGGGCTTTATGCTTTCCATTGACTGGCGCATTACCCTGATCGTTGTGGTTCTCACCCCGCTTTCCATCTTTGTGGCAAAGTTCATTGCGGAGCATACCTATGATATGTTCCGCGTACAGAGCGAGACCCGCGCCGAGCTGACCGGTCTGGTGGACGAGCTGATTGGCAACGAGCATCTTGTCCGCGCCTTCGGTTACGAAAGCCGCGCCGAGGAGCGCTTTGACAAGATCAACGCCGATCTGCAGATCTGCGGCGTAAAGGCCACCTTCTTTTCCTCCATCACCAACCCTGCCACCCGCTTTGTCAACGCGCTGGTGTATGCGGCGGTCGGCGTGGTGGGCGCGCTGGTTGCCATTGGCGGCGGCATTACGGTCGGCGAGCTTTCGGTTCTGCTGAACTATGCCAACCAATACACCAAGCCGTTCAATGATATTTCCGGCGTTATGACCGAGCTGCAGAACGCCCTGGCCTGTGCGCAGCGTGTGTTCGACTTTATTGACGAAGACCCCATCCTGCCCGATGCCCCCGATGCCGTTACCCTGCCCCACGGTGCAGGCAGTGTGGAGTTTGAGCATGTCAAGTTCCGCTATGTGCCGGATGTGCCCTTGATTGAAGACATGAACCTGCGCGTTCAGCCCGGCCAGCGTATTGCCCTGGTCGGCCCCACCGGCTGCGGCAAAACCACCCTGGTCAACCTGCTGATGCGCTTTTACGAGATCAACGGCGGCACCCTGAAGGTGGACGGCCACCCCATTGACACCGTAACGCGGGATTCGCTGCGCGGCAACCTGGGTATGGTCTTGCAGGAAACCTGGCTGAAAGCCGGTACTGTGACAGATAACATTGCTTACGGCAAGCCGGACGCCACCCGCGAGGAGATCATCGACGCCGCCAAGCGTGCCCGCGCCCACAGCTTTATCTGCCGCCTGCCCCAGGGCTATGATACCGTAATTGCCGAGGACGGCGGCAACATCAGCCAGGGCCAGAAGCAGCTGCTTTGCATTGCCCGTGTTATGCTGCGCAAGCCGCCCATCCTGATTCTGGACGAAGCAACCTCCAGCATTGATACCCGTACCGAAGTGCTGGTTCAGGATGCCTTTGAGGAACTGATGAAAGGCCGCACCAGCTTTATTGTGGCGCACCGCCTTTCCACCATCAAAAACGCCGATCAGATCCTTGTGATGAAAGCCGGCAACATTATTGAGCGCGGCACCCACGAGGAGCTGCTGGCCAGGGGCGGCTTTTACGCCAACCTGTATGCAAGCCAGTTTGCCAAGGCGTAACGCCTGCCCCGCTGCATAACCCCAACTAAGGCAATACCGCATAATTCCCGCCTTACGGCTTAAGCACCGCTCCGACGGCTGCGGCACGGCATCTGCGTTGCCAAAATGCTCGATAATGTCGGGTTGCGGTACCCGCATCGTGCTTCGGGGGCAAAAGCCCCTCGCACTCTGCGACCGCTGCCCCTGCTTCGGTTCGCTGTTTCCGCCACTGGCGGCGCTCACCTTTGCAGCATCCAGTATTATCTGCGCTTTTGGCTTAGCAGCTGCCGCGCCTCACTCGCCGTATCGGCACTTAGAATTATGCGGTATTGCCATAAATATCAAATGGCCCGGCTGCAAATGCAGTGCGGGCCGTTATTTTTAGTTTTGCTGTATATCCTGTACGTCATCGGCGGATTTTGTTTGACGCAGACAGACGCAGGGATTATAATAAATGCGGTGTAATTTGCCGGAATTTGTCACAGCCTGGCGTTCCGGCTCAAGGTGCAGTCATACGCTGCCCTGCAAGTAGAGAGGAAAAGAGGAATATTTATGTCCAAAACGTCCATTCCCAAAAACTATCATGATCTTTTGGGCCTGTACGATACCCAGCGGGCCATCGGCATCATCAAAACCATCTTTCAGGAAAAGCTGTGTGCCGCCCTGCACCTGAAGCGCGTTACCGCCCCGCTGTTTGTTTTGAACGGCAGCGGCCTGAACGATGATCTGAACGGCGTGGAGCGCCCCGTCAGCTTTGATGTACCCTGCCTGGATGAGCGCGCTGAAGTTGTGCACAGCCTGGCCAAATGGAAGCGCTATGCCCTTGCTGAGTATGGGTTCCGCCCCGGCCAGGGCCTTGTGACCGACATGAACGCCATCCGCCGCGACGAAGAGCTTGACAACCTGCACAGCATTTATGTAGACCAATGGGACTGGGAGAAGGTCATCACCGCGAAGGACCGCACCCTGCCCTTTTTGCAGGAAACCGTGCGCGATATTGTGGATGCCGTTTGCTCCACTGCAGACGAGCTGCGCTGGAAGTTCCCGGAGCTGAAAGCCATCCGCCTGACCCGTGAGCCGACCTTTATCACCACCCAGGAGCTGGAAGACCTGTACCCCGACCTGACCCCCAAAGAGCGCGAAAACGCCTTTACCCGCGCCCATGGCACCGTCTGCATCATGCAGATCGGCGGCCAGCTGAAAAGCGGCATCCGCCACGATGGCCGTGCCCCTGACTATGATGACTGGACGCTGAACTGCGATATTCTGTTCTGGCACAAAGCGCTGGGTTGTGCACTGGAGCTTTCCAGCATGGGCATCCGTGTGGACCCGGCCGCCATGACCCGCCAGCTGGAAGCCGCAGGCTGCCCGGAGCGTGCGGAACTGCCGTTCCACAAAATGCTGCTGGAAGGCAAGCTGCCCCTGACGATGGGCGGCGGCATTGGCCAGAGCCGCCTGTGCATGTTGCTGCTGGGCAAGGCCCACATCGGCGAAGTGCAGGTCAGCCTGTGGGATGCCGAGACCAAAGCCGTGTGCGAGCGCGCTGGTGTGCAGCTGCTGTAATATTTGCAGTGGGCGACCTTCTTGATGCCCCGGACAAGCTGTTACGGCTTTGGGAAAATATATAAGGCAACACCGCACAATTCCCGCCTTACGGCTTAAGCACCGCTCCGGCGGCTGCGGCACGGCATCTGCGTTGCCAAAATGCTCGATAATACACAAAGTATTATCTGCGCTTTTGGCTTAGCAGCTGCCGCACCTCGCTCGCCGTATCGGCACTTAGAATTATGCGGTATTGCCTTAAGTGACCTGCCCAAAGTGCTTTGCAGGTCGGCCATCTTCGCCTGAGAGCTGTCCCTACGGTCCGTTTTGCCCCAAAGGCATCCCCCTTCTCCAAACGAATCAGTCGCCCAAAATAAAAACGTAATCCCTCGGATTCTATACGATCCGGGGGATTTTAACATTTCTGCGGCAAGCCAGGCCCTCTATGGCCAGGAACAAGGGTCTGCCACAAAATCTTCAATTACATCCATCAAATGGATGGGTTCCAGCTGCCCCTGTGTGCACAGATGCGCCAGGCGCTGTGCCTGTTGGGCATTGGTGCAAATATCTGAGATAAATGCAATCTGCCGCCAGCCATCTGGTACCCGCTTTTGGGCCGCAATTCCAAAAGCAGTATAGCGGCCAAGTTCACAGCTGAACAGGGTTTGTTCCACCGCAAGATACTGGTAAATCGTTCTCGGCCCCCTTCCACAGCCCAAACAGTTTCCCCACCATACCGCAGTCATCCATTTTTTAACAGTTCTTACAATTCTTGACAAATTATAAAAGTCATACTAAAATAGTGGCATGTTTTGCGGCACATTTCGGGATGCTTCCTGCCGGGGGATCACGTTGCCCCTGGCAGCGGTGGGGTCTTTCCTGTTTCCCCATCGCCTTATGGAAACATCATGTGAATTGTAGCAGAGGCTGCCAGAATTGTAAACCATCAAATCTGAGAAACGCCCTTTTAGGCTTTCCCAGATTTGGGAAATGGAGGAGGTTCATGCAAGAATCTATTGTGGAAACGTTGAAAAATATGAAATCCGAACAAAACCTGACCCTGCAGCAAATCTCCAGTGCAAGCGGGGTGCCCCTCAGCACCGTAAACCGCATTTTGAGCGGCCAGACCGAGAATCCCAGCTTCCGTGATGTCGCCGCGATCGTTGCCGCCATGGATGGCTCGCTGGATGCGATCACCGGCCTACAAAAGTTGGAGAGCGAAAACGGCCAGTTGCTGGATTCCAACGTGATGCAGCTGCTGCTTTCCATGCAGAACTATTATGCCAAAACCCTGGACGCCGCCCGTCAGCAGTACATGCGGGAGCTTGAGAACAAAGACAAGCAGTACCGGGATATCCTTACCGATAAAAACCGCTGGCTGCGCCGCATGTTTTTCTGCCTGATCGGCATGCTGGCTGTCATCTCGTTTTTGCTCATCGTTGATTTTATCAACCCCACCATTGGCGTTTTCCATCCCTGAGCCATTCGGCGGCCTGCCTTTTGCAAGGCGGCGTTCTTCCCTGTCTATATCTCACTTATCCCTGTTTTATTTTTCGGCACCGGCGGTGTACCTGCTTTCACCGCCGGTGCCTTTTTTCATTGGCAACACCGCACAATTCCCGCCTTACGGCTTAAGCACCGCTCCGGCGGCTGCGGCACGGCATCTGCGTTGCCAAAATGCTCGATAAGACATCCAGTATTATCTGCGCTTTTGGCTTGGCATCTGCCGCACCTCGCTCGCCGTATCAGCACTTAGAATTATGCGGTATTGCCCATCCTTTTTTGCTCCGCGATGCCTTGACGAAAGCCCTGATTTTTTCGTATAATAAAAAGGTTGTCGCCCAATAAAAACCTTTGCGGCGGGCGGCGGCAATTCATTGTAATTCATTGGAGGGTATCACGTTTTGAGCTTGAACACCGAAACTTTGAACACGATCCTTGCCCCGTATATCCGCAGCCTGACCGATGGCGAAACCGCAGAAAATGGCGTTTGGGAAGCCATCAACTGCTTTGGCACAAACTGGGATATCGACGCGGTGGATTTTCCCGCCATGTTTGCCCAGGCCACACAGCAGGCCCGTGCCGTGATGGACACGCCCGCCCTGCAGCCCATTGGCGGCATGCAAGCCCTGATGATGCGCCCCACGGAAGTTGAGCTTGTGCGCGAGTGTTTTCGCTGGCTGTTCAATGATGATGACGGTGACCTGAAAAAACGCCAGGGCCGCGTGGAAATGTTTGCCGACCAGGTCAACGGCCGTTTCCGCCGTTGCCTGCCGCGCATGGCCAAGTTCACTCAGACGGCCGGCAGCGCCGCGCTGTATCTGAGCCTGCTGGAGCCGGAGGATAACTACTTCTTTGTTCCCGCCGAAGCCAAAGCCTGGGCCGCCTATTTCGGCTATGACGAAGACTTTGGCACCGGCGCGGCCTTTAGCCTGACCCAATATTACGCCATGTGCGATGACCTGCTGAACGAGCTGCCCAAATACGATGAGCTGACCCGCCTGCACACCGAGCGGCTGAAAAACACCATGCACGGCATCAATGACCAGCTTCATCTGCTGGTGTATGATATCATGCACAGCGCCTATGTAAACGGCTATTACCCCAAGGGCTTTTCCCGCACGGCAACCGCCAAGGAACGCACCAAGGCCGTGAAACAGAAAGCCGAGCGCGCCGACCTGTGCATGCAGATCGCCGAAAAGGAGCAGAAATTGCAGGAGCTGCTGGCAAGCCCCACTGCCCTGCCCGACCTGACCGGCTGCGAAGTAACCCACAAGATGTTCGGCGTGGGCAAGGTACTGCCCTCTACGGATCAGTTCCTGGTGATCGACTTTAACGGCCAGCAGAAAAAGTTCAGCACCACCACCTCCATGACCAGCGGCTACCTGACTGCCAGCGACCCCGCCGTGATGGAGCAGATGCAGGACTACCAGGCATACACCAAAGAAAAAGACCAGTTGGAAAAAGAGCTGAAAACTATGAAGAGCAACTTGCTCAATATGGGCTAAGATCTGCTTCTCTTATCTGCCATTCAGTCCATCTCATTTTCCTGAATATACCGCCCCCGGCTCAGGGCTGACCCTGTGCCGGGGGTACTTTTTACCTTTTTGTGCTACAAAATATAGGATTGATACAAAAATATCCCGGCAGTTATAAAACTGCCGGGATATTTTGGAGCTGGCGACAGGAATCGAACCTGCAACCTGCTGATTACAAATCAGCTGCTCTGCCAATTGAGCTACGCCAGCACGGCTAAGAAATCCTTAGGTTGCATCTGAAAAGTCGAAAATATCGTCTATTTCTACAAACGTAGCCGGATTTTGCGTTAAAGAGCCTTAAATGCTGCTTGTGTTTGCGGAATATCCGTCATTTTCTTTGTTTTCAGATATATCTTAGGAATACCTAAGTATTCTAGCACATGTTGCGGCACCTTGTCAATGCCGAATTATGGGGCAGTAGCGCTCCGAACGGCGCTTATTCTGCCGCGGCCAGGGCGGCCTGCAGCGCGCAGTAATCTTCCAGCGTCAGCTGCTCCGGGCGCAGGCGGATATCCAACCCGGCGGCCTGCAATGCAGCGTTCACTTTAGCTTTGGAGATGCCCAGGCTGTTCGTCACGGCATTGGCCGCGGTCTTGCGCCGCTGAGAAAATGCTGCCCGGATCAGGCGGAACAGCCCGGCTTCGTCCCCGTTGGGCGGGGTAACAGGCGGTGTGGTGTGAACATCCAGCTGGATGACCGCGCTGGTCACTTTGGGGGCAGGGTAAAAGCTGCCCGGCTGCACAGTAAACAGCAGCTTGGGTTTGGCGTAATAAGCCACCGCATAGCTGATTGCCCCCGCCTCACGCGTGCCAGGGGCGGCACACAGACGCTGTGCAGCCTCTTTCTGCACCATGACGGTAATGTTGCGGATGGGCAGTTTTTCTTCCAATAAGCGCATCAGAATGGGGCTGGTGATGTAATACGGCAGATTGGCGCAGACGGCAACGGGCTTATCACCAAATTCTTCCGCCAGTAGGGTGCGCAGGTCCACTTTCAGCACATCTTCCAGCACCAGCTTAAAGTTCTCGTACTCGGCCATTGTCTCGGCCAGGATCGGCGGCAGGCGCTTGTCCACTTCGATCGAAACTACCTTATCCGCGCGTTTGCACAGCTGTTCTGTCAGCACACCGATGCCGGGGCCGACTTCCAGCGCACCCCAGCCGGGGCCAATGCCGGCGGCTTCCGCAATGCGGGGGCAGATGCCGGGGTTGATGATAAAGTTTTGGCCGAACCCCTTGGAAAGTGCAAAGTCGTGCCGTGCGCACACATCACGAATGGTGGAAAGGTCCGTCAGGTTTGGCATGGGGCTGGCACTCCGTTTCTTCTTATACTGTGTTTAGGGTATATCTCAGGCTGGGTCTCCCCTGCCCGCTTACTGGCCATTGGCGCCGGAAATGGCATTGATAGCCTTGGTGATCTGGGGGTCGCTATCGACAGTAAAGTCGTAATAGCTGCTCTGTTCATCGTTGGTCAGGCTGGCGTCCACATCCGGGGTCAGGCCGGTGCCGTTCCAGTTTTTGCCCTCGTTATCCAGCAGAATGCCCACGGTGATTACCACCGCGCTGCCGTCCGAAAGGCTCTGCGGGTCGCTGAGCAGAACGCCTTTGCCCGCCGTGGTGCTGCCCACGATGGTGGCCCCGGCCATTTTACGCAGAGCGTTGGCAAACAGCTCCGCACCGGATGCCGTGCTGCCGTTGACCAGGCAGACCATGGGCAGGGTGATCTCGTTTTCGTCAGACATACGCAGGTCTGTCACATTGCCGCCCTTATCCTGGCTCTGGGCAATCAGACCGGAGGGCACGCAGTAATCTGTGGCAACAAGGGCAGCGTTCAGGTTTTCGCCGCTGTTATCGCGCAGGTCAAAAATCAGCGAGGTAGCCCCCTGGTTGGTCAGGCTGTTGACAGCATTGCGGAATTCCACCGCCGTGCCTGAGGTAAAGGAATCAATGCGCAGGTAGCCAACGCCGTTATCCATCAGGCGCACCGTGCTGATGCTGGGGGTGGTATAGTTGGCGTGGATAATTTCAAAGCTCTGCTCTTCCCGCAGGGGGGTCAGGTATTTGATGTTGACGGTGCTGCCTTCCTCCCCCAACAGGGCGGAGGTCATGGCGGCGGTATCGCTCATGCTGCGGGTGCTGGTATCGCCGATAGCGGTGATAAAGCCGCCGACTTCCAGACCAACGTTGGTAGCGGGGGTGTTATCATACACACGGATGATGCGCGCATAGCCGGAGGACGGATCCTTGACAACGGCAACGCCAATGCCCATCAGGCGGCCATTGGCAAGACCGACTCTTTCACTGTAGGCCTTGGCGGAATAATAGCGGGCGTACCGGTCGCTGATGCCCAGCATATAGCCGGATGCAATGGTATCGTTCAGCGTATCATCGTTGATATCAAAGTACTCATTGGCGCGCACATAGCGGTCCACTTCGGACAGCTTGTTATACATGCGCTCCTTGTTTTTAACACTGGAAACCGTATTGTTGAACATGTTCATGGATACGGTCATGGTCATGGAAAAGGTCACGGCCATTGCAATCAGCGTGACGGTTGCGGCCACACCAAGACTGACTTTTTTGCTCATAGCGAAAATGTGCTCCCTTGCGTAAAAGTTGTGCGTTGCTGCCGGATCAAAGCAGTGCCATAAACGCCGTTGCGGCAAGGCTTGCCACCATCAAGACGGCGATCACCAGGCAGACAATGCGCACAACAAGCTTATGTTTTTGCTGGTTCATCGAAATTGATCTCCTTCAGGCTGTCAGGCCTAAGGCATAACTGAAAATAAAGTGTCGGCTGGCGCTTTTTCAGCTACACCATAACATTAGTGCGGAACATAGTTCAGCGGGTTGGTGCGCGCACCGTTCACACGCAGTTCCAGGTGCAGGTGGTTGCCGGTGGAGTTGCCAGTGGTGCCAACATGGCCGATGACATCCCCCTGCGAAACGCTCTGGCCCACACTGACCGGCGGGGTGCTGTTCATGTGGGCGTACAGGGTAGCATAGGTGTTGCCCTGGTCGTCGGTGCCGTGGTAAATCATGACATAGTTGCCATAGCTGTAGTGCCAGCCGGACACGGTGACAACGCCGCTTGCCACAGCGCGGATGTTGGTGCCGCCGGGCGCGGCAAAGTCAACGCCCTTGTGGCCGCCGCTGCCATACTGGCAGGAGATATACTTATAGCTCGGCAGCGGGCAGATAAAGTTCAGCGAGCAGCTGATGGGCGCATTGGCGTAGTTCCTTTGGGTCTGGGCAATCAGAGATTTCAGGTAAGCGTCATATTCATCAGCAGCCTTATCGAACTCTGCCTGTTTATCACTCTTGGCTTCTTCCAGAGCCTGCTCCTGCGCTGCGGCGGCGGAGATGCTGGCATCCTGGGCCTGAATGTTGCTGGCCAGCTCCTGGGTTTTGCTGTCCAGCTGACTTTTCTGGTTCTGCAGCTCTTCTTCGTCCGCTTCCAGCGATGCCTTCGCTTCTTCCAGCTGGGTGCGCTCGTTGGTCAGCTCAATGCCCTGCTGTTCCAGATCCTCGCAGGCCTGGGTGTTGGCATCCGAAATATCCTGCAGCACCTGGTCAAAGGTCAGCAGCTGATAAATGTTTTCCGCCGTGGAAAGTAGCGCAATACCGCCGCCCTGGTCCAGCATCTGCATACTGACGACCTGCTCTTTATATTTTGCCCAGCGGTCATCGTATTCTGCCTGCTTCTGGTCAATTTCAGCCTGCTTATCGGTGATCTGCTGTTCTTTTTCCACGATCTGTGCGCTGATATCATCAATTTGGTCATTCAGCGCTTTGATCTGGCCCTTGATGGTGTTTTTCTCCTGCACAAGCAGCTGTTTTTGCTGCTCGGCTTCGGCTTTATCGCTGGCAACGTCTTTCAGCTGCTGGCGGATCTGGTCCAGTTCCGACTGCAGCTCGTTCTTTTTGTTTTCCAGCTCTTTTTGCTTATCATCGGCATGGGCCGGCATGGCAGCATTCAGGCACAGCGCCGCGGCAACCACGGCAGCCATCAGCGCAGCCCCTGCGCGCCGCACATTGCGGCGGATGGCAATGGACATTTTCAACTTTCCCCCTTTGGTGGGATGCGGGTAAAACGGGTTTTGGCGGTTCAAAAAGCGCAAGGCAAGCGCCGGGTGCTCAGACCTGCAGATGTTTGCGGATGCTGGTTGCAGTGCCAATGCCGCACAGCACAAAGCCAAACAGCATAAAGCCCAGCACAACATAATACCACAGGTCCTGCAGCGGCAGCAGTGTGCCGCCAAACATTGTCGTCAGGTTGGTGGGGTTCTTGCCGTACCATTCATACACGGCATAGTATCCGCCGCACACAATGGCGGAAGCGATCAGCGCGGAGATCAGGCCGGAGGTAACACCCTCCACAAAGAACGGGAACCGGATAAAGCCGTTGGTTGCACCAACCAGCTTCATAATGCCAATCTCCTTGCGGCGGTTGAACACGGTAATTTTGATGGTGTTGCTGATGACCACCACGCTGACGATGGCCAGCACGATGACCAGGCCATAGCAGACATAAGTAACCGCCTTTTGCAGCGAAACAAACAGATCTGACATGGCCTGCGGCGAGTTGACCGCGCGCACGCCGTCCACATTCTGTAATGCTGCGGCCACGCTGGAGATGTTGGCCGGGTCATCGGCACGCACCACATAGTTGGCCAGCAGCGGGTTATCGTTCTGGAACATCTCTTTCAGGTTGGTGTAGCCTTCCAGGCGCTGGCTGTACTCGTCCAGCATCTGGTCTTTGGAGATGAACTCCACCCCGGCCACATGCGGAATGCTGCGGATGGCTTCCTCCACGGCGGCGGTATCAGCGTCATCATTGATGAACGCAACCGTTTCGTTCTGCTCACCGATATAGGCCACCATGGAATCAATATTAGCGCCGAACAAAAATGCTGCGCCAACCAAAATCATACAGACGATCAACACGCCCATAGAGGCAAGCGTCATCATTTTGTTTGCCTTGAGGTTATGCAGGCCCTGCCCCACGAGGTAGGTAAAACTGGAAAAACGCATGGTCTACCCCTCCTTAATCCTCATACTCGTATTCATCATCGTTCTGGCGGGCAGCAAGCCATTCTTCGTACTCCTGCGCCACTTCGGGGTGGGCGGTATCAGATGCCACATGCCCGTTGGCCAGCGTAATGATTCGGTTGTTATACTTGGCGGCCAGCTTGTGCACCAGCTCATGCTCATGGGTAACAACCACAACGGTGATATGCACTTTATTGATGGCCTCGAACAGCTGCATGATATCCATGCTCATTTCGGGGTCAATGTTGCCGGTAGGCTCGTCCGCAATGATCAGCTTGGGGCCATGGGCCAGGGCGCGGGCCACGGCAACGCGCTGCTGCTCGCCGCCGGAAAGCTCGTCCGGCAGGCGGTCCATCTTATCCTCCAGGCCAACCAGGCTGAGGGCGAACGGTACACGGTTCTTGATGGTTTTGTTATTGATGTTGGTCACGCGCATGGCAAAAGCCACGTTCTCGTACACCGTCATGGTGGGGATCAGGCGGAAATCCTGGAACACCGCGCCCATCTGGCGGCGCAGATAAGGCACCTTGCGGCGCTTGATGTTGGTCAGGTCCTGATCGTTGATATAAATTTTGCCCTCGGTGGGCTTTTCTTCCATCTGGATCAGTTTGAGGAATGTGGATTTGCCCGCGCCGGAATGGCCCAGGATAAAAACGAATTCCCCTTCATCAATGTGGATGTTGATATCTTCCAACGCCACATTTTCATCATTTTGGGTTTCATATACTTTGGTAACATGTTCAAAATCGATCATGAATGGCGCTCCTAAAGCAATACAGCACTTCCCGGCCATGGCGTGCAAAATGGTACACTACACCCCAGGGCAAAACGATACATTTAATAATGTACCATAGGAAGCCCGCCCCGTCAAGATTCCGTGCAGCGGGTGCCTTGTGGAATATATCGCATTTTCGTCAATTTTGTGTCTTTGGGCAATTTGTGGAAACTTTGTAAATTTTACGACCTGTGCGGGCTGTGTATGGCTATAGACTTGCCTTTACGCTTATTCATCCGCCCCTTTTTCCGTTCTCCCCTCTCCTATTTTTCTTCATCCATCCGTTTTGTTTTCCTGCATTCCACTTATCCGCTCATCTTCTCTTCCAGCAAACCTGCAACAAAAAACGCGCCCACCAAGCAGGGGGGCGCGGAAAAAGCGCTTATAGGATATTTTAGTAACGGGCAGGGTCAGAGGAAAGATACTTTTTGACCATCAGGGCTACCTTGAACACAATCGCATCGTCAAACTTGCGCAGATCCAGGCCGGTCAGCTTCTTGATCTTTTCCAGGCGGTAAACCAGCGTGTTGCGGTGCACAAACAGACCGCGGCTGGTTTCGGAAACGTTCAGGTTGTTCTCAAAAAAGCGCTGGATGGTGAACAGCGTTTCAGAGTCCAGCGAATCAATGCTGTCCTGCTTGAATACTTCGCGCAGGAATGCTTCGCACAGGGTGGTAGGCAGCTGATAAATCAGGCGGGCAATGCCCAGGTGATCATAGCTGATGACCTGCTTTTCGGTATCAAATACCTTACCAACTTCCATGGCGATCTGCGCCTCCTTAAAGGAGGAGGCCAGATCCTTGATGTTGTCGATGGGGGTGCCGATGCCGACAACTGCCTTGATATAATGTTCGCCCTGCAGGGTATCCACAATGGAAGCTGCCAGCTTTTCCATATCGCGGGTATTGTTATCAGGGCGGATTTCTTTCACCAGCACGGTATCTGTTTCGCTGATGTTGAACACGAAGTCTTTCTGTTTATCCGGGAACAGGCTGCTGACCACATCATAAGCGGAAATATCATTGCCGGAGGTAACGCGGATCAACAGAACCACGCGCTGCACATCCGAAACAAAGTGCAGCTCCCGCGCTTTGGCGTAAATATCACCGGGCAGGATATTATCCAGCACCACATTCTTGATGAAATTGGTTTTATCAAACTTTTCATCGTGGTACTGCTTGATGCTCTGCAGGCTGATGGACAGCAGCGAAGCGAACTGGGCGGCAGTGGGATCGTTGCCTTCCACAAACACAGCATAATCGTTATGTTTTGCGTTGGAGAACTGGTGGTAGGCATAACCGTCCTTTTCAAAGGCATCCCCGGCCGTCAGGCGGGCAACAGCAAAGCCTTCCCGCATTTCGCCGATCTGCCCCAGCTCGGAGCAGGCGATGACGGCTCCCGTTTCGTCCACCACGCCTACCACGCGGTCGATCGCGTCCTTCATCTGGTAGACCACGTTCTGGAATACCCTGTTTGCCATAATACTGCCTCTCCTTCATGTTTATATGCAAATTGACAATGGCCGAACAGAAGTTCCCATCGGCTCATTGCTGTTATTTTGACACAAATAGATTTAACTACAATGTATATTTTACACAATCAGGTTGGCTTTTGCAACATATTTCAACGAAAAACTCAATATTTTCTTGGTTAATTTGGATTTTTTAGCAAAATATGTCGGTTTTGCAGTGGTTTTCCATTTGGTCAAATTGCCAAAGCGGGGATTATTTCTGCTTTTTTTGGCTGTTTTCGGCCTGCTGCATGGTGCCGGTGCCGCCTTCTACCACGCCGCGGCGCTGGAACACATAAGTAATGCTATGCAAAAAGATTTTTGCATCGTTCAGGAAAGTGATGTCAGCGGCATACTCACCGTCATAGCGGGCTTTCACATCAATCGGCAGCTCATCGCGGCCATTGATCTGGGCCAGACCGGTCAGACCGGGGCGGATGTCATTGGCGTGCACAGCATCGCGCGCGGCGATCAGGTCATACTGATTATACAGCGCCGGGCGCGGGCCGATGATGGACATCTGCCCTGCCACAATGTTATAGATCTGCGGCAGCTCATCCAGGCTGGTGCGGCGCAGGAACGCCCCACTTTTGGTGATATAGCTGTCTGCGTTTTTCAGCAGGTGGGTGGGCACATCGTGGGGGGTATCCCCGCGCATGGTGCGGAACTTTAAGATATTAAAGCATTTTTTGCCGCGGCCAACCCGGCGCTGCTTAAAGAACACCGGTCCCGGCGAATCTTTTTTGATCCACAGGGCAATAATTCCCATTGGGATTGCCAGCACCACACAGGCTGCCAGCGACAAAATCAGGTCAAGCAAACGCTTGATGCAGGATTCATACATAAGTCAAGCCTCCTTGGGGAAGGTTTTGCGCCCGCAGGCCCCGGCCAGGCCGCCGTCACTGGGCGTTCTGCTGGGTGGAATGCTGTTCGTCCAGCGCCTTTTGCAGCTCTTCCTTATCAATGGTTTCCGTGTTGCCATGGGCGGCGCTTACGGTGTGGTCCTCGTTCACCACGCGGTTGGGGTGATAAGTGCCCACCATGCGCTGCAGGCTGAGCACCACGCCCTCGTCATTATGCTCCGCATCGTGACGCAGGTTCTGCAGCTCCTCATAGAATGCCGCCAGGTCAATCTGCATGGGCGGAGCAATAAAGATTTTATCGTGGGCGGTTTTGGTCATGCGGTCCTGCTCGGAATCCAGCATCAGTTCCTCGTACAGCTTTTCGCCGGGGCGCAGGCCCGTTACCTTGATTTCCATGTTTACGTTCGGCTCATAACCATAGAACCGGATCAGCCGGGTGGCCAGGTCCATGATTTTGACCGGCTCACCCATATCCAGCACATAGATGCTGCCGCTCTGGGCCAGACCGCCGGCCTGCAGCACCAGCTGGGCAGCTTCCGGGATCGTCATAAAGTAGCGCACGATGTCCGGGTGGGTGATGGTAACGGGGCCGCCGTTCTTGATCTGCTCTTCAAACAGCGGGATCACGCTGCCATGGCTGCCCAGCACATTGCCAAAGCGCACGGCCATGCACTTCATGGAAGTGTTCTTAGCAAAGGTCTGGATCAGCATTTCGCAGATGCGTTTGGTGCAGCCCATAACATTGGTAGGATTGACCGCCTTATCGGTCGAAAGCTGCACAAAGCGCTCCACCCCATGCTCCGCCGCGCTGGTCAGCAGGTTTTTGGTGCCGAACACGTTGTTTTTAACGGCTTCCGCCGGGCTTACTTCCATCAGCGGCACATGCTTGTGGGCAGCTGCATGGAACACAACGGATGGATGATAGGTTTCAAACACTTCATCCAGACGCTTGATATCGCGGATGGAGCCAATCAGCGTGACAACGTTGATATCTGCACCGTATTTATTGCGCAGCTCCATTTCCAGCTCGTAGGCGCAATTTTCGTAAATATCGAAAATCAACAGCTGGCGCGGGCGGTAGCGCATGATCTGGCGGCACAGCTCACTGCCGATGGAGCCGCCGCCGCCCGTGACCAGAACCACCTTGTCATGCAGGTATTCCGAGATCTGGGCGCTGTTCAGCTGCACTTCATCGCGGGAAAGAAAGTCCGAGGTGTTCAGTTCACGCAGACCGGCCACCACCGGCTTGCCGTTGGCATCCACCGCCTGCGGGTCGGACAGCATCCGCACGCGGCAATGGGTGGAGTTGCACAAGTTGATCACTTCGTTCAGGCGCTCGCCTTTCAGCGTGGTGATGGCGATGATGATCTCCACAATATGGTACTTGCGCACCAATTCCGGGATATCCGAAATGGTGCCGCGCACCGGCACGCCCTGCACGCGCAGGCCTTTTTTGGTCAGGTCGTCATCCACGATCACGACCGGGTTGCCAAAGCTGGAGTTTTTGCTTTTGCACAGGTTGACCGCCCAGGCACCGGCGTTGCCAGCGCCGACGATCAGCAGCGGGGTTGCATCCCGCGGGGCGGCGTTGCTTTTTTGTTTGACGCGGTTATCCTTGCGCAGGCGGGTGGCGGTGCGCACAAAGCGCCACAAAAAGCGCACGCCCGCAATGGCTGCCGTGTTGAACACTGCGCCCAGAATCAGCACCGTACCGCTGATGGGGCGGGTGCGGAAGATCAGATCAAACAGCAGGATAAAACCCGTTGCCAGACCGGATAGACAGGTCAGGCGGGCAAGGTCCCGCATGCCGGCATACTCCCACATGATCTCATACAGGCCGCCAAACCAGAACACGACCATATAAATAACCAGCACATACGGCAGCATGGGAGCCATGGCACGGATCACTTCGGCCCGCAGCACCGCGGCGGGCACAATGGAATCCTCACCGTCAAACCGCAGCAGAATTGCCAGATAATAACAAAACACAATCAGCCCGCAGTCCAGCAGCATTAACAAAATGCGGCGCGGCAAGCCGTTGATGAGTTGCCTGTTTTTCTGTTTCATTGCACTATCTTCCTGTTTCTTCAATAATGTCGCAGCCGGCTGTCCCCTGCACAGCTGCCGCGCAGCGCCTGCGCCGCCCGCGGCCGTTCCTTCCAAAACCAAGGCGCAGCGGGCATTTTTCTATTTTCTCAAATCTTGTTTGATTTGTGTTCTATGACTTATAACTTGATAGTCAAAGCAAAAAAAGTAAAAGTAATTATCAGAACATCTTGCAACATTATGGGCAAAGCAAGTTATTCTACCACATTTTCGCCACTCCGGGCAACTGTATTTGCATAATTTCTGTTATTATAACACAAATTTACTCCGTTTGTCCTGCTTCCGGCAGGGCAAACGGAGTAAAAAGTGCACAAAATGCAGCGTTTATTTTTGTCAGGCCAGCAGCATTGCTTCAACTGACGCAAGATTTATTCAACCGTAACGCTCTTGGCAAGGTTGCGGGGTTTATCCACATCCAGGCCCTTGGCGCAGCTGACATAGTATGCCAGCAGCTGCAGCGGCACCACCGAAAGGCTGGTGGCAAAGTGCGGGTCTGTTTTGGGCACATATACGGTAAAGTTGGCGGTATCTTCAATGCTGTAGTTGCCGTAAGTGGTCAGGCCCATGATATAAGCGCCGCGGCTCTTGGCTTCCACCAGGTTAGATACCATCTTCTCGTACAGGTCCGGCTGGGTCAGCACACCCACCACCAACATGTTCTTCTCGATCAGGGAGATCGGGCCGTGCTTCATCTCGCCCGCAGCGAAAGCCTCCGAGTGGATATAGCTGATTTCCTTGAACTTCAGGCTGCCTTCCAGCGCCACGGCGTAATCCAGCCCGCGGCCGATGAAGAAAGCGTCCTTTGCGGAAGCATACTTGGAAGCAAACCACTGGATGCGCTCGTTATCCGTCAGCGTCTTGGCGATCTTATCCGGCAAGATCTGCAGCTCGGCCACCAGCTCGGCGTATTTTTCTTCCTCAATCTTGCCGCGCACACGAGCAAACTCAACAGCCAGCAGGTAGCAGGCTGCCAGCTGGGTGCTGTATGCCTTGGTGGTGGCAACGGCAATTTCCGGCCCGGCCCAGGTGTACAGGGTTGCATCGGCCTCACGCGCAATGGAAGAGCCCACCACGTTCACAATGCCGATGGTACGCACGCCGCGCTCCTTACATTCGCGCAGGGCAGCCAGGGTATCAGCGGTTTCGCCGCTCTGGCTGATAATGACCGCCATGGAATCCGGCTCCAGCACGGGGTCACGGTAGCGGAACTCGCTGGCCACATCCACCTCCACCGGTAGGCGGGCCAGGCTTTCAAACACATAGCGTGCCGCAACGCCCACATGGTAGGCGGAGCCGCAGCCAATGATATAGATGCGGCGCACATTTTTGATGGCTTCTTCATCCAGGCCCAGCTCGCTCAGATCAATGCGGCCATCCTTGATGCGGGGGCTGAGGGTATCCCGCACAGCGGTGGGCTGTTCGTGGATCTCCTTCATCATAAAGTGCTCGTAACCGCCTTTTTCGGCGGCTTCGGCATCCCACTCGATGGTGCTGGCTTCTTTTTCAACCGGTTCTTTATCAATGTTGAAAAACTCAATACTGTCCGGGGTCAGGCGGGCGATTTCCAGGTTATCAATATAATACACCGTGCGGGTATATTTCAGCAGAGCCGGAACGTCCGATGCGATCAGGCTGCCGTTTTCGGCCTTGCCGACAATCAACGGGCTGTCTTTCCGCACTGCGTATACCACGCCGGGCTGGTCTGCAAACAGGACGCCCAGCGCATAAGAACCACGCACATGCATCATCATGCGGGTGATGGCGTCCAGGCTGTCCCCCGCTGAAACGCCGGTGTAGTAATAGTCCAGCAGCTGGGCCACTACCTCGGTATCCGTCTGGGATGCAAAAGTAAAGCCCTTGTTGATCAGGCGGGTTTTCAGTTCCTGGTAATTTTCAATAATGCCGTTATGCACAACCGCAATTTTCTGGTCGCGGCTGTAATGCGGGTGTGCGTTCACCACGCTGGGTTCGCCGTGGGTTGCCCAGCGGGTATGCCCGATGCCGCAGCAGCCCTGCACGGCTTTTCCTTCATCGGTCATTTCGCTCAGCACGCGCAGGCGTCCCTTGGCCTTGACCACTTCAATTTTGCCGGCGGCGTTCTGCACAGCAAGGCCGGCAGAATCATACCCGCGGTATTCCAGCTTAGAAAGCCCATCCAGCAGGATCGGTGCAGCCTGTGCGCTGCCGGTAAAGCCTACAATTCCACACATACATTTGGCCCCCTTGGTTGATGGATTGGGTGTATTTCATGTTATTTTACGTTCGGTTTGTTTTTAATTTGTAAACGGCTCAGTATTTTTGTTGCAGCCCAGCCAACATGAGGTAGGCGAACAATATTTATTAAGTATATGCTATTTGCCGCAATAAGTCTACCCCCTACATAACAATATGACAAAGATTGTGCATGAATTTTGTGGGATATGTATACGAAGGAGGGACATAGCGGGATGTTTCAGCGGCGTATGGGGCGGCGGGCTGCGTTTTGGGGAGGAGAGCTGTTTGTGCATCGCTGCGCGATTGCGCGGCATAGCCTGCTAGTGGTGGGGCAGGGTTGCGGGCTCCAACCATTCGCCGCCTGTTCGGCGGCGGGAGGACACAGAGGAACAGCCTCGCTCAGCGCTCCGGCTGTTTTTGCATCGCGCTTCGCGCGATTGCGCGGCATAGCCTGCTAGTGGTAAGGCAGGGTTGCGGGCTCCAACCATTCGCCGCCTGTTCGGCGGCGGGAGGACAGAGGAACAGCCTCGTTCGGCGCTCCGGCTGTTTTTTGCATCGCGCTTTGCGCGATTGCGCGGCATAGCCGCGCAGGCAAAAAAAAACGGCAGCCGTCAAGGGCAACGGCTGCCGGGCGCCATGCTCCCTTTCCGGTTTCTTACACCATAAGACTCCCTGCGGGAAGTATTTGCGCAAGAAATATCATACCATGGTTTTGCCCGTTACGCAAGTATAAAAAGCAAGGATAGGCCCGATCGGCGCACATTTCCCCTTTTTCCTGAATATTCTTAAGTTTTCATGTAGTATTTTCATCGTTTGTTAAGGCAACACCGCACAATTCCCGCCTGACGGCTTAAGCACCGCTCCGGCGGCTGCGGCACGGCATCTGCGTTGC